>Ga0180009_10007140_pt1 | contig 11508 bp, 13 predicted proteins | sample OS_PC_MetaG_FD_123537 | JGI IMG/M metagenome (GOLD analysis project Ga0180009, IMG submission 123537) | Groundwater microbial communities from the Aspo Hard Rock Laboratory (HRL) deep subsurface site, Sweden - OS_PC_MetaG | ecosystem: Environmental > Aquatic > Deep subsurface > Groundwater...
GCGCTGAACTTAAAAAAGGAATTAACCGAATTAATTGGTCTTACTTCAATTGAAAACAGGAATTCGTTTATAAATCTTCCTTCAAAAAGAATGAACCAAATTATTCACAACGCCGCGCTGGAAGAAAAAATAAACTTAAAAGAAGGAAGCTACTGGTTTTCAAAAGGACCCAGTTATGAAACCGCCGCGGAAATTAAAATGATGGCTCAAATGGGAATTGATTCTGTTGGCATGTCAACGGTACACGAAGCTATTTACGCTTCAATAAGAAATATTGAAGTCGGGGCCGTTTCATTAATAACAAATTTCGCCGCGGGGATTTCAAAGGAAAAATTATCTCATAATGAAGTAATTGAAACGGCGGAATTAGCAAAAACAAAGTTCGAAAAACTTATAAAGAAGGTTATTGAATTATCGTAACCAGCGAAGCGGCGGTAATAACAGCCGTTTCGGCGCGCAGCCTGTTACCAGTCAATTTATATTTGGAAGAATCTTTCAGATGCTCCAATTCCCTATCGCTTAATCCCCCTTCGGGACCGAAAATAAAATAATAATTTTTCCCGGCGGGGAATAAATCCTCTTTCTTATTAGATTTTAACAAATCTCCGAATCCGGCATCTGCATTCTGATCGAATAAAATTTTACCGCCTTCAAGTTTGGCAATTTCAGCTATGGATTTTTTATAATTTATTCCGGGCATAAAGGAACGCAGAGATTGTTTCATAGCCGCGGCGGCAATTTTTAACCAGCGTTCGGATTTATCCCCTTTTCTGTAGCTTCTTTCGGCTTCAAAAAAAATAAAATTAGTAATTCCCAATTCAATGCATTTTTCAAACGCGAATTCAAGTCTGTCGGCGTTTTGAAGTAGAGGCAGGCAGAATATCAAACCCGGATTTTCATTAATGTAAAAAGTGGTTTCAAGTATAACGGCAACGGCTTGTTTTTTTACAACGGTTTCAAGTACGCATTTATATATTTTACCTTCGCCGCCTGTAATATAAACTTCATCTCCTTGCTTGCGGCGCATTACATTTGTTAGATGTTTAAATTCATCCCCTGTAATTACAATTTTATTGCCTGCGAAATAATCCTGCGGAATGTAAAACAATTCTATGTTCGAAAGATACATGTATCAAACCTTATTTAAAAACCGTTTTTAATTTACGACATTGAATTTACTTTTCAAATAAACAGGCAGGTATGCAAAAGCCCAAGTTTCTTATAGAAGTATTGTTTTTAAGAATTAGTAAGCTTCTTTTCTGTGATTTAATTTTATTGTAGAGTTCTATATTATCAGGCAGGTTAAGAGTATTTTTGAAAGATTTTGTTTCGGCAATCCTAAAACTACTCAACGATTTCATACTCGCCTTTTTCAATTTCTTTCAGACCATTTTTCAGGCTATTTACTAATTCCTGATCGCTTAATATTTCCTTCATTTCAGAATCAGATATGGACGAAGAATTATTAATGTAATAAAGTGCGGAGTATTCTAATAAACTTGATATAGATCTTCTTTCGCCTTTAGCGGCGTTTTTAATTATTTCGTAAAATTCATCGTTAACACGAAGAGTTATTGTTTTAGTCATCTGCCCTCATTTTCTTTCATAAGTATTCTTTTTTATTCTGATAATCAATTATTTTGAAGCCCATCATCTTTAAGCGTCTCAATATATAAATCGATTGCCTCTTTTATATTTATTATTGCTTCTTCCTTTGATTTACCCTGGCTGATACAGCCCGGTAAACTTGGACACTCGGCAATCCAATATTTATCTTCGCCCGGATATATTACTACTTCTCTCATATTCGGTGAACTTCATTTATGGTTATTAAAAACATTAGAATTTAAAAAAGAGATACGTGGAAAACAAAGTAATTATTTAGAAAAGGAAAAAACAGAATTAAAAAGAAAATCCTGTACCAAGTATAAATTCCCCGTTTTTGTATTCGTCAAAAGCGTATTCAAATCTGAACGCGTTATAAGGTAAAAATAACAAAGTTAACCCTAAACCGTAACCTGAATAAAAATCATTAATAGAAATTTTATTTTCATTTAGAAATGTAGTACCAGTATCCCCGAAAGCCGATAGAAATATTGATATTCTAGTAGAAGTTAAACGTTTGGGTATAAGCGGAAGTTTGATGGAGAAATCCCATTCTTTAAGAAGCGGGTAAGCAATTTCAAGCGAGGATAAAATATAACCGTTTCCGTCACGGTCGTCTTCTCTATGTCCGCGCACGTATTCGTCAAATCCCAAAACAGAATAATCGTAATAAGGGACAGTGCTTCCGAATGAATTTCTGTAAGCGACTCTCCATTTAGCAGATAAATTTCCTGATATTGATCTGTACTCGCGGAAATCGAGTTCAAAAACATTATAGTTTACATCATTAACGCCGAACCCTTTAAAATAAAATTTAGCCGATGTATATAAACCTTCCTTCGCGAATTGAGCAAGATCTCTTGAATCATATGTATAACCTAATCCGAATACGGGATAATCTTCCGATAATTTCCCCGAAGCGGTAATATTCTTTATTGAATCAAAAGGCGCCTCAAAATAACGGTAAGCTCCGGCCATATAAACAGTATTAAACAGGTTCAGTCTTTTGCCGAAAACGAGCATTGATACGAATGTATTATAATCGAAATCACCGCCGTATAATTTCGCGGCGGTTACGCTTTTATTCTGAAAATTTGTATAAGCCAAATCGACATTCATACTAATATCATATTTCTGAATTAAGACAGGGTTATAATAAGAAAGGAAATAAGAAGGATCATAACCTAAAGAAATCACCGCGCTTACTTCCTCATTTCTTCCGCGGAAGTTTTTCCACAAAAGCGCTATACCGTAAGACGACCGGCTTAATTTATTCTCTCTTATATTTAAGAAAGGTACAGGGTAAATGTACCATGCTTCCTCAACGTCAATAAGCAGTTTGTTAAAATTATTCTCGTTTATTACAGTGAAATAAACAAAATTAAAAATGCCTAAGCTGTAAATACGTTCCCTGTTAAATTCAAGCGATTTGGAATTTACCGAGTCCCCTTCAGTAAAACTAAGTTCGCGTAAGATTATAAACTCCTCGGTAATATCATTGCCGCTGATTAAAATCGAATCAATTATTACGGGATCAATATTATTCAGAGAAAGAGTATCCGCCTGCGAAGCCAGGATATCGGTAGAAAGAATTGCCAGGTATAAGTATAAAATGTATTTAATCATAAATTAGAATTCTGTTGAAGGAAATTAAAACGTAACCGGGAATAAATTAAGCGGACAAATTATTAATTAAAACTACAAAAAATAAATTATAAACCGTCCGCTCTTTTTCAAAATTAAAACAAATCGCCGCAGCTGTTATATTCAATTAAAATACATTTATCCTGAATAATTGTAATTCCTTTATCAGCCGCGGGTTTAACAGCGTTATCGTTTCTGATGCCGAGCTGAAGCCATAATACTTTCGGGTTCTTTTCCAGTACGGCGGGTATAATTTCGTCAATATCTTCGGAGCGTCTGAATACATCAACTATATCGATATCAAAAGGGATATCGGTTAAGCATTTGTACATTTTAATTCCGCCTATATCATCCGAAGCAGTGGGATTTACGCCCACTACTTCAAAACCTTTTTCAATCAAAAACTCCGCTATATGCCTGCTGGTTTTGGAAGGATTTTTAGACAATCCTACAACCGCGATTTTTTTAGATTCTTTTAATATTCCGCAGGTATCAATCATAATTATTAAACCCCTTGTGTTTCATAAGCTTCAATAGGCAGACAGCTGCAGACTAAATTTCTATCGCCGTATGCATTATTAACTCTTCCCACGCTGGGCCAGAATTTATTAGCCTTTGTCCAAGCCGTTGGGAAAGCCGCTTTTTCTCTTGAGTAAGAATGATTCCAATCATCGCTGATAACATCCTGCGCCGTATGAGGCGCGTTTTTAAGAGGATTATCCTCTTTATCATAAATGCCGTTTTCAATCGCCGTTATTTCTTCCTTAATTAATAACATAGCTTCGCAGAATTGATCAAGTTCGGCTTTCGATTCGCTTTCTGTCGGTTCAACCATTAACGTACCGGGTACCGGGAAAGAAACCGTAGGAGCGTGATAACCGTAATCCATTAATCTTTTAGCTATATCTTCGACCTCAATACCGCAGCTTTGTTTAAATTCTCTCATATCAAAAATTAATTCATGCGCCGCGAAACCGTTTACGCCTGAATATAAAACTTTAAATTCTTTTCCCAATTTAGCTTTAAGATAATTAGCGTTAAGTATCGCGTACATAGTAGCTTCGGTTAAACCTTCTTCACCCATCATTTTAATATACGCGTATGAAATTGGAAGAATTCCCGCGCTGCCCCATGGCGCCGCGGATACGGCCGACATTGAATGTCCGTCTCCAATTTTTACTACCGGGTGCCCGGGTAAAAACGGCACAAGCTGTTCTGCAACGCCGATAGGTCCCATTCCGGGTCCGCCCCCGCCGTGAGGAATACAGAAAGTTTTATGAAGGTTAAGATGGCAAACATCGGCTCCTATTTCTTTAGGATGCGTTAATCCGAGCTGCGCGTTTAAGTTCGCGCCGTCCATATAAACCTGTCCGCCGTTGTCATGAATAATTTTACAAACGTCTTTAATATTTTCTTCGAACACTCCGTGAGTCGAAGGATAAGTAACCATAATTGAGGAAAGATTATCTTTATTCGCTTCGGCTTTAATCTTTAAATCGTTTATATCAATATTTCCTTTTTCATCACATTTAACAATAATCACTTTTCCACCGGCCATAACCGCGCTCGCGGGATTTGTTCCGTGAGCCGACGAAGGGATAAGAATTACATCTCTGTGTCCTTCCCCTCTCGAAATATGATATTCTCTTATAACCATTAAACCCGTGTATTCGCCCTGCGCGCCGCTGTTCGGCTGAAGCGATACGGCCGAGAATCCTGTAATTTCGCAAAGCTGAGCTTCAAGCTCGGCGAATAACAGTCTGTAGCCAAGAGCCTGATCTTCGGGTACAAACGGATGAATCTGGGAAAACTCAGGCCAGGTAATCGGGAACATTTCTGTAGCCGCGTTTAATTTCATTGTGCATGAACCGAGCGGAATCATTGAGTGTGTTAAGGATAAATCTTTTTTCTCAAGGGATTTTATATATCTCATCATCTCCGTTTCGGAGCGGTATGAATTAAATACAGGGTGAGTAAGAAAATCTTTTGTGCGTGATAAATCCCCGAAGATTCCGTCGTTTACTTTTCCTTCTATTGAAGGATAATTAATATCAGCTTCAGTTTTATTATCAGCCGCCGCAAATATTTCGAGTATTGATTTAACATTTTCATAAGAGGCGGTTTCGCCCAATGAAATACCGATATACTTTTCATTAAAATATCTGAAATTAATATTTTTTGATTCGGCGTATGTTTTAATCTTAAGCGCGTTATCTTTAGAGCCGGCGTCAATTTTTAACGTATCAAAATACAATGTATTTAACTGGGTATAACCGAGATCATTTAATCCGTACGCCAGAAGCTGCGTTAAATTATTAATTTTTCTTGCGATTCTTTTAATCCCCGAAGGACCGTGATACGCGGCGTACATTCCGGCAATAATAGCTAATAGCACCTGCGCTGTGCATATATTGCTTGTGGCTTTTTCTCTTTTAATATGCTGTTCGCGTGTCTGCAATGCCATTCTTAATGCGCGGCGGTCTTTTGAATCGACAGATATACCTATAATTCTTCCGGGAATTTGTCTTTTAAATTCATCGCGTGTGGCAAAATACGCAGCGTGCGGACCGCCGAAAGCAACGGGAACACCGAATCTCTGCGTAGTTCCTACAGCGGCATCGGCACCGAATTCGCCGGGAGATTTAAGAAGGGCAAGACTTAATAAATCGGCAGCTACGGTAGTGAATACATTTGAAGCGTTAGCATTATTGAACAAATCTTTATAATCGTAAACCTGTCCGTCCCCCGAAGGATACTGAACAAGCAATCCGAAAACGTTATCGCTTAATTCGAATTTTCTATGATCGCCGATTTTAATTTCTATTCCTAGTGGAACCGCGCGGGTTTTTAAAACATCGATTGTCTGCGGGAAACATTCTTCAGATACAAGGAAAACATCGGCGTTTTTTTTCTCTTTTTTGCGGGCGTTATAAAACATAATCATAGCTTCGGAAGCCGCGGTGCCTTCATCAAGCAATGACGCGTTTGCAATTTCAAGTCCGGTAAAATCCGAAACCATTGTTTGAAAGTTAAGCAACGCTTCCAATCTGCCCTGCGATATTTCGGCCTGGTAAGGAGTGTATTGCGTATACCAGCCCGGATTTTCAAGAATATTTCTAATAATAACAGAAGGAGTAATAGTCGAATAGTAACCCAGCCCGATATAAGAATCATAAATTTTATTTTTTGAAGCGAGTACTTTTAATTCGTTTAAGAATTCAAATTCGGTTTTAGGCAAATCCAGTTTAAGTTTTTCTTTTAGTCTAATCTGTTTCGGTACTGTTTTATCAATCAAATCATTTAATGAATCGACACCGATATCAGCTAACATTTCATTTAATTCAGCGTTCGTGGGACCAATATGACGGTCAGAAAATTTTTCTTTTAAATCGAATTTTTCCATATATACTCTCAATAATTAAGTAGTTAACAAATAAAAATAAATTAGAAGTAATAATATAAATAAATACTCTTAAACAAGATTCAAGAATAATATTAATTTTTCTTAATAGATCAAAAAAGAGAGAATAAAATTTAGGATTTAAGAAGCAGAAGCGCTTTGCGGGCGGCTTCCTGTTCGGCGTTTTTTTTGTTTTTTCCTTCCCCTATTGTAGAATAATTATCACCGAATTCGACCTTCGCTGTAAATATTTTATCGTGTTCGGGGCCTATTTCTTCGATTATATCATATACGGGGGGAGCTAAATTTTTTGTATGAGTTAGTTCCAGAAGCTGGCCTTTATAATTTGTGTCTTCCTGGTATTTGCCGCTTTCAAAACTTGGGTTTATAATCCATTTATGGATAAATTCTTTCGCGTGGTTGATGCCCGAATCGAGATAAATAGCGCCGATTAAAGCTTCAAGCGCGTCGGCGGTAATAGTTTTAATTCCTTCATGATAAGAGCGTATATACCTTTTATCGAATATCAGAATTGATTTTAAGTCCATTGCGTCAGCAATTTCGGCCAAGGTTTCTTTTTTCACAAGATGCGAACGGTATTTGGTAAGCTGTCCTTCCCCTTCAGCCGAGAATTTCTCAAAAAGAAATTCGGCAACAACGAGACCTAAAACCGCGTCGCCGAGGAATTCAAGACGTTCATTTGATTTTTTTAATTCGGGTCTGCTTTCAAGAATTGAACGGTGTGTGATAGCTTTTAAGAAATACTCTTTGTTCTTTATTTTAAAAGAAAGAAGTTCTTCGATAAGCTTAAGTTTATCGAAGAACTTTTTTTCCTCATAAGAAAAATAAAATTTATTTAAACGGTTTTTTAACCAGCTTAGCAAAATTAAATCCGCTATTAACCTTCGTATTTCTTAAATAGTAAAGAGCTGTTATGTCCGCCGAACCCGAAAGTATTATTTAAGGCGAAATTAATATCTCTTTTCTTTGCAATTTTAGGTGTATAATCGAGATCACATTCGGGACTAGGTTCGTCAAGATTAATAGTAGGAGGAACGATCCCGTTTTTTAGAGCAAGAATTGTAGCAATAGCCTCAACAGCTCCGGCCGCCCCAAGTAAATGGCCGGTCATAGATTTAGTTGAGTTAACCGAAATTTTATAAGCGTGCTCCCCGAAAACATTTTTCACGGCAATAGTTTCGTTTAAGTCACCCAAATCGGTAGAAGTACCGTGGGTATTAATATGATCAACATCTGTAATATCAATTTCACCGTCTTTAATAGCTAATTTCATAGCTCTAAAAGCGCCTTCACCGTTTGGAGCCGGAGCGGTAATATGATAAGCGTCGCCCGTAGCGCCGAAACCTATAAGTTCTGCATAAATTTTTGCGCCGCGTTTTATTGCGTGTCCGTATTCTTCAAGAATCAATGTACCTGAACCTTCCCCCATAACAAAACCGTTTCTGTCTTTATCATAAGGACGTGAAGCTTCGAGGAAGCGGTCATTCCAGGTAGAAAGAGCTCTTGCCGCGTTAAATCCGCCTATTGACATTGGAGTAATAGCCGCTTCTGCTCCGCCGCAAAGCATTAAATCCACAGTACCGCGTTGAATATGCATAAATGCATCTGTAATTGCGCTGCCTGAAGTAGCGCATGCAGAAGTTGTAGCATAGTTTGGACCTTTTAATCCGTAACGGATTGATATTTGTCCGGCCGCAATATCGGAAATCATCATAGGCACAAAGAAAGGACTAATTTTTCTTGGACCGCCTTCGAGATAATTTTTAGTCTGAGCCTCAAAGGTCTGCATTCCCCCGATACCGCTTCCGTAAATAACTCCGAATCTTTCCCTGTCAACATTTTCGAGAACGATTTCGGAATCTTCAATCGCCATTTTAGCTGTAGACATTGAGTATTGGGTATAAGGATCCATTCTTTTGGATTCTTTTTTATCCAGAAAGTCATCGGGATTAAAACCTTTTAATTCGCAGGCGAATTTGGTAGTAAATTCGGCGGTATCGAATTTAGTTATTAAACCCGCCCCGCTTTTACCTGTCATTAATCCGTTCCAAAATTCGTCGACAGTATTTCCAATTGGAGTTAAAGCACCTATACCGGTAACAACAACCCGTCTTTTGCTCATACAAAGCTCCTAAAGAATATTAAACTTTAATATAATATATAGTAAAAGACCACAGTGAACTGTGGCCTTTACCAATTTTGTATTTTAATAATTAACCTTGTTTTTCAGAAAGATATTTTACAGCGTCTCCGACAGTTCCAATTTTTTCAGCGTCTTCGTCAGGAATAGAGATACCGAATTGATTTTCAAATTCCATTACTAATTCAACTATATCTAATGAGTCGGCGCCTAAATCGTTAGTGAATGAAGCTTCATTGTTTATTTGAGATTCTTCAACCCCAAGTTTGTCAATTATTATTTCTTTTACTTTAGCTTCAACGTCCATATTCTTCTCCTTTAATAATTTGTTGGTATATAGTTTATAAAATAAATTTTAAATAACAAAACAATTACATAACCATTCCGCCGTCAACGGCAATTACTTGTCCGGTAATATAATCCGCGTCTTCACTGCACAGGAAGATTACAACCCGCGCAATATCTTCCGCTTTTCCCATTCTTTTTAAGGGTATATTTGATAAAAGTGCTTCTTTTTGTTTTTCATTTAGTTTATCGGTCATATCTGTTTCAATAAATCCGGGCGCTAATGCATTTACTGTAATGTTTCTGGAAGCTACTTCTTTAGCCAGTGATTTAGTAAATCCGAATACGCCTGCTTTTGACGCGGCATAATTGGCTTGACCTGCATTACCAATTAAACCTACGATAGAAGATATATTAACGATGCGTCCGTAACGCTGCGCCATCATTGGTTTTAGCACGACTTTATTATAGTTAAAAACTCCCGTCAAATTAGCGGAAATAACCTGATTCCAATCATCTTCCGACATTCTCAGCATTAAATTATCACGTGTAATACCGGCGTTATTAATTAGTAAGTCCACGCCGCCTAGTTTTTCAACCGCAAAATCGACAGCTGCCTGAGCGTCGGACATTGAGGAAGAATCGGCTTTAATGCCGAAAACTTTTGCCCCGGTAGCGGAAAGTTCTTTTTCAAGTTCATCGGCTTTTTCTTTGCTGCTGTTATAAGTAAAAACAACATCCGCAAAATGAGTTCCATTGTTGACCCTAGTAACCAGCTCTTTTACTATAGCTTTACCAATACCTCTTGAACCGCCGGTAACAATTGCCCTTTTAGGATTCATAATATCTGTCATTAATTTTCTATAGGATTATTTTTAAGATATTCTTTTCTGTACTGATCTAATTCTTTAAAGCCTTTTTCGCCGAACAAATGTTTTAATTCGTTCTTACAGCATTCGAAAATAGTTGAGTTCTGATTTTCAACTTTATTGCAATAATGCATACGGTTCAAATGGTCGTCGTCAACCGTAATTGCACCTTCGAAAATAACGAGCGGAAATAATATACAATATAATGGTTTATATTTCCACCTTAATTCACCGTCTTCCATAGCGATTTTCTGGAGGGTACAATAACCCTGTCTATCCAGGAAAACGCACTTCCCGTTGTATACTTCGGTACCGACGGCGACACCTGAATCGAAATCTTCATCTTTCTGAGGAGCCTCAAACCATTTATCAATATCCTTGGTTTGAGAATCATCCATAGATTGAATAATTCTATCCTTCATTTTCATAATTTGTTCATGTTCTTTTAGATCGGTATAAACTCCGTAGTAGCAGCATTCGCCCGAGCAGATACAGACATCGCATGTTTTAACAAATTTATGAGTAAATATAATAGGGTCTATTTTTAACCCATTAATAATTTTCACCGGTTTATCAGACATTAATTAGGAACCTTTCAAAACTTATATGTTTAGAAGCAGATCTGAATATTTGTCAATTCCGGAGAACTTTACATCCGGGTTAATTCTTTTAACCAATCCCTGCAAAACTTTACCAGGGCCGATTTCAATAAATTGATCGGCTCCGTCAGTAATCATATTATTAATGGTTTCTTCCCAGCGCACTGGAGAAGTTAATTGTTCCAGCAATAATTTTTTAATTTCATTTTTAGAAGTTACAGGTTTAGCCGTAACGTTTGCATATACAGAAATAACAGCGTCGTTAAAAGAAACATTGTCAAGTGTTTCATTAAATTTATCCTGCGCGCTTTTCATTAACGGAGAATGGAAAGCGCCGCTTACAACAAGTTCTTTAACCATTTTCGCGCCGCCTGCTTTCGCCTGTTCCATCGCTTTATGAACTCCGTCAACCGAACCTGAAATAACAATTTGGCCCGGCGAATTAAAATTAGCGCATTGCACAATATTTTCTTTTGAAATTTCCGCGCATATATTTTCAAGTATTTCAGGGGCCAAACCAATTACGGCTGCCATAGTCCCCGGCTGTTCAATTCCCGATTGAAGCATAAGCTGTCCGCGGGTTCTGACTAATTTAACGGCGTCTTTGAATTCAATAGCGCCCGCACACACCAGCGCAGAATATTCTCCTAATGAATGCCCTGCTGCCATATCGGCTTTAACATTAGATAACAAGCTATTTAAAAGAACGCTGTGAAGAAATATCGCCGGCTGTGTAATATCGGTTTGTTTTAATGATTCTTCAGGACCTTCAAACATAATTTTGGATAAATTAACTCCCGCAGCCTCTTCGGCTTCGGATACTAATAATTTCGCTTTATCGGAATTCTCATAAATATCTTTTGCCATACCTACATATTGAGAACCCTGTCCCGGGAATAAAAAAGCAGTCTTACCCATTAGTCCATACTCCAGACTAAATAAATA
>Ga0180009_10007141_pt1 | contig 11507 bp, 8 predicted proteins | sample OS_PC_MetaG_FD_123537 | JGI IMG/M metagenome (GOLD analysis project Ga0180009, IMG submission 123537) | Groundwater microbial communities from the Aspo Hard Rock Laboratory (HRL) deep subsurface site, Sweden - OS_PC_MetaG | ecosystem: Environmental > Aquatic > Deep subsurface > Groundwater...
AAAGTATCGGTTGTGAGTTACACTCTGTCTGCATCGGTTGCTCCTGTATATTGCTCGCAAAAGCTTATTATATCAGGGTTCCGCAGCCGATGCACCTTTATTTTTGTGAGATATCCGGGTTAGACCCTCCCAGTATTAGATTTGATGAAATGGTACTTGTTGGAAAATCAAAAGTCAATAGGCAAAATCTACATTTTAATTTTTTTATGAAATTCAATTTATATTATCTACTTGATATCCCACTTAACCTACTTTGATAATACTGGCCTATCGATTATGGAGCTCTAACTGGCAAATAATAAATTGAAAGCAGCTTTATAATTTTGATCAATTAACTCCTCACATAATTTAAGTAACACATCTACATTGTCTTTTGCATATTCCAAATTGACACCCGGTTGGTTTATGATCAGTTCAAACATTTCTTCCCGATCTCCCCCTGCTGAAACAATCAATCGCCAAGATTCGCGTAAGGCAGCTGAAAGAGACGTAAATGCAGCTTTTCCAGTATGATATAGATAACACTCATCATGCCATTGCACTTTCAATAATTGCCAGGAATAAAAACTTAAACTGTGATCTCTAAAAATATTTCCAATTAACACCCGACTACTAAACCACGAAATATCTATATGTTTCAACTGCTCTGCTGCGCTTCTTTTTTGCTGAAACAATGAGTGGATGAGAGAAGGTAATTCAACTGCAATATGAATTTGCGGCGACGCTCTCATGATCCGACAATATTCAGATTCACTTAAAAATGAGGGCGGGAAAACACACTTGGCACAATGCATCTTGACCGGACAGGCGTGACAGTTTCGGCGTTTTTCAGCAGCATTGCTTATTTGTTCCATTTTTCCTTTCAACGCAGAGAAATCGTCACCAACCCGGCAAACAGGTTGACCTGAATAACAGGGAAGTACTTTGAGATCTTCGCTGATGATCAGTTTTTCTAGATGACATGCGCTGCATGATTGGGCTTGCCAACGGCATTTATCAACAATTTCAAAATTATAATCGGGTAATTCGGCTTGACTGAGACTTAATTCAGTCGTTTCGACCCACTTCAGTAATTGTTTTATATCGTCCAGAGAGCCAAGCGTCTTTATGGTAATATCATTTTCATTATCAAACCGCTGTTTGACTCCGGTATGAAATGGAAAAATATGACAATTAAAATGAGCTACATCATTGAGAGCATACCTTTTATCATCAACGAAAGCCCCAACAAGATTTTTTTTGCTATAGGTAATATTTTGAACATCATTATCCGATGAAATAGTGTTGACTTGCTTTTTCAACCGCTGATAGGAATATATAGGAACACTATTTTCAACACAAGAATGCAGAATCGTTTCCATAGATGAAAATTCCCAATCTTTTTCAACGATATATAGACTACTGCTTAATTGAATGATTGGCGCAAGCCAAGCGAACACAACAGCTAAATCTTTTGCTGACTGATCAATCATGACATGAATATTGGCAAAATCAATTTTATGCCTGATTCCAAAAAAAATAAGCAAACGTTGAATATATGTTTTATTTCTTGCCGCTTCCAAGCGATGGAAAATTGAATTTTTCAAGGGTAGTATAGCAAACACATCATAGGCATATTCCATCCAATAATGTAATGGCAATGGGTGTTTTTTCCCCCTGATGCCATACTTGGCGCATGTAAAAAAACTTTCAGTGCCATAGATAATTTTAAAATAATTATGCACATATGTTTCGACCTGCAAAGTATCCACAAAAGCCAGTGTTTCTCTGGCTTCCTTTACAGTCTCACCCGGCAAACCCAATATGATGCTGACTGAAGACATCATGCCTTTGGCTTTGGCCAAGCAGATATTTTTTTTCATCGTTTCTAAAAATTTCAATTCAGGCCCATAGTCATTGTCGATTGCCGGTGTTGCGCGTATCTTTTTAATAATATTCAATACTTTTACTGACGAACTTTCCAATCCAAAACATATGTAATTGAATCCGGCATGTGCCATTAAATCAAATAATTCTTCATCCACTCTGTCAACACGGGTGATACAATTGAATTGGATCGAATTCAATTTCTCTTCAATAATTCTCCTGCAAATCGTCTTGGCACGAGCCATGTTCAACGTAAAGGCATCATCATAAAATACAACCTTTTGCGTGGGTTTAATGATAGAGGAAATGTATTTGATTTCATCTATCACGCGCTCAACCGAATGATATTGAACATGATGCCTGCGCAAAGCGGTATTGGTACAAAAAGTGCATTTATGCGAACAACCACGAGATGAAATCAAGGCAAACTCGGATAGATTTTCTTGCACATATTGATTCGTCGGCATCAATCCACTTAAATATGGGGAAGGTATGACATCCAATGCGCAATCCGTTTCAGCGCCATATTTCAGTATCCGATCGGGCGTACGCACTAATTTACCATCAGAACGAAAACTTATACCGGCGACATCAGCAAACGGCTTTCCAGCTTGCAATCGTGACAATAATTCATTACAGGTTTCTTCACTCTCGCCTCGACAACAAATATCGATACAATGGTAATCTTTCATAATCGTCTCATCAGCCAGAGTAATGGAAGGTCCACCAAAAATAATCTTTATCTTTGGGTTGATAGCTTTAATGGCATTAGCGATTAAAACACAAACATAGAATGTACTGTCATAGCAAGAAAAGCCGACCGCTGGAAATTTTCGCTCTACAATCTCGTTGGCGATTTGCGGAATCGTCCTGGGTTCATATTGGATATATTGTTCTGAAATGATCCCATGACTCGCCAAATAAGCTCTGATGTAACCAATGCCAAGAGATTCCCTGAAAGAATCGATATGGGTACCTGCTATTTCATTTAAATGGGGAAAAACAAATAAAATATAAGGTTGATCCATACTTTGGACCAGTTTAAGTCAGATACTGTGTTTTTTCAATGGGTTATAAACTAGTGAAAAAAAGTATTGCGATCCTATTTGGCAAATGTTATGCTGATTCCTAAAATGAAAAAAGAATTGCTGGCTACTAATATGATTTTAAAAGAGTTGACCAAAGATAAAGAGCTGCAACTTCAACTGGTCTTGTATAGCAAGTCACCATGCAATTCTATTGAGCTTGCTGCTGCACAATCCATTGTCATGACAAATGAACCACATCTAAGCATATGGAAGAAATATCTAGAGCGAGACGGTGCTAACGATTGGGAAAAGCTGCAAGCTTCGATCCCCCAATTCAGAATCCCGATCAGAGAGGGCATATCTAAGACTGCTGCTTATATAGATGTAGTAAAAAAGGGGCAACCCTTTACCAAAGTGAATTTTAACGGAGAGTTTTCTCTCGAACACCCGGATTTATTCAAGTGCTCGATATATTCTCATCCTGCAGGTTCATTGCCGGTATTATACACTCAAGTCAGACAGGATTTTGAGAATCTATACAGGCTGTTGGGTTTCCGATGTGAACCTATCATTATTCCCACCTCTGTGAATGGGTTGATGGTCTCGGGATTTATTAATCGGGAACGTATTATTAAATACAAAACAATATGGTTGAAGAAAAATAAAGATCAATTGGCAGGCTTGGATTGGTCCATTGAGATGCGGAGGATTGAACAAGAGGAGCCTTGGCAATTCAAAGATCGTTTTATACTGGTCATGAAAGCTCCATATAGTGGAATATCAACTGCAGAATTGGCTCTGGAATTCTCCGAAAAAATTTGGCATGAAAAATCCTTGCAATTGCGGATTGAACATGAATTGACCCATTATGCAATAAAAAGACTATTCGGAGTTATGCGCGTCCACCTTTGGGATGAAATTATAGCTGATTTTATGGGGATCAGCCATGCGTTGAAAGAATATAGAGCGTCCTGGCTTTTACGCTTTCTTGGTCTCGATGAGAAAGGAAATGTCCTGCCAAATGCCAGGATTTTACATTACGTAAAAAACGTTTCTCCTGATTTTTTTTCTCTGCTCTGCCAATTAGTAGTTAGAGTGAGCCATGGCCTGGAGACGACTTATCATCATCATTATACGCAACAGGACAGATTGCAATTCCTGTTAGAATTTGCGCAGTTATCTTTATTGGATATGGCTGAATAATCCACATCAGGTATTTTACTTTTGCTAAGAACATTAGTACCAGGTCTTTCATTATTACTTTATCTATTCTGCTTACAGCCCGGCACAGTTCTTGGGATTGGGCCTAATCACGGCTGGCGGCTCGCCCGAAACTGCGCCGGCATTTCCGTTCGGGCGGATCCCCGGCATTTCGCCACAACAAAATGTTTATTATGTTGTAATTTACAAGTATTTTTAAACTTTCAGGACGCGGTCTCATTTATTAAGAAATTGCCCAGGCTGGCCATTGACACTTTACAACATTTGTTATATAATATTGATTGTGGGCAATCGAATTGAAAATCTCGGTAAATTCAAAATCATTTTTTGGGATTCTGATGTTTCAGCAATCAATATTGACCAATACAAAATCTATATAATTGAACGTATTCTTGAGTTAGGCGATATTCAGGAAGTTAAATGGATGTTTGATCGTTTTTCCAATGAAACAATAAAAAAAACTCTTTATTCATGCAGGGATATTACAGAAAGAAGCTCTCATTTTTGGAAATTGTTATTTGGAGGTAATGATGCATAGCGAAACACTTGATGCCAATTCCAGAAATAATTTACTGATTCTTAAAAAAGGAATCCTGCTGAATGATTTTTATCTTGCCGGCGGAACGGCCGTTGCCCTTCACCTGGGACATCGCATTTCTTATGATCTTGATTTTTTCAGCAATAAAAGTTTTGATGGATTGGCTCTTGGTCGGACACTCTCTGCTTTGGGCGATTATAGGAATAAGTTTTTGGACAGTAATAATTTGATTGGTGGTTTTAATGGCACCAGTATTAGTTTTATTTTTTATAAACCTGAAATGATCGGGAAATTTCATCAATTCGAAGGTGTCAACATCACTGCACTTGATGATTTAATTGGTATGAAAATCGAGGCGATTTCCAGCAGAGGCAAAAAAAGGGATTTCATTGATCTTTTTTCTATGATGAAATATAAAAACATATCCATTACTGATGCCATGTTTTTATATAGGGAGAAATATAAGAATTTTAATCCAAGTATAATTCACGCCCTCAAAAGCCTTACGTATTTTAGCGATGCGGAGAACGATCCGCTGCCCGAAATGAAAACACCAATTCAATGGCAAGAGGTCAAAAACTTTTTCGAAAGAGAACTTAGTAAAATGGATACCATTTTAAAAATAGTCAATACAATTTCCGGGCCGCATAAAATTGGCATAAAGGATAATTCCCAGGATTTTGGACCAGAGCGATGAACTCTCTTAACCCATATTACGGCCTTCAGGTCTCAAATCAGGTCGGGCGGAATATTGATTACTTGAATGAAAAACAGCTCAAAATATTGACCGCAAAATTCCGGGATTATTTCGAAAAGGCACCGGGGCCCAGGGTCGCCCGCATAAGGGGACGTTACTTCCTCATGTTTTTGTTTTTGCGCTTTACCGGCGCCCGGATCTCCGAGGTCGCCGGCATCAATGACCAGGTCGATGTGGATTATCGCTCCGCTGACGTCACCCTGGCGGTCCTGAAACGTCACAACCCCCATAAGAAAAACATGAGAAAAATGGTTTCCGTGCCCCCGCAGGCGGTAAACAAACTGGCCCGTTACCTGGCGCAGTATCCCGAAATGAAGGGCAAAGCTTTTTCAGTCAACCGTTCAAATTTTTTCAGGCTGTTTCAAAAGCTTACCCTAGACTGCGGATTTTCCAAGACCCTTGCTCATCCGCACGTCCTGCGCCACACCCGGGCCCTGGAAATGGTCCGGGCCGGCGTGCCGTTGACCATCGTACAGCAGATCCTGGGCCATGCAAATCTGAACACAACGGCAGTTTACCTGCAATTTTCCGGCCAGGAAGCCAAAGCGATCCTGAAGGACCGCGGACTTATATAATCCCTAAACTTGGCGCAAGATTGCGCTTTTTGTATCCGGTGTTCCGCTAGTAACGGTACAGAAAACATCGGTCTTATGAAAAAGGCACTATTCTCTGACAATTAGCCGTTCAGCCCTAAACCAAGCAGAGCTGCGAATTCCCCTGCAAGGGGGGATAAAGCCCTAACGGTGATGAGTTTCGACTTCTTTTTTCAGTGTTTCAACAATAAACGAATTTATGCTGGCATGATGTTCTTTTGCATGCAAGCTGATTTCGCGATGAAGCTCAGGTGAAATGCGCAAAACAAACTTTCCGGAAAATGGCTTTTCTGGTTCTTTGTTTCGCTCTCTGCACCAATCCAGATAATCGTCAACAGAGTCTTTAAACGCCTGTTCAATCTCTTTGACTGATTGACCCTGAAAGGTGATAACAGTCCTGGTATTGATAATTTCTCCATGAAATATCTTTGCTTCATCATCATAATTCACACAACCAAAATATTCTTTATAATTCAACATGGTTTCACCCCCGCGTTTTCCAAGAAACGCTGCATGGAAACAACCGCGCCCTTATCCGTTTCTTTCCCTGGATGTGGGCGATGAAAAACAGCATCCTCATTATTCAATTCGATGCGTATCCTTGATCCGTGGCCTGCGGTAATCTTTGCACCCAAAGCAACCAACATTGACTCGATATCAGTCCACCTTATTCCCGATTGCGTTGGCCTCTTAAAAACGGCTGCCAAAGTTTTGCGCTGTTTTTTGTTCACAACATAATAGTACTATATTATAGTATTATTGTCAACAATGAGAACTGTGCACAAACTAATGTATACGCAATTTTCCGGCCAGGAAGCCAAAGCGATCCTGAAGGACCGCGGGCTTATATGATCCCCGAACTCGGCCGCAAGATTGCGCTTTTCAATCCATTTTAAAATGGCATCGCGCACGGAGCGAAACGCTGCCAGTTTTATTTCTTCGCTGCCGGCAACGGCAGCATGGTCTCCCCCGCCTACTGGGCCATGGACGTTTTTCACAAGATCATCTTCTTCGGCAAGGGCTTCGATGCCGTCTGGCCCAACTTCCTCGTGCTGCTGGCCTTCACTGCGGTGTTCATGGCCCCGGCCATGCGTTTCTTCAAGATCGAGGAATAGGATTCCGTAGGGACAGGTCGCGACCTGTCCCTACTGGCATTCATTCCCTTCTCTTAAACCGCAGGGGAATATTTTTGTGAGAAGGGCAGGGTGGAATGAAATGGAGAGGTTTAGGCGAGCAGGGGATGGCGGCTGGCGGCCAGGCGGATCAGGCGACTGCCGAGTTCGCCGAAGGACATGCCGATATGCTCGGCCGCGTAGGCCATGCTGGCATTGGAACTGATATCGGGATTGGGATTGATATCCAGGACGTAGAAAACTCCGTTGCGCAGCCGGATGTCCAGACGCGCGTAATCCCGGCAATCAAAGATGCGGAAGCACTCGACGCAGATCCGTTCGAGGTCGCCCAATTCCCAGGCCGTCAAGCGCGCCGGCACCTGGATGCCGATGATCTCATAGTGCTTCGATCCGGGCTTGAACTTGGCGTCATAGGTGCAAAGCCGGTCGTGGATGTCGGAGCAGCGCGAATAATCCATTTCCACCGGCGGCAGCATGAGCAGGGAATCATTGCCGATGAGCGACACGTGGAATTCCCTGCCGTCGATGAAATCCTCGACGATGGCCGGCTCATCGAAGCTGCGGATGATGAAGGCGATCTGCCGCTCGAGCTCAGTTTTGTCGAGCACGACCGATTCAGAGCTGATGCCGAGGCTGCAATGTTCGCGGGCGCGTTTCACGATGGCCGGAAACCTTTTCCAGCCCGCCGCCGATGGTTTTTCATAGATGCGCCAAAGCGGCGTAGGCAAGCCGTGCTCCACCAGCGTCTGCTTGACGTAATGCTTGTTTTCGCAATTGCTGATGGTTTCGGGAGACGACCCGGTATAGACCATTTTGCGCTGCTCGAGCGCAGCCGCCACTTCGGCCTCGCTGTGCGGCTGGCCAGGTATCTCCTCGCAGAGGTTCATGATGATCCATTCGTCCGGCTGATATTCGGACAGGGTGTCGTGCAATTTGTTGTCGGTGATCTTCAGCAGGGAAACCGGATGTCCCAGTTGATCGAGAGAAGTTTGCATGCGCCTGACTTCGACGGTCTGGTTCCTTTTTTCATACCTGTCCCAGGCGGAATCCAGGTTGTAAATTACCAGTACCGGCAATTCAGCGGCATCCCTTCGCGAATGCATTTTCCTCTCCCCGCATTAGCAACATATTTTTGTAATGCGTTTGTTTCCAATGTATCAATTTTTTTTAACATTATATTTTCTTTTTAACGTTTTTTGTTTTCGATGTCAAGTAAAATTGAAAAAACGCTTCATTTTTTTGTATTTTTTTATTTATCGATGCAAATGAAAAACAAAAATTAGAAATAGAATAATAAAAAAGACAACAAAAATAAAAAGTCAGAATAAAATAAAATCCTTTAGCCGCAGCTGAAATATTTTTTGCGAAAGAGCAGGGCCACGTTCGGCCAGCCATTTCGGCAATAGCCCCGATTCATGCGGGGAAGCGTCGATTTAATGGGCCTTGGCCGCTGGCCCCGAAAATTCCTGCAAGAAGGTGGACCTATGCTTGGCCTAGGTGCCCAACGCCCAGGCGGCGCTGGAGGAGTTGCGCCGAGCCAAATAGGCCTCTCTATTTTTCCCCCAGCGCCGGTCCTCTGGGCATTGTTTTTGCGGATGATAAGGACGGTTTGACTACAAAGTCAAAAACCTATATTCCATTTCCTAAAAATTATATTTTATTCCGCAACGAAAGGTGCGCGGGATTCGGGGTCCGTATACATATCCGGCATCACGTAACCTGCCCTTGTCCAGGTCTTCCTGGAAGCGGTCAAAGATATTCAATATGGATGCGTTTAGAACGAAGGACCTGCCTTTACCGACGGCGATTTCCCTGTTGGCGCTGAGATTGACCACCCAAAAAGGATCCGTTGTTTCCAGTATGTCTTCTTCGATATAGCCGGCAAAATGCGGCACCTTCATGGAACCGGTATAATTCACCTCCAGGTGAAGATCCAACAGGCCAAAGGTTTCCCATCCCACCCGTACCGAACCATACAGGCCAGGTGAGCGGAATATCTCTCGGCAACCGAAATCCGGTTCGGGCTCATCCAATTCGCTTTTTTGCAACGTCCAGCCCGTGAATACTTCGAAAACTCCGGACCATTTGAACCCCGCCTCCGCTTCCAGGCCGTAAACCATGGCGCCGGCTCCATTAAAGCGTTCAAACACGGAAGCATTGGGCAGCGGGTCTATCTCTGCGAGCGTGAATGCGTTCTCGATCTGGTTGTGGAATGCGCCGATGCTGAATTGATATAGTTTGTTGCACGCCTGCTTGCCGAAATCGATGCCCAGTGTGTAGCTATGGGATTTCTCTTCTCTCAGGCCGGCCCGGTTGACGATCAGCTGCCCCTCACCATTCACCTGGGTGATATGCAAGTCCTCGTCAAACACCTGGGGGGCGCGAAAACCAGAAGAAACAGTGGCCCGCAAGGTGAAATTGCGAAACCCCTTGTACAGCAGGCTGGCGCGGGGACTGACGATCAGGGATTCGATCTTGGAATGCTTGTCGGCCCGGGCGCCCAGCAGCAGGGTCACGTCATCGCTGAACATTGACATTTCATCCTGGACGAACACTCCGTAATTGCTGTAGGTTTCGTCGATCGTGCGCTGGTATGCCGGGGCGCGATCATCCAAGATATCCGCCTGGAAAGAGATCCCCGCCAGTAACGAATGTTTGTCAAGGGAAAAATTATTAAAGAGCAGGTTGGCATTGAATACCGGATTCGAAGTCTGTCCCCAGGCATTGAGATCCTGCTGCGCTCCATAATATGATTTACGCTTGGTCAGGGAATAACCGACGTTGAATTTGAGTATCGACTCTTTCGCAAATGCTTGTTCCCAACCCAGGCCAAGGTCCGTTCTGCGGGTGCGGATCGACTCGGCGATGTCGGCCATGTGTTCCGGAAAATCCAATTTATTTCCCCCCCTGCGGTCCTCAAATATGGAAGAGAAATTCATTTTGAACTTGCCATTGATGCCATTGAAATAGTGGCTGAAGTTGCTCCCGAAAGAAACATTGGTCAGCTCGCCCAGGTCTGAAAAACCGTCATCGTCATAATCCATGGAATCACGTTTCTGGAAATTGGCAAAAAATGAGGCTTTGGTATCCGATTCCTTGGAAACATAAGCATTATCAATATTGACGATGCTGTTGGCGGCATTCTGAATGAATTCCTGGGTGAAGGAAAGGCGGGAAGCATTTCTTATCGGTTCCTGGAGGATGACGTTCACCACTCCGGCCACGGCATTCCCGCCGTAAAGCGCCGAACCGCCGCCTTTGACCACCTCCAACTTGGCGATCATATTTGCCGGGATCTGTTCGAGAGCGTAAACCCCGGCCAGCGATGAGATAACCGGCTGGCCATCGATCAGGATCTGCGAATATTTGCCTTCCATGCCGTTTATGCGGACCTGGGTGAAGTTGCAGTTTTGGCAGTTGTTTTCCGTCCTGACCCCGGTTATAATCTCCAATGAATCAGCCAGGGAAACGGCTCCCTTGTTCTCGATTTCACTGGCAGTGGCCACGCTGGTTTTGACCGGAGTTTCACGGTACAATTTGGGGGTTGCCGTCCCGGTCACGACCACTTCTTCCAGGATGGACGGATACAACGTGATCCGCGGCAGCTTGATGCTCTCATTCCTTCTCACTTGGAATTCCCGGGTGGCAGCAGGTAAATAGCCGGCTTTGTATACTTCGACATGCATGCTGCCGCTTTCCAAAATGGGGATGATAAAATAACCGTTGAGCCCGGTTTTCACCACTACGTTTTTTCCCGGGATCAACACGTCCGCCTCCGGAACGCCGTTTTTGTCCTCATCCAGGACAAAACCCTCTATAAAGCCCGTCCCGGTTTTGACACTATTGGGAGCCAAACCCGACATATTTGTGACCTGCGAGGTTTCAGCATCAAGTACTATTGGAACCAGTAACAATATGGCCAGGATTCCTGACCATACGAAAAAATTATTCTTATTCATTTCTTTTTCTCCTTATTTAGCGCTCTATTTCGGCAATCTCGAAAAATTTCACGAATTGAATAGAACATTCATGAAAACCGGCTTGAAAAGCACTGGGGGCTCGCCATTTGGACGATTGTCAAATGAATGTTTCAATTAATATACCCCAGCGCTTTCAATTCCTCGAGAGTTTCGCGGTCGGAATCTTTTCGCGCAATGCTCTTTTTGTCCCTGTCCAGGGTGTAAACCGAATATTTTAATTTCCGGCTCAGTTTGAAAACATCCTGAAGCGGCCGGCCGTCCATGTTCCTGTCCACCGGCAGGCCGAACAAATAAAGGATCGTGGGCGCGATATCATAGATGCAGGCATTGATCTTGCCGGGCTTGACCGACGGGCCTTTGACCAGCAAAATACCCGGGGGGGCATCCATAT
>Ga0180009_10007142_pt1 | contig 11504 bp, 8 predicted proteins | sample OS_PC_MetaG_FD_123537 | JGI IMG/M metagenome (GOLD analysis project Ga0180009, IMG submission 123537) | Groundwater microbial communities from the Aspo Hard Rock Laboratory (HRL) deep subsurface site, Sweden - OS_PC_MetaG | ecosystem: Environmental > Aquatic > Deep subsurface > Groundwater...
CATTGTGTGATACTATACCTACCCGCAGGACCCAACCATATCAAAGCGTTGCAGTTGGCTGGTAACGGGGAGCTGTGGTTCTTCACTTGAGACGAACCCCGCCAATCTTAACACAAACTGGAGCGGCGGAGCATTGGGATACTCCGGCGCTTTCAATATCGACGAATGAACGATTCTCGTGTCTGAAGACAGTCGCCAGTAACTCCAGGATCAAAAGAAAGGCCACAGTCTGGTCACAATACGGTGTAAGTCCTTGTGCCACAATGTGAATGTGGGGCTCCATTAGCCTTCACCAATTGCCCCAGCCCAATGTGCCTCGGACTTTGTCGTGGTCAATCTTAAGCTGGTAGTATTGACGTAGCTTCGAGCAAAGAACCATTGTGATCAAGCTGCAGTGCATCCAGATTGCTGATTAGCGATTGCACCTTCTTTTCGAGATCCGCCAGAGAGAAAAGAAAAGTCGCTTGCTCGCCATTTTTCAATTGTGAGGCCATCTGTCGGTAATATTTGATCCCATTCAAGAGTTGATTGGAGAAATCGTTGAAATACTTGTCCGACAATGAGGAGATGTTCAGTGAGTTCTTGATCAATTGATTCTTAAGGTAGGTTATGTACAGTGAGAGTTCACGTATGAACATGTGAGGTCTCTCTTTGCGAAGCTTAATTGGCAGACGTCCATAAATGTGATCTACCATTTCCTTAAGCGTATATACTCTGTTGAAGTCAGTTATACTCAACCCGCTGCAAACCGCCGTATGCGATTTGGTATCAAGATTGAGGCGATTAAGAACGGACCCTGCAAGATCCATGCACAGACAGGTCTTGCTAAGCACCGATGATATAGCTGCCTGTTTCTGCTTTGTGGGTAGTGACGATGCATTAAGCTGTTTCAGTTTCAACCGCTGGTACTGCATTGATGCTTTGCAGACAGGAGTAGAGGATAATTCCAAATCTGTTGCCAGGAACTGCTTGAGACACTCACTCCCGGGAGTGTTTTCAGCGATTCGCTTCCTGCGGTATTCGTCGCTTGTCGTATTTTTCAAAAGCCAAAAAGGAATCCCCAGCGGTGAAGCATCGCTCAACTCAACATCGTCTTCAGTTGCCGCGGAAAGTTTCTGCAGGTGTATGCTGTCTACATTTGTGGCCTCGGGTACCAAAAGGAACGGTGTCCCCCACCCGACTCTGTCAACATGATATTGACTGAAAAGAAAACTCTGTTCCTCAGATGTTCCCACTCCACCCTGTGCTGAAAGAATGATTGACGGGTCTCCGGAGGGAACTTTACCCAACTTATCCAATGCCTCATAATAGTACTTCCTCAGTCCTGATACCAGTGAGGCTCTGTTAGCCTGGAATTCATTAAGTACAGGTCCCAACAATTCACCCTTAGTGGCAAAAGCATGCCCGCCGCAGTTAAGACCTGATTCGATCCGGTATTCAGACACCCACAGGCCCCGCTTTGCCAGCAATGTACCTTGCAGCAGAGCCGAACGATAATCGCTTACTTTCAGAATTATGGTCTTTTGGGGCGGTTTGTCTGCGGTGGGAAAGAAATCATCAAACTGAGCCATATAGGCGAATAATCTCTTATTTATTCCTGCCGAGAGAACAATGCTCGACCGTAATTCGCTGGTCGCAAAACCACAAAGCGCGGACATCGCTATACCGCTCTCTGGAACTCCCTTTCCGTTTTCCTGACGTAACTCACGATCGACTTTTGTCATGATGTTCACGTCAATATTTCCGGCTACTACCTTCTGACGAAGTTCAGATTGGAGTCTGAGTTTTGTCTCATGGTGCGTGCAGGCAATCATCGAGTCATAGGCGGACTTCAGTGTTCCTGATGGCATCATTTCAAAATACCGAGTGATATCGCTGCCGGTTTCAAATGGACTTGAACACACAGCCTGCATTTGGTTTTGGACAAGATCATGCACAAGATTCAAGTAGGAACGTATTCGTTTTACTCTTGAATCTTCCTCACTCTTTGGGATATGTCGATAGGGCTTATCGAATACGTCCGAGTAGTGTTCACGCATCTGTTCAATCAGAATATCATCGCCGATTGATATCACTGAAGATATACCATACTTGGCTACCCTAAGTGGTGTATCGATTGTAAACCCCGTTCCCATTACAGGGATAAAGAACTTGTGATATCCGATATCGATATATGAATTCGTGGAATCCGTGTGTGTTGGTAAGTCCTGAAATCTGTCAGTGTTGTTTGAATCTATTGTCATTGCGGCTTCCGTCCAATCCCATTTACAATCATGTTGAGCATAGTATCCGCAAGTACGGGAAGCGTAAACCGACCTTCGTCTAAAGACCATTGGTACTCGAATGAAGCCAGAGCCAGGACCATGACGTAAGCAGCTTTATCGGTATCTTCAATTTGGAGTTCACCCGACTGGACACCCCTATATAGTATCCCGGCAACGGCCTTCTGCTCCTCTCTGAGGAAATCCGCTCGTACTTGAGCAAGGTGCGGCAAATAGTCACCACACGATTCCTGAGTCACCCGGTAGAAGTTCACAAATTCACTTGCCCTTCCCAGCCGAATCAGCAGATGAGCCCTGAGTTTCTCAGCGGCCTTCTCCTCGGCGTTGACAGCTTCGCGAATAGAGGAGAGTAACGAATCAGCTTCTTCGTGAATGACCCTGTCGAAAATCTCGGTTTTGTTCTTGAAATGCTTGTATATCGTGGCTTTGGAGACGCGTGCTTCCTTTGCAATATCGTCGGTAGTCACCTTCCGAAGACCAAACTGGGTGAACAGAAGTTGCGCAGATCGCTCTATGTGAAATTGCTTGTCCGTTATCTTTAACCGTCTCCTTGACGTAAATACAGAAAACGTCCCAACCAGAATACGTACCGACGTTTTACATGTCAAGCATAATATGGTTCCAGGGTTCCCACCTGGCCCTCCAATCAGGTCTGTCGCAAGAGGCGGTCACAACACGGTATCAGTCCTTGTGCAGCAATGGGAGTCTCCCCCGCCTCTACTAATTGCACATAATGGCCTACTCGCCCCAAGGGAGATAGTGTTACAGTACGGTGTCAAGACATACTTTACGGTCAGGTTCTTGCGTGCTCACATGGAGCGGGATTCCGAAATCTGGGCTAGGTTTACACCCGAAGCACACGCTGTCGGAGTTACACATCGCCACATCAAGTCGGCGAGGGGAATTGTCGACAGAGAACTGCGTTCGAAGATTATGGATTTCGGTCTGGTGACCGTTCAGGGTGGTGAGATGCTTACCAAACCTGTCCGCAACGGACTTGGCAGTCGATCTCAAGAAAGGAGACTGGCTGGTGCCAGTCTCCTCAGAAACTAGACCCGCGCCAGAGTTGACGCGGGTTTCATTATCTCAGTGTCAGTACGACTTGCGGTAGCCGCCGCCACCACCACCGTTGCGGTCGCCATTTTGGACGCGTGGCTTCGCTTCGTTGACATTCAACGCGCGGCCATTCATGTCCTGGCCATTGAGACCACTAATGGCAGCAGAAGCCTCGGTCTGTCCCGACATCTCGACAAAGGCGAACCCTTTTGGTTGGCCGCTGTCTCTGTCAGTAATAACCTTGACGCTTGTGACTTCACCATAGCCCTCGAAGGCTTGGCGTAACTGATCTTCTGTCGTATCATACGACATGTTACCGATGTAGATATTCATTCTACACTCCATAGTTGCTTATCCCGAAGTGAACTGCTTTCAGTGAAGTCAGATTCTTCAAGATAAATAAAATGTTGCGCATGATTGCGCGATCAATTCGAGATTAAGCTTTAACGGAGAGTTGATTAGGACAAAACTACGAGAAAGGTCGAGCTCAAATTTAAACTAACTACACATTATATCGGATCTTTCGACAAAAACCTACAGCTATTTTTGCAGAATGCAGTTTATTTTTCGATTTACTCCCACAGAGATCAAGAAGAACAGTCACCTTTTCGTTGTGTGTCGTCGGAACCTTTTGAAAAACCTGGTCTGAAAGTTAAGGGTGTTTCCCGTCAGCATAAAGTGGACACGTAGAGCTGTACTGCCCCCTTTAGCTAAACTGATCTGAAGAGAGTTTTGCGGCTGAGGTTTCAGGAGTGCTCCCACAGGGAAGTTCAAACTCATTCAGCGCTCGTATTGCGAAGCCTTCTAACAAAGTCTCTCCAGCTAATCCCTTTTTGCTCTGGAACCATACTCTCAATGAATCGCTGGGACAAAGCCAAGATGCAATGGGCGTTTCCCTGAAATCAACCCCGCCTACAAATCAATGCGTGGTATTCTCGCTTAGGTGACCGACAATAGACTTTTTATGTAAGGATATATACGTGACAGAAAACCTGATGTGCAATATCTAGTTCGAGAGCGTTACTGAGCATTTGAGGTTTCTAAACGTATTGCATGTACGTCCACTCGCATGATCGTGAATCAATACGTTTATAACTCCGGTCGTGCGATCAGGCGGATGGCTACTTTGAATGAAGTACCTTTGCCTTCAGGGCCATTCTCAACCCATATACGGCCACCCAACCGATCTGTCGCCATTTTGCAGAAAGCCAGACCCAGTCCTACCCCGCTTCTTTCTCCTGGTGTCTCTCGTTCGATCTGGTAGAATTTCTCAAAGACCTTTTCTCGGAGATGCGGCGGAATTCCAGGACCCTCGTCGTCTATCGAAATAACACACTCGCCATTTCGATTCAGGCTCCTGCAGGTGACTGTCCCTTTCGCCGGAGAGTGTTTGATGGCGTTCCCTACGAGATTGTGCAGGATTCTTGATAGTAGCGTCGGGTCAGATTCAACAGTTAGGGGATTTTCGTGAAGCTCGTATGTGAGATTAACATGACTGAAATGTGCCAAGGGTTGTGCAGCTTCGCATGTCACTTGAACAAGGTGAGAACAATCAATAGTCTCAAGTTTGACGGTCATAGTACCATCTTCCAGTTTCGCGGCATCAAGAATCCCCTGTACAAGCATTTTCATATGCTCGGCCGATACCTGCATTTCTGCCAAATCACTCTTCAAAAGGTCCTTATCTACCAATGGCTTGGCCAATCTCTGTAACAGCAACTCAATCCGTCCGCTAATCCCCATGAGAGGATCGTTCAGATCATGAACCACCATGTGGCTTAGGGTGTCTCGAGCTTGTTCAGCTTGTCGTAAGTTTTCATAGCTTCGCCGCAAATCTGCAAGCAGCCATTCACGTTCATCTTGCAGCTTTTTGCGACGCAAACAGGCTTGCACACGTGCATCGAAATCACGCGATCGAAACGGTTTAATTATGTAATCATCAGCACCAAGCTCGAAGCACCGAGTGAGAGTTTTGTCGTCGTCCACGGCGGTGATCATCAACACCGGAATAGAAGCTAAATCGTTCTGTGTCTTTAGATGCTTGAGCACCTCGGTGCCATTCATATCTTGCATCATAATGTCCAGCAAGATTAAGTCCGGCTTCTCCGACCTGACTATATCCAGCCCTTGATAGCCGTTTTCCGCCAAGAGCGGAACACATCCCAAAACACGAATTCGCTCCCCCATAATGTTGCGGTTGTGCACCTGGTCGTCGACTATTAACACGCGCAACCCCGATATTGAGACGGATTCTTCACGGTGTGATGGCTCTATGATTTGGTCCACAGGAGCATTATCGATACATTCGGTAGTCGGCATTCTTACGATACCTCATTGACTGCAACTTCGCTTTTCGCAGCCATCATCTTTCTTAGATGAATTTCGTGGTTAATCGGTTTCAGTTCAGATGTCGCTGTAGGTACATGTTGATCCAGAACAGCATAGAGCGCTGCCGTGCGTATGGGTTTGGACAGATGGTCCTGAAAACCTGCTAACATATGCTTCTTGATCGACTTGTCACTCGCATCGGCTGTCAAGGCAATGACAGGAATCTCGTCGGTTCCAGGCATCTGCCGCAATCTTTCTAGCGCTGTAATGCCGTCCATTATCGGCATCCTGATGTCCATGAGAATGAGATCAGGACTAAAAGTGGCTGCTTTCTCAAGACCTTCCTGACCGTTACAAGCAGTTTCCACTTCGTAACCTCGCACGAGGAGCATGTCCAGGATTACCTCACGATTAACCTCATTGTCCTCAACCAGCAGAATCTTGCCACTGGCCGCTCGGTCTTGAAGATGTTCCTCTGAAACTGCAAGACTTTCGTACTCCGAAGATAACTCAATACTTGATCGTAGTGTAAACCAGAACGAGCTACCTTGGCCGACCTCACTTTCAACTCCAATATCACCCCCGTGCATCTTTACCAGCCGTCTGGTCAAACCCAGACCGATACCAGTACCGCCCAGTTGTTCGTCGCGAACTCGATTGACTTGATAGAACTCATCGAATACTCTGTCAATGACTTCCGGCTCGATGCCGATACCGGTGTCATTTACCTCAATACGGAAGAAACCATCTTCAGTGGGTTGGCCACTGATGGTAATATGACCACCTTCTGGTGTATACTTTATGGCGTTGGAAATCAGGTTTAGCAGAATTTGCTTGAGGGCTCTTTGATCAGCCTGAACACACACATCGTTAAAGTCCTCGGTTATCTTGAAGTGTAAACCCTTCTTTTTGATCTGACTCGATAGTATTGCATTCAACGCGTCAATGGATTCACCACAGAAGACATTTTCCAGACACACTATCCGCCCACCAGAATCAATCTTGGCTAAATCTAAGAGGTCATTGATAAGGGACAGGAGATGATTGGCGCTGCTGTTGATTTGGGCCACATACTGCAATTGTTTGTCGCTGAGGGGGCCTAGCAATTTCTCGTAAAGCAAATCTGCTGAGCCGATTATGCCATTCAGTGGGGTACGCAATTCATGGCTCATGGTCGACAAAAACTGGTCTTTTTGACGAGTCAAATCCTCGGCGACTTGCCTTGCTTTGATTAACTCGTTCTCGTAAGACTTGCGGTCCGTGATGTCCAACACTACTCCCTGCATACTTGCTGGCTTTCCAGCAGAATCGTAATGAGCGAGTCCCTTAGCGACAAGCCAGCTAATGCTTTCGTCTGGCCAAACGACCCGGTACTCTGTGTCATACTCGGTATTGTTTTCCAAGGCATCTCTGATCGCGTTATCTGCTTTCACACGATCATCAGGGTGCAGCCGCTCAAGAAAAATGTTGTAGGATATAGTCTGATCGGCCGTTAATCCATGGAGCTCCTTGCATTGATCAGACCACGCCAACTCGTCTGTGAGAATGTTCCAATGCCATATGCCAATGTTGGCGCTGGTGGTAGCCAATCGCAGTCGTTCCCCGCTCTCTTTCAGCGACCGCTCCATTTCCTTGCGTGTTGTGATATCGATCCAGCTGCCAACGATTTCCATCGGTTTTCCCAAACTGTCTCGAATAAGCGCCAACTTGTCCCGCATCCATCGGTAGCTGCCGTCGGCAACCTGAAACCGGTACTCGTGAACATGATCCCCCTTTTCAAAGAGATCCGACAACCCCGACAATACCCGAGAAGAGTCGTCCGGGTGGATATGTGATGCCCAGAAGCTTGAGTCTGTCAAGAAATCCTCAGGTTGATAGCCTAATTGAGCCTTGACGTTCTCGCTGATAAATGTTGCGCCAAAATCTCCGTCGGCCTTGCACGAATAGATAACCGTTGGGTTGGAGAAGAGAAGGTGCTTCAGTCTTTCGCATGCTTTGGCACGTTCTCGCTCAGTTTTCGCCTGGGGTTTTAGAAAAAGAAGATAGGAAACAGGAACAATGATGAGACATAGCAGCAAGCCATCTATCAGAACTTCAGCCCATCCAGGAAGGCTGTGGATAAGACCCAGCGCCCACATAATCGCAATCTCCGAAATCCAGACTGAGACACCGATAGTGAAGATCAACCGACTCACAGGGTGCGCTGGATCAGCTTGCTTTGTCTCCGTAGGCTGCGCGGTCTGGCTGCAGGAACTTCCTTGCGCAGACTTCCGGGAGGCTAAGAATTGCTTGAATTCCTTGATAACTCGATGTGTGGATATGTTCATCTATGATGCCCCCTTGGAAGTACTCAAATCAGAGTTCTTCCATCCAATTATCGGCAGACGCAATGAAAAGATTAGCGGCAGAGATCAGCCGTCCGCCGACCAGCAAACAGTGACCAAATGCCGACTGTCGAGTCGTCCTGCCCGACAAATTCATCTAAATTCACATCTACCCATCTGTCCCTATAGGGCAAGAAGTCCATCACAAGCTATAATAGAGATTCATCTCAAACGGATGGGGACGATTTCTGACAGCCACGATCTCCTTGGTCTTTTCGATTATCCAGCTTTCAATCAACTCCTCGTTGAAAACTCCTCCTGCCAACAAGTAGTCGTGGTCTTCTTTCAAAGCCTCCAGCGCTTCTTCGAGGCTTGTGGGGATCGAAATGAGGCGAGCTTTTTCACCCTCACTCCAGCCGAATACGTTATCATCGAACGGTCCCATTCCGTTTTCCGGTGTAGGACGGATACCCTTCTTGACGCCGTCGAGGCCAGCCATCAAGAGTGCGCTCATCGCGAAGTAGTAGTTGCATGTACCATCGCTGGTGCGGAATTCGAACCGTTTAGCCTTCTCACTCACTGCGTACTTTGGAATTCGAATTGCGGCGCTGCGGTTTGCAAGTCCGAAGAAGAGCTTTACCGGTGCTTCATACCCTGGCAGCAATCGCTTGTAAGAGTTAGTGGAGGGATTTGTGAACGCCGCAAGTGACCGTCCATGCGCCAGAATGCCTCCAATGAATCCGAGCGCCACATCCGATAAATCTGCATAGCCTCCCTTCTTATAGAAAACATTCTTACCCTTCTTGCAAAGCTGTATATGGAAGTGCATGCCGCTGCCAGGCTCGTCGTACAGAGGTTTGGGCATGAAAGTCGCAGACAAACCTCTGCGCAACGCTTGATTATGTATGATGTCTTTGATATACATCATGCGGTCGACAATCAGCCTGAAGTCGACCAGTTCTGTCTCTATCTCCTGTTGACCGGAAAGGCCCACCTCGTGATGATGGTAGCGCACCGGGCAGCCGGTCTGTTCTATCATTGCCACCATTTCCTGCCGAAGGTCGGAGTATTTGTCGAAAGGCACATCGATGTGGTAACCCTTGCGGTTGGCAACCGCAGTCCCATCCTTATCCTGGTAGCCGAAAGGCAAGTCATCCTTATTCTCGGCAGATGTAAATTTGAAACCGGCGCTGAACTTGCCGTTATGGATTTCAGCTTCATTGAATAGATAGAATTCAAACTCCGGAATCCAGAGCGACTGATCAGCGACTCCCGACTCCTCGAGATATGCTTGAGCGCGCATGGCCAGACTGCGTGGGTCTTTGGATATGCCTATCCGCGTCTCGGCATCACATATGAACGCAAGTACCCGGAGTGTCGGAGTAGCGCTGAACGGATCGAGTATTGCTGTCGACAAATCCGGGAGCAGCAACATGTCGCCCGACTCCACCGAACGCATTCCAGGTATACTTGAACCGTCGAACGGGATTCCGTTCTTCATGACTATCTCAAGCCGGGATATTGGAAAGGTGAGATGATACCAGTTGCCGGTCAGATCGGAATACTTGATATCCACGGCCGTTATCTCGTGTTGCTCAACCATTTTTCTGACTTCATCAATGTCCATGGGTCCTCCATTTCTGACATCACACATACTATAAGAGGCTCTTTGGCTGTAATCTAACTGATTCCAGTCAGTTTGGCATTCAGTTTTTTCGGTTGTTTAGATTCTGATTTTGCAGGACTGCGCGGAAATCTGGTAACGAGGAGACCCGGTTCGAAAATCAGCGCTTACTGGCTAAACGCGAAACGGCACTCGTGCTTGTAGATCAAATGAAAGGTGGCGGAACTCGATTGAGGATTGCTATGATCCTGATAGTTGACTATATTGTTTGTTGAAAACAGTTGTCCATTTATATAGTATTCATATTATGTGTCCAGAAGATCCACAGGATGATCAGACTCAGACATATCTTCCCTTGATTGAGGGCACCGCTGTTTCTCATTACGTGATCATCGAGAAGATCGGTGCTGGCGGGATGGGTGAGGTGTATCTGGCAAATGATACCGAGCTTAATCGCAGAGTGGCGTTAAAGTTTCTACCACCGCACTTGTGTCGGAATGAGGATTGTCGTAAACGCTTCAAGCGTGAAGCTCAGGCAGCTGCAAAGCTGAACCATCCAAATATCATCCACGTCTATGAGGTATCTGAACACCAAGGACGACCATTCTTTGCGATGGAGCATGTGGAGGGAACATCTCTGAAGGATGTCACTGGTGACAAAGATTTGTCTGTCGAGAGGATTCTTGAGCTTGGTATACAGGTCTGCGAGGGATTACATGCAGCACACGAAGAGGGAGTGACACACCGGGATATCAAACCATCGAATATCCTCATCGATTCACACGGACGAGCGAGGATAGTAGATTTTGGCCTGGCCTCTGTGGTTGGATCAGATCAACTGACCAGGACCGGTTCCACTCTCGGCACTGTCGGTTACATGTCGCCAGAGCAAGTGAGAGGCGACGAGATCGACCATCGTAGCGATTTGTTTTCGTTCGGTGTGGTTCTGTATGAGTTGATCACCAAACAGAATCCGTTCAAACGCGACAGTGAGGCAGCCACACTGAAAGCTGTCTGCGATGATATTCCGCATCCTATCGCGCGCTTCCGTTCGAACATTCCGGATGGGATTCAGAGCATCCTTGACAAGGCCTTGGAAAAGAACATCAAAACAAGATACCAGCACGCAGATGGAATGGTATCGGATCTGATGCGTCTGAAGCGCTCGCTCGATTCAGGTCTGTCAACTATGTCTGCTGTAACAGCTGTCGGCAGGTCAAGCAGGACATGGTGGCTGGTAGCTATTGTGGCAATGCTTGCTGTGGCTGTAGCTGTTGTAGCAACCCAGCCTTGGAAACCGGAGACCATTGCGGATAAGCCGCACAAGATCATGCTGGCGGTTCTGCCATTTGAGAATCTCGGCAATGCAGAAGATGAGTATTTTGCTGACGGCATCACAGAGGAAATCCTGACGAACTTGGCGAAGCTCTCGGGACTTGGCGTGATCTCCCGTACTTCCGCTATGCAGTATAAGAACAGCGAAAAGGGACTTCGTCAAATCGGCGAGGAGTTGGGTGTTGACTATGTACTCGAAGGGACTATTAGGTGGGATAAATCGGGCGATGTAAACAGAGTGCGGATACATCCTCAGTTGATAGAGGTGGCCGACGACATTCATCTTTGGGCTGACCGCTATGATGCGATTCTCTCTGATGTTTTTGAAATTCAATCGAGTATTGCCGAAAAAGTGGCGGAGGCACTCAATGTGGCCCTGCTTGAGACGGAGCGCCGCGCCCTGACGCAGCAGCCGACAGAAAACACTGAAGCCTATCACTATTACTTACGAGGTAAACAGTACTTCAGCGTACAGGTCGGTCGAGGTGACTACCGTAGCGCTGAGGCAATGCATCGAAAGGCCATCGAGCTGGATCCGGAATTCGCCCTGGCGTA
>Ga0180009_10007143_pt1 | contig 11504 bp, 4 predicted proteins | sample OS_PC_MetaG_FD_123537 | JGI IMG/M metagenome (GOLD analysis project Ga0180009, IMG submission 123537) | Groundwater microbial communities from the Aspo Hard Rock Laboratory (HRL) deep subsurface site, Sweden - OS_PC_MetaG | ecosystem: Environmental > Aquatic > Deep subsurface > Groundwater...
GCCGGCCAGCAGCTGGCGGGCTTGCTCCATCTGCCGGGCTCCCACGGTCCCGTAGGCCATCAGCGGGGGTGTTGGATGGGCGCTGTTCAGCGCCACCACGGCCAGCTCCCCCCTCAGCCGCAGCAGGGGGTACGGCCCTGGCCCCGGCTGCTCGTCGCCACCGAGGTAGGGCGCCATGATCCGGCCGAAGTGGTCCTGCTGCGCGCTGCCGCGCGTGTAGTAGTCGTGGTTGCCCGGCACCACGGTCACGTCCGAGGGGGGCAGGTGCAGCTGCTCGAGCAGGCCCCGCACCAGCTCGAACTCGGCAGGGAACGCCAGGTTGGTCAGGTCGCCAGAGAGGATGACGTGGTCGGGCTCCTGGGCGCGGATGTCCCGCACCAGCACCCTGGCCACCGAGGTGGGGAACTCCCCGCCCCGGTTCACCAGCAGGTTGATCCCGCCCGTCGCCCGCTTGCCGACGAAGTCACGCGGACGCACCCCAACCAGCGAAAGCTGGTGCAGATCTGACAGGTGGGCTACGAGCACTTAGAGGGCGGCGGCCCGGGCCATGCGGGGCACGCGGTAGCGCATGGCGGCCTGCTCGAGCACGTGGGCCAGGGTGTCGAGGAAGCCCTGGATCATCTTGTCGCTCAGGGCGCCCATGTTGGCGATCTGGAAGTAGCGGTCCTGCAGGTGCTCCTTGCAGCCATAGATGATGTATCCCCGCTCCTTGAGCTCCTCGTACAGCTCAGCGAAGGAGACGTAGTCCGGAACCTTGACCGTGGTGATGGTGTGGGACTCGTGTCCGGTCTCGCTGAACCGCTTGAGCCCCATCCGCTTCAGCTCCCGACGGATGCGCCGGTTGATGTGCCGGTAGTGCGCCAGACGGCCGGCCACTCCCTCCTTGAGCAGCTCGTCCAGCGCCGCGTCCAGGGCGAAGAAGTTCGAGACCGCAGGTGTGAACGGGGTCTGGGAGATCTCCTGGCTGATGCGGTGGTAGCGCTTGAGGTCGAGATAGTAGACCCGGGGGGGGATATTCTCGATCCGGGGCCAGATGCGCTTGTTGATGCAGATGAACGAGACGCCGCTGATCGCGTGCAAGCACTTGTTGGCGCTCGATATCAGCACGTCGATCTTGTCGCGACGGATGTCCAGATCCTCCCCCGCCAGGCTGGATACCGCGTCCACGAAGTACATCACGTCGTGTTCGCGACACAGTGCGCCGACCTGCTGCACCGGGTTGAGGATCCCGACCGACGTCTCGTGGTGGCACATGATGGCAGCCACGATCCCGGTCTCCGTCTCGAGGACCCGCCTGACATCGTCGACGTTGATCAGCTCGCCCCACTTGTAGTGCAGGTGCACGGTCTGGATCCGATGAACCGCCGCGATCTCGAGGAACCGCTCGCCGAAGGCGCCGTTGGACACCACCAGCAGCTTGCCGTCAGTCGGGACGCAGCTCGAGACGGTCGCCTCCATGGCCGCGGTCCCGGAGCCGGAGAACAGCACGATGTCGTGCTCCGGTCCGCCGAAACAGGCACGACGCAGCTTGCGCTCGAGACCCTTGAGCACAGTGGAGTAGTCGCTGTCCCGGTGGCAGACGTCGTGGTGCACCAGGGCGCTCTTGACCCGGGCAGAGGTCAGCACCGGTCCAGGGTTGAACAGGATATAGTGCCGGGCACTCTTCTCCGACAGCAGCCCCTCGATGTAGCTCAGCGTACGCTGCGGGTCGTTGGGGGTCGGCGGCGCGGCCCGGGGCAGCGGGGCGTGACCGCTGAGATCGTCTCCATAGGCCCTGAGCAGCCACTCGGCGTGGAGTCGGGTCTCGGGCGACGAGATCTCCTGCCACTTGCCGTCCAGGATATCGTGGGCCAGAACGCGGCCCGAGCGCACCTTGTTGCTCAACACCGAGATCAGGCTCTGGTCTCCCCTCTCGTCCAGCGTGTCGAGCAGATCGGGCAGGACCAGCGCGACCCCGACGGCCACCGAGTCGAAGTCATCCAGCTGAGTGCCCACGGCGGCGACGTGACCTCCGGCCGTCTTGACCTTCATCGCGCCGGCGAGATCGTAGACCCTGGACAGCTTGCGATCCACGAGCAACGTCGCCTCGCCGTCGAACTCCTGCTGGTCCAGCAGGGGGGCGAGCATCTCGTGCGCGAACACCAGCTCGGTGCTCAGCACCAGGGTGGGGCCGTCGATGTAGGGACGTGCCCGGATCAACGAGCTGACGTCAGGCAGGTGCCAGTCCGGGTTCTCGACCCAGATGATGCTGCTCGTGATCTCCGGGTCCGAGCTCACCCAGCGTCGGATCTCTTCGCCACGATACCCCACCACCACCACCGCCTCGTGGACGCCCAGGCTCGCCAGGCCCGTCAGGGTGCGCTTGATTAGGGGCTCACCGCCAACGACCGTCAACGGCGATGGTACGTCTTGACCGTTGAGCCTTCGCCCCTTGCTGGCTGCTAGTAGGATTGCTTTCTTGATCATTCTCGTATCGCTCTCGCCTCAGGTTCGATAGCAACCTCACGTAGCATCCAACGTGCCACCCTCCGGCGCTCTTGCCTTTCGGGCCTTTTTCGACTCGGGCCTGGTGGCAAATGAACGCCGCCGGTGAAAAGCTGTCACGACGACCGACTCGTGGCGTAGTCCTCCAGTTCCTGCCACGTGTCCCTGGCGCGCTGCACTATTACAGCTCGACCGCGACCCATGTCAACTCTTTATCCCCTGTAATCCAGCTGATGTGCGCCAGATCACACGATGCGGTGCATGCAGCGTTCTTTGGAGTCACGACCCAGATTCCCCACACCAGATTCCCCACAAGGGGAATGTGGCTTGCACCTTCCAGCCCTTCCGTGATCCAGGTCGCGCTTCACAGGCAAGGCATTGGGTGTGACAGGTGGGCCAATGCGGGTCATCTTGATCGCGGAGCCCACCAGCACCACCGTGGGCAGCGCGAATGGCTGTGATGTTGATCACACACCCTGGTTGACAATGGTAGCCCCCGTCGAGTACTTGCTGTGCCCAAATGGCTGGCCTTTACTGGATGATCGCGGGCCTGGTGTGCATCTCGTCAGCCGCATTGTTGAGGATCATGGCAACCGGCACGCTGAAGGTGGACCATGTGCCGGTCCCCGCCGGCTCCAACATGGCCAAGCTGCTCCTGCTCGGTCTCGGCGTCACCCTGCTCTCTGCCGGCTACCTACGACTCACCAAGACCTGCCAGGCTCCGAGCCTGAAAGCGGCGCTACTGCTCGGCCTGCTGGCCGCCACGGCCGCCACGGCCCTGCCGTTGACCTCCAATGATCTGTTCAGCAATCTGCACTACGGTCACCTGCACGTATACCAGGGAGTCAACCCATACACCGCCACGGCCGAGCAGCTCCGCGCCGGCCAGTTCGAGCCCTACGTGAGCCGGTATTGGAAGACAATGCCCTGCGTCTACGGCCCCCTCCTCTCTGGACTGGCCAGCCTGGCCGTGGTCCTCGGCGGTCCGGGCCTTTGGGGAGGTGTGATCGCCTACAAAGGGTTGCTGCTGCTCGTCGCCCTGACACTGGCGCTGCTGGGCTGGCTCCACGGGCGAGAGACCGCCCAGCCGAAGATCTTCTGGTTGTGGGCCACCAGCCCGATCTGGCTGTTCGAGATCGCGGGCCAGGCGCATAACGACGGATTGATGGTGGTGCTGGTGGCCTGTGCGCTGCTGCTGAGCCTCCGAGAGCGGCAGATCGCCGCGGCAGCCATCTTGGGCCTCGGCATCGCGGCCAAGTACGTCGCGGCGGTTCCTTTGGCCTTCTTGCTTGCCTGGCAGGCGCTGCACAAACGGCTGGTCTTGGCCGGGCTGATGCTGATCACGGCCGCCGTGGCCCTGATCCCCGGCTACGCCCTGTTCTGGGACGGCTGGCAGACCGTGGTCCGCCCTCTGTCCGCCCTGGGTGCGCCACGCTTCGCCGATTCTTTCCTCAAGTTCGTCTACTGGGCCTCGCTGCCCTTCGGTGACCAGGTGGTGCACTACACCTACCGCGTGGTCTGGCTCGCCTTGTGGGGTGGGCTAATCTACCTCTGCCTGCGCTGGATGCGCGCCTGGCCCAAGGACGCCCCGGTCCATGCCCCTTGGGCCACGGCAGGTCGAATGATCCAGGTCCACAACATCCTGCTCAATCGGCACTTCCTGCCCTGGTACCTCAGCTGGCTGATCCCGCTGCTTGCCTGCGAGCGCGACCAGAGCTGGTGGCAGCTGTTTTACGTGCACAGCTACCTCGCGCTGCTGCACTACGCCCTGCATGTCGACCACGTCGCCTCCGAGCCGTTCAACATCCTGCTGATCCACCTCGTGCCGACGTGGATGCTGATACGGATGGCCAAGGGCAAGCCGGCGTTGCCCGGGGAGTTCTCGCAGCGGTTCGGATTGTGACCACCCGTCAGATCACTTCGACAACTTGGCGATCCCGGAGAGCAGCTCGTCCGGGGCAAAGCCGACCACGAACTGCGAGCCGATGCGGGTCAGCGGCAGCGTGTCGGTGCTCGTCTGCTTCAACAGAAAGGCCGCGACCTGCCTGCGCTCGTCTTCCGGCAGGGTGTCGATCTCCAGACAGGCGAAGGGCACATCATGGTCGGAGAGAAGCCGGCGCACGAGGTGGCAGGCCGGACAAAAGCTCACCGCGTAGATCACAACCTCGCCATCGGTCAGGATGGGCAGCATCGGGCGGCTCCCCTTCCACCTCTCGAGCATGAAGAGCACAGCAGGCAGTGTGTAGGTTGAGGCGAAGAACACACAAGTGAGACCAATGATCGCCAGCTGACCGAGGGATTTGAGCCCGGGGTGGCCTGCCAGGGCCAGGTTGCCGAAGCTGACGATGGTCGTCAGGGCGCAAAAGAAGAGCACCCAGTACAGGGCCCGCATCACCCGCCCGAGGGCGCCCGGGCCCTCGCTCTGGTAGCGGTGAACGTAGTGCACCCCGTAGTCGACGCCGATACCGAGCAGCGCGAGCAAGATGACGAAGTTGAACATATTCAGCTTGAAGCCCAGCAGGTGCATCACCTCGAATGTCCAGAGGAACCCCACGCCGAGCGGCAAGATGGCCAGCAGTGCGAGCTTGAGGTTTCGCAGATCGAGCAGCGCGGCGAAGAAGATCGCCAGGAAGGCAACGACGAAGGCAAACCTGCCCTCCTTGAGCAGCACCCGCACCACCTCGTGGAGCACAAGCTCGGCGTTGGAGACGTGAAAGGTCCCCGAGGGCTCGATCGCGCTCTGGCCCCTTGTCGGTCGCAACGCGAACGCCTTGGGACGGACCGTCGCGAGCAGCTGCCCCCGCAGCCCTCCGCTCACGGCGAGCTTCTCCCGATAGGCCGCCCGTGCATCGAGGACCCGGGCGAAGACCGGGCGCCCCTCATGCCGCAGCGAGCCAAGGCTCGCCTTGACCTTCTCGACGCACTCTCCGGCCTCAGCCAAGCACCGGATCTCGGCCCGATCCCCACTGACAAAGGCCTGGGCCCCCTCGGGCATCAGGTTGCCCAGGTTGACAAACGGGCGCCCGGCGATGGTGCCGAACTGCTCGCGGAAGATGGCGGCCTGGTCGATCTTGCGCAGATCCGCTTTGTGAAACACCATCGCCAGCCACACGTTGCCGAACCCCGGGCCACGGAACCCGCGGCGCACGGCGCGGGGGAGATCCTCGATGGCAAATGGCTGCGCCTTGACCAGCTTGCGCAGCCTGTCCAGCTGGATGCGATCCCTTGTCTCGTCGCTGACCAGGTCCCAGCGCTTTTCGCCCAGCAGCTGTTCGAGATCGTCGAGCACGACGCGCTTTTCATGCTGGCGTTCGGGCAGGAAGCTGAGCAGGCTGACCACGTTGCGTAGCTTGCTTCGGGCGGCGAGAGCCTCGCTGCGGTCATGGATCGCGCCGATCGCCGCCTCGAGCTGTTCCCGGCTGTCGGCGACCATCAGCGTCGGTGTGAAGGAGCGGCCAAGAGTCGAGCCCGTGCGCCGTCGCACCTCGTCCTCGTGGTGGGCCGGCCGCAGGTTGTGGAGGTTGTACTCGAAGGTGAGCTGGCTCGCGCCGTATATCCCCAACAGCGTGAACACTGCCGAGATGTAGACCACGGCCCTGGGGAAGGTGAACGGCTCCGACCCCGGTGCCACGGCCTCGGTCTTGGCGCTGGCTCTTGTCGTCGAAAAACGCAGCAGGCCGAACGCCTCGGCCCAGGAGATCAGGGCGGGCATGACGAGGATGAAGCTGAGCATCGCCAGGAGCACGCCGATGCCGGCGATGAAGCCGAACTCGGAGAAGCCCTTGAACTCGGTCAGGGTCAAGGAGAGCAGCGCCGCCGCGGTGGTGATCGCCGAGGTAATGGTGGCCCGGCCCGTGTCGAGGATCATGTGACCTTTGGCGTCCTCCACCGACAAGCCGGCGCTGCGTCCCTCGCGGTAGCGGGCAAAGAGCTGCAGCCCGTAGTCGATCCCCAGGCCGAAGAGCACGGCGAAAAGAAAACCGGTGATCAGGTTGAGGGTGCCGATGAACAGGGTGGTGAGGGCGAAGGTCCAGCAGATGCTCATCCCCAACGGCAGCACCACGAAAAGCAGCCCCACCGGCGAGCGAAAGTAGATCACCATCAGAAGGAGGATCCCGAGGATGGCATAGGGCGCGAGCCCAAAGATGTCCGCGACGCTGGCGTCGTACTCGCGGATCTTCGAGACGCCGTCCCCGCTAACATCGAGACGCAGCAAGGGGTCAGCCGCCTTGACATCGAAGCGAGCAACGATCTGCTCGATCTGCTGCCACAGCCTCCTGAGGTACTCGAAGTCTGATCCGCTCTTTGCCGGGTAGACCACCAGTCCCAAGGAGGTGCCGTCCGGGTGTATCAGCCAGGAGTCAGTGCCCACGCCGAGGCTCGCCGCCCGGTCCTTGACCCTGGCAGCGATCTCGCCCAGCTCCTCTTTGCCCTTCGCGTTCTCCTCTCGTTCGAGATCGACGTACAGGCCGCTGGCCTTGGCGGTCTCGTGCTCGAGGCTCGCTTCGAGCCGATCGTGGAGGGTCTGCAACTCCTCGACGCTGGCATAGAGCAGAGCGCGATCGAAGAAGAACTGTACCGGCTTGCGGTACTCGACCCGGCCGACATCAGGGCTTTTCTCCAGGGCCGCGGCGATGCGTGGTGCCAGTGCCTTGGCGGCCGACATGTCAGCCAGCGGGCGGAAGATCCCTTTGATCCGCGCGGTGCAATCGGGTTGCGAACCCACCGCCGAAAACAAGCGCGAGAACGGGCCGTGGGTGGTCCTCTTTTGGTGCTCCTCCCAGGACAGGTGCGGACCCTCGACCCAGCGGCCCTCAAAGCGACGGATGGCGCACTTGGTGCCCACGGCCCATAGATCACGTTCTGTGGTCCCGTGGACCGCGAGCAGGTCGTGCCGTGTGCCGGGCAGCTCGCGCTGCCAGCGTTTTCCATCAAAGCGCAACACGACGCCGCGGTCACCGACGGCGAGCACGTTCTTCGCCGAGGTCCCCCAGACCGCGCGCAGGGTCGAGGAGACCTGGGGCGTGGTTGGTTGCCACTGTCCGTCCCCGTCGCTCTCGAGCAGGGTGCCCCGATCGCCGACGGCGAAGGTCTGCCCCTCTGTGGTCACGAACACGCCGAACAGGTTGGCCGTGGTGTTGCTGGTTTCAGCGACGATCTGGTCCCCGTTGATTCGCAGGATGGTGCCCTGGTCACCAACGGCGAACACTCGTTCGCCGTGCCCAAAGACCGCCCGCAGGCGGCGGTACTGGCTCGTCTTGGTCAGACTCGCCCATCGCTTGCCGTCGTACCGCAACACGGTGCCCTGGTCACCAACCGCATACAGCCGGTCGAGCCGGTCGCCCCACAGGCCGCGCAGGGCTACCCGAGTGCCGGACTCCATCGACTGCCAGCTCTTTCCGTCGTAGTGGACCAGCTTGCCCTGCTCGCCCGCGGCAAAGACCTGGGAGACGGAAAGGCCCCAGATCGCGTGCAGGGGCACAGTTCCCGGCCAGCGAATCCAGCGCTCGCCGTCGTGCATGCGGATCGTGCCCCGTTGCTCCACGGCAAAGACGCGGTTCTTGGACAGCAACACCATGAAGCCAGTGTCGGCGGCATAGTGCTTCTGAATACGCCGCAGGATCTGCAGCGCGGCGTTCTCCTCGGGCAACAGATTTGCGAGATCGCTATTGAAGCGAAGACGGGTGGTGATCACGATGCTGATCGCGGTGAGCAGCAGGGTCAAGAGCAGGATTGCGACGCGGTGGCGGCTTACTCGCCGGGCCCAGTTGGTGATGTGATAGTGGAAGTCGATACGTGGACGCGTCTCGCTCATTGCTGTCAGTCGGAGTCTACGTCAGTGCGTAATTGAATTGCAAACCTGGACGGGGTCTACTGCCGCACGGGATCGGTGCATGGCCGTGGGAGTTGCGTGTCGAGGTTTTTGTCGGTAAACACCGTGGTAGCGCAATGACGTTCATCAAGCTGCTCCGGCGGCTGCTCCCGCTCAACTTTGGCATTCCCTACCTGCTGATCGTGGTCAACCAGCTGGTCTGGTTCGTCATGATCCACATCGCGAGTGCCCGCGGATTGCCGCTGACCGTCAAGAACATCCTGCTGCTGCTGTACAGCTTCGTCTCGCTCACCGTCCTGGTGCAGTTGATCAACTCGATCACGAGCATGACCCGGGCGCTGCGGATCCTGGGCAACCTCCTGCTGGTCTTTTTCTACGTCAACCTCTCTGGCTACCACTTCACCACCGGAGCAGGCCTTGAATTCTCGGTTGCCGCCGACAACATCGGCAACGCGTGGACACCCGAGTCGGCCATGTTCCTCGTCGCGGTGTGCGGGATCCCTGCGATGGCCATTTCTGCCGTCGCGATCGTGGTTCTGTCGCTGCTGGAGGTCAAGAAGAGGGTCCTCTCGGCGACGGTTCAGGCGCGCCCGTTGTGGCAAAAGGCAGCAACCGGCGCTTTGCTCTACCTGGCGATCCTGGTGGCCCCCATCACCACATACGACGAAGTTACCTATTTCTGGAAGTCAGCCTTCGACTACTACGCGCGCTACGACGTCGACCATCAGAAGGGCACGTACCCGCTCGTCCGCAACCGCGGCCGGTCTGTCGCCTCCGTGGTCAAGGGGTTGAAGAATAGACAGACGCCGCCGATCCTTCTGTTGACCATCGAGTCGTTTCAGGCCGACCTCGTTGGACGCAGAAGCCGCACCGGCAAAGAGATCACGCCTACCTTCAACCGGCTGATTGACAAGGGCGTCTACGTCGAGCGCTTCTACGGCAACTCCGTCCAAACCTGCAAGGGTCTGTTCGCCATCCTCTTCTCGACGATTCCCAGTATCAGGGGCAAAGTGTTCCCTGACTACTTCCACTTGCGGGTTCAGTCGCTCCCGGCGGTGCTCGAGGCCGCGGGCTACGAAACCATCTTCTTCCAGGCCTATGACAACCTGAAGTTCGACAAGACCGCCGCTTTCTTGAAGAGGAACGGTTTCGCCGTCGTCGATTCGATTCACGGTTCCTTGAAACCCGAGGACGAGGATCAGATCTGGGGTTGGGGACCAGAGGACGGGTTGTTCTATCGCCGCTTCTTCGAGTGGCTGGATCGCCACCACTCCCGGCAGCCCCGTGGAAAACCCCTCTTCATCCAGCTGACGACCATCGCCAACCACATGCCCTTCTACCAGGTCCCACCGCAGAAACGGTTGATCCACCGGCAACCGAAGATGTGGTCCGAAGCGTACGAAAACTCCATCCACCTCACCGACCGGCACCTGAAGGTCTTCTTCAACCAAATCAACCAGCGCGACTACCTCAAAGGAGCCGTCGTCATCATCACGGGCGACCACGCGGTGCCCATCGGGCGCCATGGCAACAACTACAACGAGATCGGCTACCACGAAGACACCTTCAGAACGCCGCTGCTGCTGCTATGGGAGGGACGGCTCGCGCCGCGGCGCATCTCCGACGTGGCGCATTCGCAGATGGACATCGCACCGACGGTACTGGAGCTGCTGGGCCTTTCGGAGGTGGAACATCATTTCCAGGGGACGTCGATCCTCGGCCGTGGGAAGAAGCAGCACCCGATCTACCTGATCCAACCGTACGCCGGGCAGTACCTCGAGGTGGTCCGTTACCCGTACAAGCTGATCTACCACCAGCGGACCGGGAAGGAGCAACTGTATCACCTGACGCGGGATCCTGATGAAAAGAGGAACCTTGTCCTCAGCGCTGACTCCGGCGTCATGAAACGGCTGCGGGATGATCTTCGAGCCATCTACCTCAACCAAAAGCTGATCGAGATCAACGCCATCTGGCGGCCGAGGTGAGGCTCGACCATCGCGCTCTTCTGGGGCGGCTTGCTGGGCGTCTGGATCTGGACGTGGCAGTCGTCGCGGGGGGCACCCTCCGCATCGTAGCAGACAGTTGTTCCCCGCCCCCCACCTGGCCACGATTGACAGCATCCCCGGGCCGGCCGACCATCGTCGAGAAGGCATGGCCGACACGTTTCCATACCGCAGGGTGCTGGTGACCGGCGGCTGCGGGTTCATCGGCTCCAACCTGGTGCGCCACCTGCTGACCGGCTGGCCGCAGCTGGAGCTGGTGAACCTGGATGCCCTGACCTATGCCGGCAACCCGGAGAACCTGGCCGATCTGGCCTCCGAGCCCCGCTACCGCTTCGTCCACGGGCGGGTGGAGGACGGCCGGGCCTGCCGGGAAGCGCTGGATGGCGTGGAGGCCGTGGTGCATCTGGCGGCGGAGACGCACGTGGATCGCAGCATCCTCGGCCCGCAGGTCTTCATCACGACCAACGTCATGGGGACGCAGGTTCTGCTGGACGCGGCCCTGGAGGCGGGGGTCCGCCGCCTGCTCCACGTGGGCACCGACGAGGTCTACGGCCCCGCCCCCGCCGACATCCTGTTCGACGAGGACGCCCCCTTCAGGCCATCCAGCCCCTACGCCGCGACCAAGGCCGCTGCCGACCTGCTGACCCTGGCCTACAGCCGGACCTTCGGCCTCGATGTGGTTGTCACGCGCTGCACCAACAACTACGGGCCGCACCAGTTCCCCGAGAAGCTGATACCTCTGGCCATCATCAACGCCCTGAAAGACCAGCCGGTGCCGATCTACGGCGACGGCCAGCAGGTCCGGGACTGGCTGCACGTCGAGGACCACTGCCGCGCGATCAGCCTGATCCTGGCGCGCGGGCGATCCGGTGTGGCCTACAACGTGGCGGGAGGGTCCCGGCTGCACAACATCGACGTGGTGCACGCCTTGCTCGACGCGCTGGGCAAGCCGCGCGACCTGGTCCGGCACGTGGACGACCGGCCGGGGCACGATCGCCGCTACGCCCTCGATGCGAGCCGGGTATCTGCCGATGTCGGGTGGCGTCCCGCTCGCTCGCCAAAGCAGGGGCTGACGGAGACCGTCGACTGGTACCGCAGCCATCGAGCGTGGTGGGAGCGGGTGCAGGATGGCTCCTACCTCACCTACTACCGCGAGCAGTACGGCGCCCGCCTGGCCGAGGGGA
>Ga0180009_10007144_pt1 | contig 11503 bp, 9 predicted proteins | sample OS_PC_MetaG_FD_123537 | JGI IMG/M metagenome (GOLD analysis project Ga0180009, IMG submission 123537) | Groundwater microbial communities from the Aspo Hard Rock Laboratory (HRL) deep subsurface site, Sweden - OS_PC_MetaG | ecosystem: Environmental > Aquatic > Deep subsurface > Groundwater...
CACCGTCGGACGTATTTTCATGCTGCCTGCAGAGAAATGGGCGCGGCGGATTTCCGGCGTGTTGGGTAATCAACTCGCCGTCGATAGCCCCGCACAGGCGCATGCTGTCCTCACGGCCAAGCCGTCAGGGGGATATGTGGTGAGTGTGCGCGCCCCGTTGGAAGTCAGGGCAGGAGCGGACATGTTGTGCAGCCAGTTCGAGACAGGCGGCGGACGCAAAGGCGCTGCGGGCATCAATCACTTGGCTGAGTCCGAATTAGATCGATTTGTGAATGCCTTTTATGCAGTTTTTACCCGGAGCTGAACTGTGGATCAATTGATCTCGCCTTATGGCGGCACCCTCGTCAATCTGATTGACCCCACGAAGACTGAAGCGCTGAAGCTGGAGGCTTTCAGCCTACCCTCGATCGATCTGGATTGGCGTCAGCAATGCGAGCTTGAAATGCTGATGACGGGCGCCTACTCACCCCTTGCCGGGTTCATGACGCGTGCCCAATGTGCGCAAATCGAAACAGATCAAAAGCTGGATGACGGTACGTTTTGGCCGCAGCCGATCACACTGGCTTTTCAGCATCACGCCACCGCAAAAATGAAGTCCGGCGACCGTGTTGCACTGCGTGATGGTGAAGGATACATGCTCGCTGTTCTGACCCTTACTGATATGTGGGATGACGCTGGACGCTGGCATGTGGGGGGCAAGGTGGAAGGGGTTGCATTGCCTCCCCATCCTGATTTTGTATCGCTGCGCGCCACCCCGGCCGAACTGCGCGCCCTGTTTGCGCGTAGAGGCTGGCGGCGCGTGGTGGCTTGGCAGGCACGCCAACCGATGCACCGGGCGCAGTTTGAGTTCTGCCTGAAGAGCGCGATTTCCCACGAAGCCAACCTGTTGTTGCACCCCAAGGTCGGTGGCGATATTACAGACGCGCCCGGTTACTTCGGTCTGGTGCGCAGTTTTATGGCCATTCGTGATCGTTTTCCCACGGCGACTACCCAGTTATCGCTTTTGCCGGCACCCCCATGCGAGGTAAACCCACGCTCACTGCTGCTGCGTGCCATCGTTGCACGCAATTTTGGTTGTGCCCTGCTGATTGCAGGGGGTCAACATCTTGCAGATGGAAAATGTCGGCGAGGTGAAGACCTTGACGACCCTCATGCCGATCATCAGGCGGTGAAACAGGCTGAAATTATTGGCGTAAAGCTGATTGCCTATCCGCGTATGGTGTATGTGGAAGACCGTGCGGAATACCTGCCCGAATCCGAAGCGCCGGCCGGTTCCAGGCTTCTGACCTTGAGTGGAGAAGAATTCCAGCGGCGTTTGCAATCCGGTCTGAAAATTCCAGACTGGTATAGCTTTCCCGAAGTATTGGCCGAACTGAAACGGCAGAATCCCCCGCGTGAGCGGCAGGGCTTCACCGTTTTTTTTACCGGTTTGTCCGGTGCTGGAAAGTCCACGCTGGCACGCATGCTGGCGGCGCGCTTGATGGAAGCCGGTGGGCGTAAGGTTACCCTGCTTGATGGTGACATTGTTCGTCGTAACCTGTCTTCAGAGTTGGGGTTTTCCAAAGCGCACCGCGACATCAATGTGCGCCGGATTGGCTTTGTGGCTTCCGAGATTACGAAAAATTGCGGTATTGCCATCTGCGCACCGATCGCACCGTATAAGCAAACTCGTCGGGATGTGCGGGCGATGATTGAAGCGGTGGGCGGGTTTGTCGAAATCCATGTCGCCACGCCCATAGAAACCTGCGAAGCGCGCGACCGCAAAGGCTTGTATGCCAAGGCACGGGCAGGGTTGATTCCTGAGTTTACCGGGGTGTCCGATCCCTACGAAGTGCCAGAAAATGCCGAACTGGCGATCGATACCACCAGTCTGGGTATCGAAGAAGCCGTGCAGCAAGTCCTGCTCAAGCTGGAGCATGAAGGCTACCTGCGCTGAACTGAAAAGCGGGCGTAAAAAAGCCGACGCACTGCGTCGGCTTTTTTGTTGCTGCGATGAAACAATCAGGCTGTCTTGCGGCGGCGCATTGCACCCAAACCAGCCAAACCAATGCCCAGCAAAGCGAGGGAAGCGGGTTCGGGCACTGGGTTGTTTGGGTTGTTCACTACCTCCCGACCAACGCCTGTGGTGAAATTATCCCAAGTCGTGATGCCGCCTGGATCAGTTCCCGATACCCGAAGCGACGAGATGAAGGTCGTCGGTTCGAACACGACGCCGAAAAACTCGGTGTCACCCGATCCTGGAGTGGATGTGAATGAGAAGGTCGAAACCAGCGAAGTGAATGCATCGGTAAGCAAGAGATCCATGCCACCACCGTCATTGTCCAAGACGTCAAAGCCTACGGCATTGACGAAACTCAAGAATCCAACATCGAACTGGATAAGAGATGCGCCGCCGCGACTGCCTCGGATTGAAGTACCAGTCCCAGAAATCGTGCTGCCATTTCCAGTTTGGCTGTAGGTATTGCCCGCGGGGGAGGTGAAGGGAGCTGCCCCACTGACCCCTGTCAACGTATCGATGCTGAACGACACGAGCGCTGCTTCCCATTCCGCGCGTGCCTGGGCCACAGTCTTCCCGAGAGTCGCGTCGCTTGAGCCATGAAATAGAAGAGGCACAGCGTTCGCGCTGATGGTGCCAGAGAGTAATGTACCTGCGACGAGAAGTTTCAGTGTTTTGAGTTTCATTAAGATTTCTCCTTGGTTGGAAGCAAAGAACGGGGTCAGACACGTTTTCAAACCATTCTGTAACTGTGCCTTGATCGTCTTTCCATGGAATTAAGCATCAACCATGCCAGAATATGTAACTCCATGATATCTATACACTAAGGTTTGGTAGCGTGAAGTGGTCAGCTGATAAGTGTAAAGATTTCCGACTACCTTGACGCGGTGTCTAGGCAAAGTGGTGGGTTCACTTTGAGCCTCCAGATCAGGGCGTTAAAACCTTGCTGTGAATTTTTAAGCATTCAGCTTCGTCGTTGGGCTGCCAGAAAACTTCCGACTCCCATGCCCGCCGCACTCGCAATCAGCCCTGCAAACTGCGGTGGCAGGGCAGCTTCTGGGGCAATGAACTCCATCGTGACCCATGCAACCAGTCCCAGCACAATCGACAGCCCGGCCCCCAGGTTGTTGGCACGCTTCCAGTACAGCCCGGCTACTAACGGCACAAAGGCGCAGGCGAGCGTGACCTTGTAGGCGTTCTCCACCATCTGGTGGATGCTGGTTTCAGTCTGCAGTGACCACAGTGAATAAAAAACCACCAGACCGGAAAAAGCGACGACGACGCTGCGGGTGATCCAGAGCAGTTTTTTCTGGCTCATACGGTGATGCGGCATGAGTTCCTTGATGATGTTTTCCGAGATGGTGACGGAAGGCGCGAGCAGGGTGCCGGATGCAGTGGACATGATGACCGAGAGCAGAGCGCCGTAAAAAATGATCTGCGCATAAAGTGGCAGATGGGTCTTGATGAAGGTAGGCAGAACCAGTTGGGCATCGCTTGCCAGTAGGGTGATTGTCATGGCTGGGTCGACCAGCGTGGCCGAATAAGTGAGGTAGATCGGCACGGCTGCGAACACGAAATACAAGGTCCCTCCGATGACGGTTCCCCACACGGCGATGCGTTCGTTTCTGCTGGCGTTAGCGCGCTGGAATACATCCTGCTGCGGAATCGAGCCCAGCCCCATGGTGAGAAAACCGGCGATGAAAGTGATCACCGCTACCCATTCCATGGGCGGCCAAAATTCGAATTTTCCGGCGGCAGCAGCGTGTTCAATGACCGGGGTGATGCCATTCACTTCGGGCATGTCGCCAACCAGCTTGGCAATCCATAAAAGCCCCAGGACGATGACTGTCATTTGCACCAGCGTGGTCAGAGCCACCGACCACATGCCGCCAAACAACGTATAGAGCAGGACGACGGCTGCACCAATATAGATGCCTTGTTCCTGGGTGATAACGCCGTCGGACAGCACATTGAACACCAGGCCCAGCGCCACCACTTGCGCCGACACCCAGCCCAGGTAGGAGAGTGCAATCGCCAGCGAAATTACCATTTCGACCGGGCGGTTGTAGCGCTGACGGAAGAAATCGCCCAGTGTGAGCAACTTCATCCGGTACAGTGGGCGGGCGAAAAACAGGCCGAACAGAATCAGCGCGAGCGAGGCGCCGAACGGGTCGGAGATCGTGGCGCCGAGGTTTTCGCTGAGGAAAGTGGCGGGTATGCCCAATACGGTTTCAGCACCAAACCAGGTGGCAAATACCATCGCCACCACCACGACCATTGGCAGCGAGCGTCCGGCGGTGATGTAGTCGCTGGCGTTGTGGACTTTGGTGGCGGCAAACAGGCCAATGCCGATGGAGAGAATCAGATAGAGGGTGACAAAGCCAATCAGCATGGCGGTGTGTCCTTATCGCAAGTTGAAATAGAGCGTGGCGACCGACAAAACGGCAAGCAGACCGGCAATGATGCCGAGCCAGCGGTTGCGGGCGTGCTGCTGGCGCAGCATCAGGATGAGGCCGGACTCCAGTTGGGTCAGCCGGTTTTCATTCAGCGCCTGATGCGCCAGCCGGGGCAATTGCGGCAACAGGGCGGCCCATTTTGGCGCTTCGGTTTGCAGGTTTTTCAGCAACGCGCGCCAGCCCATCTGCTCGTTCATCCAGCGTTCCAGAAACGGTTTGGCGGTTTTCCACAAGTCCAGTTCGGGATCGAGTTGGCGCCCCAAGCCTTCGATATTGAGCAGGGTTTTTTGCAGCAATACCAGTTGCGGCTGGATTTCCACGTTGAAGCGGCGCGAGGCCTGGAATAGCTGCAACAGTACGCGGCCGAAGGAAATGTCCTTCAGCGGGCGGTCGAACACCGGTTCGCACACCGCGCGCACTGCCGCTTCGAGTTCGTCGATGCGGGTGTCGGCCGGGACCCAGCCGGATTCCAGATGCGCCAGTGCCACGGCCTTGTAGTCGCGTTGAAAGAAGGCGAGGAAATTGCGTGCAAGATACTGTTTGTCGACTTCGGTGAGCGTGCCCATGATGCCGAAGTCGAGCGCGATGTATTGCTCGGAGCCGGCGCGCACCAGGATGTTGCCGGGGTGCATGTCGGCGTGGAAGAAACCATCGCGGAACACTTGGGTAAAGAAAATTTCCACCCCGGTAGCGGCGAGCTTGGGGATATCCACCCCCGATGCACGCAGGCGCTCGATCTGGCTCACCGGGATGCCGTCCATGCGGTCCATCACCATCACGTCGCGGCCGCAGTAATCCCAATACACTTCGGGCACCAGTAACAGTGGTGAGTCGGTGAAGTTGCGCCGCAACTGCGAGCAGTTGGCGGATTCGCGCATCAGATCGAGTTCGTCTTCCAGATGCTTTTCGAACTCGGACACGACTTCGCGTGGGCGCAGCCGCTTGCCATCGGCGAACAGTTTTTCGATCAGCCCGGCGGCGGCATAGAGCAGCGACACGTCATGCGCGATCACCGGGGCGATGCCGGGGCGCAGCACCTTGACGGCAACGGCGGTGCCGTCGTGTAGCCGCGCGAAATGCACCTGCGCCACCGAGGCCGATGCGATCGGTGTGGCATTGAATTCGGCAAAGACTTCGGTGAGTGGCTTTTTGTAGGTGGCCTCCAGCGTGGCGATGGCTTGTATCGAGGGAAACGGGGGCACCTGGTCTTGCAACAGGGCAAGCTCGTCGGCGATATCGAGCGGGATCAAGTCGCGCCGGGTCGAGAGCATCTGCCCAAATTTGACGAAAATTGGGCCCAGCGCTTCTAGAGCACGACGCAGACGGACGCCGCGTGGCTCGGAAAGCGGACGCCAAAACAAGGTGGCGCGCACCAACCAGCGCAGCGGGCGCACCCGTTCGTGGCCGAGGAAAAACTCTTCCAGGCCGAAGCGCAGGCCGATGGTCAGAATCCGGATCAGGCGCAACAGTTTCATGCGTCGCTAACTTCCAGCAAGCGCAACCGGGCATTCAGCCGAGCCACGTCGTTGGCGAGGGTGTCCACGTCGCGATTGAAACGTGCGACATCGACTGCGCGAGCCATGAGTTCGGCTTCCTCAACCAGATATTCGCTGGCGTTATGACCGAGCGCGGAAGCAGCCTGGGCCATGCCGGCGAGCGTATCGCGTCCAAGCGCATGCAGTCGATGCGCGGCCATGTCGCCGACCAATGGCGCAAGATCGGCTTCGACGTCCCAGTTCAACTGTTTGAAGACGCGATCGAGCGTGGCAAGTAAAGCGGGGTCGCCGCTATATTCGGCATCGCGCAGCGCATCGCGGCCAAAAAACGGCAGGCGGGTGAGAAGTGCGACGGTGGGGCGGATGACAGCGTCGGGGGTGTCGGTTACCGATTCCGAAAAACAGCCATCATCGGCAATACGGAAATCGAATTGTTTGAGGGTTAGATCAAAGCGCACGCTGCACCCGGCGTGGCGCAACAGCGCCTCGGTCGCACCGGGCGACTGCAGCAGCAGGTGATTCAGGCTGCGCTCGATGAGGCCTTCTGCAATCAAACCTTGAAGCCTTTATGCAGAGCCACCACGCCGGCTGTCAGGTTGTGATAGCTGACCTTGGCGAAGCCGGCCGTTTCCATCAGGGTCTTGAGTTCTTCCTGGCCGGGGTGCATGCGGATCGACTCGGCCAGGTACTGGTAGCTGGCTGCGTCCTTGGCAATGAGCTTGCCCATCAGCGGCAGCAGTTTGAAGGAATACAGGTCGTAGGCCGGTTCCAGCGGCTTCCACACTTTGGAAAACTCCAGCACCAGCAGCCGGCCGCCGGGTTTCAGCACGCGGTGCATTTCGGCCAGCGCCTGGTCCTTATGCGTCATGTTGCGCAGGCCAAAGGCCACAGAAACGCAATCGAAATGATTGCTGGGAAACGGTAGCCGTTCGCCGTCGCACTGCACCGCAGGCGGGGTCCTACCCTCGTTCAGCATGCGGTCGCGGCCTTCGCGCAACATGGAAAAGTTGATATCGGTCAGCAGTACGCTGCCGGCCTCGCCGACTTCCTTGAGGAACAGCCGGGTTAAATCCGCCGTGCCGCCGGCGACGTCGAGCACGCGCATCCCGGGCCGCAAGCCCGCCTGCGCCACGGCAAACCGTTTCCACAAACGATGCAGGCCGGCTGACATGAGATCGTTCATGACGTCGTATTGTGCGGCAACCGAGTGGAACACCTCGGCCACCTTGGCGGCTTTTTCGGATTCGGCAACCTGCTTGTAGCCGAAATGGGTGGTTTTATCCATGGCAGACGGAATGTGAGGGAAACCCGTGAATTCTACCAGTGCGTGGGCTGGCAGGGGTTCAAGGACGCCAGAGGGTGTCATAAATAGGTCATACTGCCGTCATAGTATGGCGATTATTGAAACGATGCCGGAGGCCCTATGGCTGCCAATATTTTGCTGGTCGAAGACGAAACCGGCATTCAGGAACTGCTCAAATTCAATCTGACCAAAGCGGGCCATCAGGTCAGCGTCAGCGGCGACGCGGAACATGCGCTGCAATTTCTTAAAAACACGCTGCCCGACGTCATCCTGCTCGACTGGATGCTGCCCGGCATGTCAGGGGTCGATCTGTGCAAACGACTGCGCAACGATGAGCGCTATCAGCCGGTTCCCATCATCATGCTGACTGCGCGCGGCGAAGAACGCGACAAGGTGTTGGGGCTGGATTCCGGCGCGGATGACTACATGACCAAGCCGTTTTCGCCGCGCGAACTGGTGTCGCGCATCAAGGCGGTGCTGCGCCGCCGGGCACCACAAATGACCGATGAACCGGTTGAAGTTAACGGTCTGAGACTGGACCCCGCGCGCCATCGGGTGCAGGGAAATGGCCAGACGCTGGAGTTGGGTCCCACCGAGTTTCGCCTGCTGCACTTTTTTATGACCCACTCCGAGCGCGTGTATTCGCGCGCCCAACTGCTCGACCAGGTGTGGGGCGACGATGTTTTTGTGGAAGAGCGGACGGTAGATGTCCATATTCGCCGCCTGCGCCTTGCGCTGGAACCGTCGGGTCATGCCGGGCTGGTCCAGACCGTTCGGGGTTCGGGTTATCGTTTTTCGGTCGAAGTGGGATAATTCCCAAAGCTTGATTTCAATGGGTGGCTGAACATGGGGTTCTGGTGGCGACCGCTGGGGGTGCTGGCCGGCGTTATGCTGGTGGCACTGTTATTGTGGGCCGATTCGGGCTGGGTGGCAGCGCTTTCGTTTCTGGCGGGCATCCAGGCTTTCGTGATGTTGCGCCGCCTGCTCCAGGAACACCGCCTGTCGCGTTGGCTGGAAAATCCGGATGAGGTGGACCCGCCCGATGCCACCGGAACCTGGGGCGATATTTTCTATCGCCTCGATAAACTTCAACGTCGTCAGCGTGCCAGCCGCAGCGAACTCACCAACGCGCTCGAACAGTTCGAGCACGCCGCGCAGGCTGTGCCTGACGGCATGATTATTCTGAACCGCAGCGACCAGATCGAATGGTGTAACCCCGCTTCGCGGAAATATCTGGGGCTGGATTGTGAGCGTGACCGTGGGCAGTTCATCCGTTACCTGCTGCGGCAAGCGCATTTTCTGGAATTTCTCGATGCGGTGGACTATTCGAAGCGGCTGGTCTGCAAATCCCCGATTAACCGAGAAGTCACGCTTTCGCTGCAATTGGTGCCGTTTGGTGCGTCGCAAAAACTGCTGGTCGCACGGGATATCACCGACCTCGAGCGTGTTGATGCGATGCGGCGCGATTTCATTGCCAATGTTTCACACGAGTTACGCACGCCACTGACTGTGGTGGGTGGCTTTGTCGAAACCCTTGCGGATGCCCCCGACTTGCCTGCTGCAGAATCCAAGCGCTATTTCGACTTGATGCTGGACCACACCCGGCGCATGCAACATCTGCTGGATGACCTGCTGACGTTGTCGCAGTTGGAAAGCGACGACCACGCACTCAAGGATGACGTGCCCATCCATGTGCATGATCTGGCAGAGGTATTGAAATCCGATGCCGAATCACTGAGCCGTGGCCGCCACAACATCCAATTGAAGCTGGACAGCCAAGCCGGCTTGAAAGGAAATTTGCAGGAAGTCCGCAGCGCGCTGGGGAACCTGGTGTCCAACGCGGTTCGTTACACTCCCGATGGCGGAAAAATCACACTTTCCTGGCGTGAGCAGGGCGATGAAGGCATCTTTTCCGTAATCGATACGGGCGAAGGTATCGCGCCCGAACACATCCCCCGTTTGACCGAGCGTTTTTACCGGGTTGACCGCAGTCGCTCGCGCGAAACCGGCGGCACCGGGCTGGGTCTTGCCATTGTCAAACACGTTCTCACCCGCCATGGCGCGCGGCTGGACATCCAGTCCATTCCGGGCAAAGGCAGCACCTTCTCGGTTGCCTTTCCTGCCCAGCGTGTTCAGCGGCCGAGCGCGTCAGACAACGGCAAGGTCATTCCGTTTCCGGAACGCGGGCAAGCTGTCAGGTGAGCGTGGTTCTTGACGCTTAAGCGTCTTTAGAACCACGGCCTGCCCCTTGCGGGTGGAGCGTGGTTCTTGACGCATACGACTCCATCCCGCCTTGCGGGACTTCAGCCCGTAGTGGATCGGAGTACCCCGCAAGGGGGTATTGGAAAGAATCCTTTAGGGCTTAAGCGTCTTTAGAACCACGGCCTGCCCCTTGCGGGTGGAGCGCAGCGGTCAGCCGCTCCAGCAGATCCGCAGCGGTGCTATGGGGGGTATCGCGGAGCCGCGCGCCCCACACCGGATTGGGAAAATGCGGATCATCCCCGAAGCGCGGAATGACATGCCAATGTAAATGTGGCACCACGTTGCCGAGTGAAGCGAGGTTGATTTTGTCGGGTTGCATCACCTCACGCAGTGCCGCTTCGGCAGCAAATACCGCTCGCATCAGCTTTTCCTGATCGCTGACCGACAGGTCGCTCATCTCCTTGACGTGTGCATTCACGACCACACGGAGAAAACCCGGGTAATCCGGCTCGGCGGCGAGGACGATGCGGCAGAACGTGTCCTGCCAAAGCAGCGTGCCACCCAATGCGTCACACAAAGGACAACTCAAAGCAGGACCCGCTCGACGCCGCCGTTACTGACTTTTTCGATGTAGCTTTCCATCCAGTCTTCGCCCAGCAGCTTCTTTGCCAGTTCGATCACGATGTAATCCGGCGTGGTGCCGGCATCGTCGTTGTAGCGTGATAGCCCTTGCAGGCATGACGGGCAGCTGGTGAGTAGCTTGACCGGTTGGCTACCGGCGCCGAGCGCAGCGACGCCAGCGCGGATTTCCTCTTCCTTGCGGAAGCGAATCTGGGTTGAAATGTCCGGGCGAGTAACGGCAAGCGTGCCGGATTCGCCACAGCAGCGGTCGGATAGCTTCACCCCATCGCCCAATAGCGCAGTGGCGACTTTCATTGGCGCGTGGGTTTTCATCGGTGTGTGGCAGGGGTCGTGATACAGGTACTTCTCACCACTCACGCCATCAAGCTTGATGCCTTTTTCCATCAGATATTCATGGATGTCGAGCAGGCGGCAGCCGGGGAATATTTTCTCGAATTCGTATTTCAGCAGTTGGTCCATGCAGGTGCCGCACGACACGATCACAGTCTTGATGTCGAGATAGTTCAGCGTGTTGGCGACGCGGTGAAACAGCACGCGATTTTGCGCGGTGATGGCTTCTCCCTTGTCGGCCTGGCCGCCTGCGGTTTGCGGATAGCCGCAGCACAGGTAACCGGGCGGCAATACGGTCTGCGTCCCGAGGTCGTACAGCATGGCCTGGGTGGCAAGGCCTACTTGCGAGAACAAGCGTTCTGAGCCGCAGCCGGGGAAATAGAACACGGCATCGCTGTCGTCGGACAGCTTGGCTGGATCACGCAGGATCGGCACGATGGACGAATCTTCCAGACCCAACAGCGCGCGCGAGGTTTTCTTCGGCAACCCGCCGGGCATCGGTTTGTTGACCAGATGAATCACTTGCGCCACCAGCTTGGGTTTGCCCAGCGAGGCCGGTGGATTCTTGGTTTGCGCCTGAATCAACCCCAGGCGCTTGAACAGCGTATGCCCCAGCCGTTGGCTGGCGTAGCCCCATTCGATCAGCGGCTTGCGCAGCGCCTTGATGGTGGTGGGGTCGGTCGCATTGAGAAAAGCCATTGACGCCCAGGTGGCGGGATTGAACTTCTTTTTGCCTTGTTTGCGCAGCATGTTGCGCATGGCGATCGACACATCGCCGAAGTCGATGTCGACCGGGCAGGGATTTTTGCACTTGTGGCAGACCGTGCAGTGATCGGCTACGTCGCTGAATTCATCAAAGTGCTTGAGTGAAACCCCGCGCCGGGTTTGCTCTTCGTACAGAAAAGCCTCAATTAACAGCGAAGTGGCGAGAATCTTGTTGCGCGGCGAATACAGTAAGTTGGCGCGCGGAATATGCGTGTTGCAAACCGGTTTGCACTTGCCGCAACGCATGCAGTCCTTGATCGAGTCGGCGATGGCGCCGGTATCCGAGGCTTCGAGAATGATCGACTCGGATTCC
>Ga0180009_10007145_pt1 | contig 11503 bp, 6 predicted proteins | sample OS_PC_MetaG_FD_123537 | JGI IMG/M metagenome (GOLD analysis project Ga0180009, IMG submission 123537) | Groundwater microbial communities from the Aspo Hard Rock Laboratory (HRL) deep subsurface site, Sweden - OS_PC_MetaG | ecosystem: Environmental > Aquatic > Deep subsurface > Groundwater...
AATTCCGAAGAAGAAACAAACCACTTCAAAACGTATTGAAGTGAAAGTGAAGGATTAATATTTTAATCCACTATTGTAAAAAGGCGGCTTCGGTCGCCTTTTTTTTAAGTAATAAAGTCTAAGTAATTTTCTTGATTAATGATTTCAAAATAGGCATTAGAAAAATTTTTAATAAAAACCGAGGAAATTGGAAAGATGTTGAGTGGGCTCATATCGTCGTTAGAAAAGAGAAAGAATAATGATAAATATAATCCTCAATCCTCAATCCTTAACAGTATTTAAAAGAAATCGAGCGGCTATTTACCCTCTCGAAACAACATAGAACCAATTTTGGCATTATAATATCTAAATTTATGTGAATTTAGTTATTAGCGGTATTGTTTCTAACGGAAAAACAGAAATAAATCATTATTTATCAATAAGTTATATGCTTTTTATGAAAAATCCGCCACGTAAAAGCCTTTTTTGATGAAAATCCACCACATGATGGCTGATTTTCAACCACTTGGTGGTGTATTTTCAGCCACCAGGTGGTGGATTTTCAATAAAAATATGCTATATTCTTTTCAGTTTTTTTCAAACCCCAGGGAATCAATGATGTATAAACGAAATATTTCAGAATCGATTAAAACAGCTTTGCAAGATACTCCTATTGTATTTTTAAATGGCGCGCGTCAAACAGGAAAGAGCACGTTAGTTAAATGGTTAATTGAAAATAATCATATGAGTGCTTTTTATAATCTGGATAACATGACAACGTTTGCTTCGATACAAGCGGATCCTGTGGGTTTTATCTCGAATATCAAAGAAAATCTGACCATTGATGAAGTACAGAAAATTCCAGAATTAGTTTTAGCAATAAAAAACGCAGTTGATACTGATAGACGACCCGGAAGATTTTTATTAACAGGATCTGCAAATGTTTTAAATTTACCAGAAATAAGTGATTCACTCGCGGGCAGGATGGAAATTCTTTCATTGTGGCCTCTCTCTCAAGGAGAAATAAAAGGGAAAAAAGAAGGTTTTGTTGACGAATTATTTTCGAGTGAGTTTAGTGTCAAGCAATATGATTCAATGGATTTTGAACAATTAAGTACAGCAATTGTTATAGGAGGATATCCAGAAGTATTAACACGAAAAAAATCGGAAAGACGAGATGCTTGGTTTAATTCTTATATTACAGCGTTATTACAAAAAGATGTTAAAGATATTGCCGATATTGAAAACTTAGTTGTGCTTCCTCGTTTATTTAGATTGTTAGCAACGCGCGCGTCAACATTATTAAATAATGCTGAATTAGCACGTAGTAGTGCTATTCCACAAACTACTTTGAAAAGATATATGTCTCTCTTGGAAACGATGTTTTTAATTAATACAGTTTCGCCATGGAGTAATAACATAAGTAAACGTTTAGTAAAAACGCCAAAAATATTTTTTAATGATACAGGGCTTTTATCATATTTATTAAATATTGATCAGGAACGACTATTTTTACAGCGTGATCTTCTGGGGGCTTTATTAGAAAATTTTGTTGTCGTTGAGTTAAAAAAACAGATTACATGGAGTCAGAAAAAACCAGAATTATTTCATTTTTGTTCTCAAGCGGGACAAGAAGTTGATGTGATTTTAGAAGATAGGGCAGGGCGATGTGTTGGCATTGAAGTCAAGGCAAGTAGCACGGTCACACAAAAAGATTTTAATGGGTTAAAAGCATTTGCTGAATTAACGAATAAAAAATTTCTTCATGGAATTGTGCTTTATACTGGCGATCAATCCGTGCCTTTTGGCGATAATTTATTTGCATTACCGATTAATGCTTTATGGGATTAACCGCAAATTATTGGCAATAAATCTTCCGTATTATCGACAACGGCAATGACCCCATGGTCGAGCAACATTTTTCGATATTGATCAGATTTAGTGTGAGCAGCTACCGTTAATCCGATCACGTCAATTCCAGCAGCGACTGCGGCAGTGACTCCTGTAATACTATCTTCAATCACAACAGAACGATTTGGGTTGGCGCCCATTGTTTTGGTAGCAAGTAAGAATAGTTCGGGGTTCGGCTTACCATTTTCAACAAGATCGACAGTGAAAATATTTTGGGGTTCAAAATAGTTTTGGATATTTGTATATTTAAAGACGTGTTCTAATTCATAACGCGAACTGTTTGTCGCAATACATTTTTTTATCGTAATAGAAGTTAAAATATTTTCAATGCCGGGAATCATTTTTAGATCAGTTTCATAAGATTTAAAAACATAATTTAAAATGTTATTTCGAAAAGTTAACGGCAATGGTTTTTTTAATAAGTTTTGCAAGCCTTCCTCCATTGCTTTATAGCTGATGCCGACAAATTTTTCTTCAATTTCTTGATTGGACATGGGAATGCCAAGTTTAGTAATTTCTTCAATGACCGCTTGGCGATAAATGATTTCGCTGTCGATTAAGACACCATCGCAGTCGAATATTGCTAGATCGTATTTCATTTTTTGTCCTTGTTTTCTAAATTATAAAAATGTGTCTAATAAATCGGTTTTTGGTTGTTTGTAGGGACGCAGCGTGCTGCGCCCTTATTGTAACCGTTGGGCACAGCACGCTGTGCCCCTACAGATTTTGATTGAGTCAAACAATTAAACCTGTATTTGTAAAAAATTATTATAGCTACAAATCCAAATAAACGTAGCGCTTTCTAATGTGACAACCGTCGTTTTGGCATTAGGTATTCATTCATTCTTTCTTCAAGTTCTTTCGATAACTCAGATTCCTGTTTGATTTCATCGAGTTCTTCTTGTGTGATTGTAACATGATGTTCAAGTAATATGTTGAGTATTGCTTCTTTATCTTCCGTATAGTACTGGTTATTTTCACTCGCATAAGGCCAATGATTAATGAGCCAGTATAAGATCGTATGATTGTTATCATCTGTTACATGAATATTCGCGCCATTCTCTAACAGTATCTTGAAAGCAGTTTGATTTCTTGAGGCAAAGCCAAGTGCTGTTCTATAGGTATCTTTATGTCGTTTTTCGATTTCAGTACCATGAGTTATTAATGCATTAATATAATAACCTTCTCGATCAAAAATTGCGGATATCTGTAGTGGGGTAAGTTTTTCTCCATTAAATTCATTAACGTTAATATCATCTTTGGATAAGAGTAAATTAAATAATTCTTGATGATTGGCTAATATAGCTGTGGTTAATAAATTAGCCATACAATTTCGATAATTTGCGCCATGTTGAAGCAATAGGAAACAAGTATTTGCATCTTGAACATTTGCTTTGTGTGCGCGATAAATACCACAAGAAGCAATTAATTCTAAGGGTGTTTTGTTATTAACAATACATTCGGCATTGGCCCCAGCCTTTAATAATTTTTCCGTTAATTGAAGCAGATTTAAATTAATAGCGGTATACAAAGGAGTTCTATTTTTATTATCAGTTAATTCTAAGTTGGGTTGTTTTTTAAGCAATAGATCGACTAAAAATGGAATGTCCATTTCAATGGCAATATGCATAATGGTGCGATTTTTTTCATTTTGTCGGTTAATCCCCGTATGTTCTGCTAAATATTCTATTAAGTCTCGAGATATCTCTGTAGTGGTCATCGTATTATTATGTCTATAGATTGCTAAATGTAGCGGAGTGGCATGAGTTTCGTTTTCCTGTTCGTTAGGGTCGAAACCAGCATTAATTAAACGTTCTGCTGTTTCTCTATTTTGTGCAACATGAAGTGCAGAATAACCTCCTTCAGCAAGATAAATTTCTTCATCTCGTTGAGGATTAAGTTGTTCTAAAAGATCCAAGCGATTTTGTCGTGTGACAATATAAATCATTTTTCCTTTAAATTTTGGATCATAGGTAACGCCTTTTTCATAAAGATAAATTGCCAAGGGAAAAATATCATGATGATGTTGTTCTTCATTTTCATGATTTTCTAATAGAAATGTTAATAGAGTTTGTCTATGTTGACTTGTCATCAATAAATTGACGCCGTGTTTAACTAATAAGTCAAAAAAAACCGGATTAGGATTATGTAAACAAGCGAAGGGAAGGCTAGACATATTATTAGGTAAAATAAAATCAGCTTTTGCGCCTGCTTTTAGTAACATTTCACAGGCGATATAGCCTAATTGACCACCTAATTTGATTGCTAAAAAGAGGGGGGTATTTCCGTAGCAATCAGGAACATCGAGTGTTTGATATTTTGTGCTTAATAACGTGAGGCATTCAATAAAATCATTCGGGGACATCGCTAAATTTTTCATGCCTAAAAAAGTTACTATATAATTGTGAAGGGGAAGCAAGTCAGCAGTTAATAATAAGTGATGTAGTGGCGTGATTCCGTCTTCTTTGGTTAATGTTGAAAAATTACACTCTGGAAATAAGGCAATATATTGTCTTATATAGGGTAGTTGATTTAGGGTAATTGCGTGAAATAGTTTATCAATATTAATTTGTTGAATCGCATTTTCTCCATTCACATTTTCTGGAAAATTTAGATTGTGAGCTCTGGCTTCTTCTAAAGGAATGGTATTATCTCTTGTTTTGGCAAGAGTCATTTCAAATAATGGGACAAGATCTGGTAAATAGTTTTCTCCCTCTTCGTCTGTGCCTAATTTGCGAATTTCTCTTCCATCCAAAATTGTAAACGATGAAAATAAGTCCTCTCTGCCTTGGCGTGCAAAACAGTGAAACATGTTTCGTCCTTTATTGTCGATTGCTCTATAATTTGCACCAAGCGCAATGAGTTTTTTTATTGCTTTTTCTTTTCCTGTCCAAGCAGCTACAAGTAAGGGAGTCCTGGCATAGTGATCGGTTGCTTCTAGGTTTAATTTAAATTTTGAATAGAGGTATTCAATCATATCAGGATTATCTGCTTCAGCCGCGTGATGAAGTATCGTATAGCCATAGTGGTCACGTGTTTCTTTGTTTGCGTTAAGAGCGAATAGTAAGTCTATGGTGGTATAGGCGCCTTCAAATACTGCAAGGGCAAGAGGGGTTGATCCTCGCCAATCAGAGCATTCCAAATTAGCCCCTTGTTCATGTAAAAAGTGTACGATCTTATCTTGTTTTCTTCTTGCAGCAGTGTGTATTGGATAGTTTCCAAAGTGTCCTCTTATATCAATGCTAGCGCCTTTTTCAAGGAGTATTTTTACGGCATCTAAGTTTCCGGCATAGGCCGCTTCATGTAAGGGCGTATTATTGTAATCATTACGTATTTGTAAATTGATATCACGATCTATCATCTCTCTTGTTAAATTTTCGTTTTTAATGGCATAAAAAAGGCTGTGGTGTTTTTGGAGGAGTGTTGTGATTTTTCGAAATTGATTTTTTTTTGCTATCGTTAATGGGATTTCATTTTTTCTGTTTTTATCATTAATACATGCACCATTTTTCAATAATATTATCACAATCTGAATGTGATTATGATCAACGGCAACATGTAGAGGGGATTCGCCATACTTATTGCATACCCATTGACTTGTCCCTGCTTCAAGTAATTCAGTAGTTTTTATGGCATCACCATTTTGACAGGCAAAAAATAATGCTTCTATTTTTGTTAAGTAGTTTATCATTTCTTGATTATTTGTTTTTTTTGCAATATCAATTGGAGATTGTCCCTGTATATTTTTTTTATCAAACATGATTCCGTGACTTAAAAATAACTTTGCAAGCTGATTGTTGATAGCAATTCTGTTTTCTACACGAGTCGTTGAAGTAACATCTATGCAAGTCGTATCAGCTGGTTTGTCGTTAATATGTTCTAAAACAAAGTGGAGAGGATTGATTTTCTCATAGGTATTAATCCCGTGCCGAAAAATATGTTCGACGAGAACATTTGTTTGGTTGTCACGTATTGCTTTTTTAAATTCCATGGTAGAGATATCAAGTTTTGAGGGTCGTTTTTCAAATGGCATGCTAATTGTCCTTGATGAGCTTTTAAGAAGCCCCAAATTTTATCAGTTGTTATCAAGCATTCATACTTCTTGATTGAATAATTACATATTCCAGCTACTATTCAGTTTCTTTGTTAAAAGCAAATAATCATTTATGAATGAAGCCATAAAACACATCTTTAGTTATCGCAAATACTGGGCTGAACGCTTTGGTGTTGCGCCGGCATTGCCGATGTCTCGTCAAGAAATGGAGACATTAGGCTGGGACAGTTGCGATATTATACTTGTCACAGGGGATGCGTATGTCGATCATGTGACATTTGGTATGGCATTAATTGGTCGTTTATTAGAAGCGCAAGGCTTTCGTGTTGGTATTATTAGTCAGCCGGATTGGCATAGTGCAGAATCCTTTAAAAAACTAGGAAAACCTAATTTATTTTATGGTGTCACAGCAGGTAATATGGATTCGATGGTCAATCGCTATACGGCAGATAAAAAAATTCGTTCTGATGATGCGTATACACCGAATGGTGAACCGAATAAACGTCCAGATCGTGCAACCGTTGTGTATGCGCAGCGTTGTAAAGAAGCTTATTCTGATGTGCCAGTGATTATTGGAGGCATTGAGGCCTCTCTAAGACGTATTGCCCATTATGATTATTGGTCTGATAGCGTACGTCGTTCGATGTTAGTGGATTCCAAAGCGGATATGTTAATTTATGGCAATGCAGAGCGTGCGATTGTTGAAGTTGCTCATTGTATAGCAAAGAAAAAAAATATTGCTGAGTTAGATGATATTCGTGGAACTGCAATTTCAAGAAAAAAATTACCTGATCAAGAATTTATTGAAATTGCTTCCTATGAAAAAGTAAAAAATAATCCGTTATTGTGCGCACAATCAACACGTGAAATTTATTGTGAAACAAATCCATATAATGCAAAAACGATTGTCCAACATTATGGAGATCGTTATTTATGGATTAATCCGCCACCCATTCCGTTAACGATAAAAGAATTAGATGGTGTTTATGAATTGCCTTATTCGCGACAACCCCATCCGAGCTATGGTAATCAGAAAATTCCTGCTTATGAGATGATAAAATTTTCAGTGAATATTATGCGAGGATGTTTTGGTGGCTGTTCGTTTTGTTCGATCACGGGGCATGAAGGACGTATTATTCAAAATCGATCTGAAGAATCTGTTTTAAAAGAGATAGAAGCGGTAAGAGATAAAACGCCTGGTTTTACAGGCATTATTTCAGATTTGGGTGGCCCAACGGCAAACATGTATCAACTTGCTTGCCAAAATGAAGAAACGCAAAAAATGTGTAAACGTTTTTCGTGTATTTATCCTGCGATTTGTCCCAACATGAGTACGGATCATTCAAAATTAATACATCTTTATCGGAAAGCACGCGAATTAAAAGGGATTAAAAAAATATTAATTGGGTCAGGCGTGCGTTATGACTTAGCAGTAAAATCGCCCGAATACATAAAAGAATTAACACAGTATCACACCGGCGGTTATTTAAAAATTGCACCAGAACATATTGCAGAACGTCCATTGCATTTTATGATGAAGCCAGGCATTAAAACGTATGATGAATTTAAAACTCTTTTTGAGAAATATTCAAAAGCCTGCGGCAAAGAGCAATATTTAATTCCCTATTTTATTGCGGCACATCCCGGAACAACGGATGAAGATATGTTGGAATTAGCCTTATGGCTAAAGAAAAATAATTTTCGATTAGATAAAGTTCAAAACTTTATGCCGACACCCATGACATTAGCAACCGCGATGTATCATTCCGGAAAAAATCCGTTAAAAACAATGTCAGAAAATTCAGAAGAGGTTTTTATTCCCAAAAAAGGAAAAATTAGAACCTTACATAAAGCCTTTTTACGTTATCATGATCCAAAAAATTGGCCCATGCTTCGAGCTGCATTAAAACGCATGGGAAGAGAGGATTTAATTGGAAAAGTGAAACAGTGTTTGGTGCCTGTAGAGAAGCGATTTATCGCGTCTAATAAATAGATTGACATGCAAATTTAAAGTCTGGCTTTAAATTTACATGAATTATTGTTTTGGTAACAATGCCACTGGTAATGAAGGATCCACTTTTTCCATCGATCATCATCCCTGCGAAGGCAGGGATCCAGTAAAAATATTCTGGATTTTCTATCTGTAGCTCTCTTTTTGTTCTCGCTACGCATCCTCGTACACTATCCGGGCTAATGAATTAACTTATAAATCATTTACACAAGGCGCTTCTATTCTTGTTAAATGACGTTTTTCGGGATTCAATGAGAATGGAAGCGTCATGGAAAAAATTTTGTTGTGTTATCTTGGCTGAATCAGCCATTGAATTTTATATTGTTTCGTTTTTCCGTCGAACAATGCGGGGCTAAGCCAAGATAAAAGGGTGTTTAATTCATTTTCAAACTGCCAAGGTGTATTGATGATTGCCATGCCGCACATCGATAAACCTGTTAACGATAGATTTTTTGGTAATTGAAATTCTGTGATTAAAAGATTATTACAGGGTAGCTTTTTTAAGTGTCGATAGAACCAATTAATCTTTTGCGTTTCTTTTATGGGATACCAAATCGCATAAATCCCTTGCTGAAATTTTTTTAACGCAATAGTTATTGTTTCTATAATGGAATTAAATTCATTTTTCTGTTCAAAAGAGGGGTCGATCAAAATGAGACCGCGTTTTTCTTGTGGTGGTAAAAACGCGTTTATAGCTTGATATCCATCTTGATGGTGAATAATTACCTGTTTATCATGTTTAAATTCTTTTTTAAGTAACGAAATATCTTCTGGATGTAATTCAACTAATATCATACGATCTTGAGGTCGTAATAATGATTTTACGATTCTTGGAGAGCCAGGATAGATGTGTGGGAAATGATATTCCCATCCTTCATTAGCAAGATTGTTGTTTTGAATAATCGTTTGATACGTTTTGATGATGGCAGGGCAGTCTTGGTTAAGATAAATTTTAGCAATACCATTTTCATATTCCTGCGTTTTTTGTGAAGCTTCAGAGAGTAAATCATAACGGCCAATACCTGCATGTGACTCCAGGTAACAAAAAGCGGTTTCTTTTTTACAAAGGGATTGAATTAATAAAATTAGACTGCAGTGTTTAAACACATCTGCAAAATTTCCAGCATGATAGTTATGTCGGTAGTTCATTAGAGTACCTATTAGCCTTACTGTTTTTCATATTTTGGCAGCAATGCAACGGGGAATGAAGGATCCGTTTGTTTTAACAGACGATCTCCATAAGAAGGCTGTGTATAGATGACGTGGTATTTATTCAATACTGGTTTTAAAACATCCGCATAGTTTTTTCTGATAATAACAATTTCATTCTTTTTTGGGTTTAAAATCATTGGAAAGGTTTTTAATAATCCTTCTTTTGTTGGATGATATTTTAATTCATGATTTGCATTTAAAAAATTAATTAAATGGGGCGAATAAAAATAGAACGACGATTTACTTTGCGCATCGATCATGGTGATTTGCCAATTTTGCCACGGTTGAATTTTAGTTGCATAGTTTTTAACTTCTTTCGCAAAATAATCTAAACCGCCACCGGTATAAGCAACGGGGTAAATGATTCCATAAACTAAAAAGACGATCGCATAAAAGGTAACAACAAAATAACTCGCTAAGTTATTTCGTAAACAATGTTTTTCTGCGCCAATACGAATCCAGTCAGCCGTGAATAAAATTGCAAAAGGGACCATCGGTAACACATAATAACTTCGGCGTGAGCCACTGCCCGTGAAGAAAATGAAGGTAATTAATAAAGCCCAGAAAAACCAACGAGAACCCGTTGTCATGTGTGACCAGCGTTTAGGTAAAGTGATTAGTGCGCCTACTAAAAACAATATCCAAGGGAAGGTATACAAAGGTAAAAAATTAAAATAGGTGAAAATAGACCCCTTGTGATCGAAGGGTTGAACATAACGCACGACATTTTCTTTAAAAACTTCGTAGAGTCCGCTTTCTTGATAATGGCCAGAATTATAAAGATGAGAAAGAACAAAGGGAATTAAATAAACGGCTAAACCTAATAATGCGGCAATAACTAATTTCCAATTCAAATATTTTTTTAATTGACGAATATTTAATATATCTGGAATTAATACGAGAAAGACAACTGCGGCAGCAACGATACCTTTTAATAAACAAGAAACAGCGATAATAATAAAAAATATCGTAAAACTAAATAATGAGGGTTTTTCACGATAAGTAAAATACCAAGCAAGGGCTGACATAATGCCCGCGACGTTTAGCATATCGGCACTGCCAACACGCGACCAAAATATAAAGTAGAAGGTGCTGATTAACATCCAGCATGCAATTAATCCGGTTTGTTTAGTCGTGAGTTTTTTGCCAACAACATAGGTGCACCCTAATGTGATTAAACCTGCGATTGCGCTGGGTAAACGAATAGCCCAAATATTAAATCCGCGAGTGATATAGGAAAAAGCAATCATTAACCAATAGGAAAGAAGAGGTTTGTCGTAGTAATCAACGCCAGCAAGATAAGGGTGGAAATAATCACGTCGAATCATCATGCCATGACAAATATTTGCCCAGCGCCATTCTTGAGTCCAAATCTCTTTTGCGCCAAGCATAAAGAGAATAATCAATAAGGCTGCAAAAATTAAAATCCAAGGATTGGCTTGCCATCCCCAAAGTTTATCAGCAAGCGATTTTTTTTCGTGAGCAAATAAATTTTGCATGGTTAATTTGTCCTAACGAATAAAAAATAAAGGCGGCATAATGCCGCCTTAAAAAATTAATCCTCAATTGAATCAGGATTGGCTAAATGATAATCCAATGTTTTATGCATTGCAGTTTCAATTGAAGTTGTCGGTTTCCATCCCAAATATTTCTCTGCATTTTTTACGGAAGGAACACGTGACTTAACATCTTGATATCCCTTGCCGTAATAATCATCACCTGAAATAGAAATGAGTTTAGTTTTATCTGCAAGTGGCGCATATTTTGGATAAGATTTTACAATTTTAATTAATAGCTCTGCTAATTCACGAATGGATAAATCATTTTTTGGATTTCCAATATTAAATATTTTTCCATCGGCTGCATTATCTTTATTTTCGATAATTTTGATTAATGCTTCAATACCGTCATCGATATAGGTAAAGCATCTGCGTTGTTCGCCATTGTCCACTAATTTAATATCATTACCACGAATAATATTTCCTAAGAATTGTGTTAAAACGCGAGAACTACCTTCTTTGGGTTCTAAAATATTATCTAATTTAGGACCAATCCAATTGAACGGTCTGAAAAGTGTGTATTGCAAGCCTTTCTGCATGCCGTATGCAAAAATGACACGATCCATTAATTGTTTTGAAGTTGAATAGATCCAGCGAGGTTTATTAATTGGCCCGACCGTTAAATTACTGGTTTCTTCATCGAAAGGAATGTCTGAGCTAATACCATAAACTTCAGAAGTGGAAGGAAAAATAACGCGTTTATTATATTTAACAACTTTGCGGATAATGTCTAAGTTCGCTTCGAAATCTAATTCAAAAACACTTAATGGATTAGTG
>Ga0180009_10007146_pt1 | contig 11502 bp, 13 predicted proteins | sample OS_PC_MetaG_FD_123537 | JGI IMG/M metagenome (GOLD analysis project Ga0180009, IMG submission 123537) | Groundwater microbial communities from the Aspo Hard Rock Laboratory (HRL) deep subsurface site, Sweden - OS_PC_MetaG | ecosystem: Environmental > Aquatic > Deep subsurface > Groundwater...
AGAAGATATTTTACTGCTGAGGGACAGGATTTCGAAGGAAGTCGGTAAACTCTATCCCCTTCCGTACAGACTGGAAATGATCAGTTCCGCTCCAGAAGTATTCAACATCTACCCCCATAAGTACAATGGGAAATACTATCCAATGATCCGCTACCTGACTGAAATCAAACTATGGGATTATAGTGGTTTGGAGAGAGAGAACCAGGAAATTCAAAGGAAGATCGGAGACATTTTTCCCGGTATAGATAAAAACAACAAACTGATCTTTTACCGGGCCATGAATGAGATCCCGACGGGGGAGGAAAAGGTGATGCATTATGGTTTTGTGCAGGAAATAAAGTGATTTTTAGGAATATTATAAACGGAAAATAACAATATACATTTTAGAAAAATAAGAATGACCCCTTTTCAGAAAATAAGGATGAACATTATCTGTATGTATCCATTGTTTTTCCTGGATAAAAGACTGACTTAGATCAGGGAAAAGACCAAGGGCTTTAGCGGGAATAACTGTTGAATTCTCTAAGAGGTACTCAATAACTATTGTGACTACTGTGGTGAGAAATTGAACCACAATAGTCACAATAGAACACAATAGGGATTTGGACTGGGAGGTTGGGGACTGGGAGACTTAGAAAGGAATAACTGATGAACTTTCAAAGCGATTCTCAATAACTATTGTGACTACTGTGGTGAGAATTTAAACCACAATAGTCACAATAGATTTTTTTACGGTTATGGATGGGTTGCTTCAGGTGGCAAGTAACAGTTATGAATGAAGGGTTTGATTGAGAGTGGGCGCTGTTGTATAAAATGAACCGGGGGTCAGGTTGACCGGAATTAACAAACAGGTCGTTCAATCCCGACAAGTCGGGACATTCAGGCTTTGTGCTGCGTACAGCTGGAAAACTTGATTGGTATCGGTCCGCCCTTATTTTTCGGTCTTTGTAAGCCAATCTATTGCGTTTATTTTTTTTATTCCGTTATATGTACCTGTGTCGTAATCCATTGTGATTAAAAATTTTTCGTGATGGTCTGCAATACTGTTAAAGGGTGCTAACTCACGTTCTAAAGTTGTTGGGTTTTGTACTGTTTGCGAAACTTGTATGTATTGTGTATAACCTTCGTTGTTACGAACCACAAAATCAACCTCCAGGTTTTTGGTTTTGCCTATCCATACTTGGTTGTTTCTGCGTTTTAGCTCCAGAAAAACTATATTTTCAAGTAAATGCCCTGCATCGCTTGACAATTCTTTTCCAAGTAATGCGTTGCGAAACCCTAAATCCACTAAATAGTATTTTTCTTGCGTTGCCAAATATTGTTTGCCTTTGATGTCATAGCGGTTTACTTTGTAAAACAAATATGCTTCAACCAAAGTGTCAATGTACTTTGATACCGTTTTGTTGTCAATTTTCTTTTTGTTAGTCGTTAAAACTTTGGCAATGTTTCCTGCTGAGACTCTTGACCCAACTGAATCTATTAAGAAGGTTACAACTTCCTGATATGATTCTTCGGCATAAATAGTATAGCGTTTAGAAATATCATTGTCGAAAATGTTCCTGAAGACCGTTTGTAAATATTCATTGGCAAAATGATTTCCGTCTGCTGAAAGTCGCACAGCTTCGGGAAAACCACCTGTACGCACATATTCAGAAAAAGCACGGTCAGGGTTTGTGGTTTTGCCAGTGAACTCTAAATATTCAACAAAAGAAAAAGGCAATACATTTATTTCATAAGCTCTACCTGTGAGTAAAGTTGCCAAATCGCTTGATAATAAAAATGCGTTTGAACCTGTGACGTACAAATCTATGTTTGGGTGAACGTACAAGCCTTCCAACAGTTTTTCAAATTCGGGAACGTTTTGCACTTCGTCAATAAACACATAATTAGTTACGTTTTTTTTGAGATGCATGATGATGTAATCGTAAATCTCTTTCCAATTTTTCTCAGCTAAAAAACGAAATTCGGGCATATCCATATTGATCGCCAAAATGGAAACTTTGTTGTTTTCTTTTCGCAACAAGTCTTGAAATTGTGTCATTAAAGTTGATTTCCCACAACGCCTAACGCCTGTGGCAACCTTAATTAAATTCTTATCCTTAAGAACACTCAGTGCATCTAAGTACCGTTTACGTGCTATTGTTTTCATAGGGCAAAGATAAAGTAAATTCCTAAAAATATTCAAAAATAAAAACATTTAGGAATTTTGCAGTTCGCTTTTTGGTCAAGTCCGGTAGTGTATATTTTGCTTTAGCACCCACTCATTTCCTATCAATCCCCATAATTATTGACCCTGGTTTCGTGACAAGTCTGGAAATTCCGGCTATGTGCTGTGCACAACCAGAATGCTTAATGGTTGTGCTTAGTTATCATTCAATTTGGGTGGATTCTTTAATGCGGATTTTACAACATCAGCAACGGAGTTAACTGTAATTTCTTTTTTCTTACAGTAGTCACTTTCAAGCCAGACTTCAAGCAATTTTGAACCTTTACTCGCATTGCATGACATACAACAAAGAGCTACATTATCAGTCCCATTAATCCTTACGTCATTTATTATATGTTCCCACGATGGTTTATTCTTCCGAGAATTGATTTCATTCGAAAATACCATCCCACAATAAACGCATGCAGTATCTCTTTCTCTTACAAATTCTTCAACCTCCTTAAGTATTCCCCAGCGATTTGTCATAAAATTTCCAATTAATTGTTCTCCTCAAAGAAATCATTATCCAATTCTTTTACTTCATAAACTGATTTCACTTGAATACCAACATTATATTGATGCATAAGGTCTACTAATTTTATTCCATCAATCAGAATAATTGTATGGTGAGCATCATGAGCTTTTTTTACTGCTCCTGAATCAAATGAAGAGGTTGTAACAAAAACACCTTTTTGAGTGTCTCCACTCATTGCCCCGATAAAATTTCGGATTTCTTTTTCATGCACTTTATTTTCACCATATCGTTTGGCTTGAATATAAATTTTATCCAATCCAAGTTTATCCTCATTGATTATTCCGTCAATACCTCCATCTCCTGTTTTAGAAGTTTCAACAAAATCACCATATCCCATCTTTTTTAGTAGAATAAGGATTACTTTCTCAAAATAAAATGGATCAATTTCCTTTAGTTTCTCAAGCAATTCATCTTTAACTTGAATGTCTATTTGATTAAACCCTTCGTCAATCAAGTCTTGTGGTGAAGCGTTTTCAATTACGGATGGAGTCGATTCCTTTTTAGAATTTTTCTGATTATAAAATTCCAGATAGTTTTCAGAATTTTCAACTTGTTCCAGTGTCAAATCTGTTTTACTATGTTTTTTCCCTTTCTCGGTAATTTTCACAAATCCTCTTCTGGGAAATTCAATGTAACCACCCTTTTTAAGATAAGATTTACCCCAAGCAATTCTATTAATTATCAGAATGTCACCACTTTTAGTCGTCTGCTCTAATTGTTCTTTTGAAAGTCCAGAATAGAATTGTTCAATAACTTTTTTATACATTTCTCTTGCCTGGAGAGTTTCTCCATTTTCTAAGATCTTCAAAATTGGTATAAATGTCTCGTGAAATTTTGGTATCTCCATTTTTCTATTATTTTTCAGGTCTGATCATAATTAGGCACAACAGAAAGCACTTTATCCATCGTTTCCCTACAAATATAACCACAAAGTGAATAAGTTCATTCAAAGGGATTAAGAATAATAGCGTCTGTGGGTAAGTTATGGATAAAATGGGGTTGGACTATGCTGAAAGGTGAAGGATCGCTATTGGCATTCTCCTCGATGGGTCTTGCAGACCGCCCGGAGTCCAATTTATTACCAACAGGCCTTCTTTCATCAATGAACAATAACTCGTTCTTCTCCTTGGATTTTTTTTCCATTAAATCTGAGAATATATGTTCCTGGCGCAATCCCACTAACATTAATTTCCTTTATGTTCCTTTTTTTTAGAATTACCAGTCCCAAAATGTTTATAAATTCAATATAAAAGTCATTTTCATTTGTTTCTATTATAATAACATTATCGGCTGGATTAGGATAGATTAAAAATCCCGGGCTTACCTTTTCATTAATTGTGGAGGCAATTACATATTCATAAGCACCAATATCAAATCCATCTCCCTGAGGACGGAACACACCATCATGATCATAATTCAGATTCGTAGATAACCCGATATCTATGCATGGAGAAGCAGACGAGAGATGATAATCATTATATACACTGTCAACAAACTCCGGATTAGCCAGAATACTGTTCCAATCAGCATTTGCGTTTGTCTGATAGGTGCTGAAATTCTGCATTGTCACTGTTTCATTAGTAGCATAGTTATAAAGAAATGTATCCATAGCTGATTCAGCAGCATAACAATTATAATCTTTTTCCATTTCGAGAAAGGTACTTGTTTCATTGAATACATAAAAGAATCGTAATGGGTTTACAAATACATTGTTCCTAATAAATACTGAATCTGTTTGTGATGTGTTAGACCATGCAGTATAACAGAACCCCATATAATCAGGTCGTTGCATACCCCAGCCATAACCCATGTTAACACAGGTGTTATTTTCAAACCTTATATTTCTGGTAATGGAAGAGGATGGCCTGTTCCAGATTTCTACTGCAGCCATACCACAGTTCCAGATGATATTGTTTCGGTATATGATATTATAATGAACAGCATATGAGTTGCTCTGATTTGTAAGTCCTGTATCATATATTTCCCATATTTTATTGTTTTCAACCAAATGATTGGAGGCATTGCTCCAAAACTCTATTCCGTTGCCAAACCGAATCTGTCCGTCCATATTCAAATCACCACCTCCAATCCACGAAATTTCACAATTTCTGATGGTAATATTAGATGTATTTCCACCACCAAAGCCATGTGCAGATCCATACTTTATGGCAAGATTCTCATAAGAAATATATGATCGACCCATTTGATTCACAACATGGTTTCTTAAAGCACATTCAATAAAGGTATGCACAGTTGCAGGATTACCAATAGAATACATTCTAATCTCTCCAGATACAAGGTCATAATGAAAATCATCTTGCGACTGAAGCTCAGCAGTTGACCATTTTTTAATTCCGGCATGACTTTCATTGTCAAAAATGATATTTCCAACATCTGTTGAGGCGGTTGATGTACAACGCCAAATGTTGGATGATTCCAAAACCCAGTCAGATGGCTGGTTCATATTCACCGATCCCATTATCAGAGGAAGAGTTCCACTGCCATAGGATCCATAATACATTCTTGCAGTTGCATTGCCGGATACCGGGACAAGTTGTCCCCTCCAGTTTTCCCCTCTTTTAAACAGTATGCTGTCGCCCGGTTGAAAAGCTGATGAGTTAACCTTTGCCAATGTCTGCCAGGCAGTAGCAGGAGATGTTCCTGTCCAATTGTCATTCCCATTTGAGGCATCTATAAAATACGTGGTTTGAGCTTCAGAAGATGAGATTAAAACTAAAATTGAAAAAGTAATAAATAAATACTTCGTTGAAAAGAAATTCAGATAGCAACTTTTTTCTGCTTTTTTCATGGAAGATATTTTTCTGTTTCTTTTTTTCTGGTTTATTGCTAACGCTCCCGCGGTAAGGCCTATTAACGCCTTACCGCACTAAAGTTAGTGAAAAATCGACATTCTCAACGTAAGTTTTTAACTCGCAGGATGTTACTTACGGGCCAATTTGCTTTAACTGAGGACAGGAGAGGCAGGAAGCAGGGTGCAGGTTACAGGAAGCAGGGTGCAGGAGACAGGAACACGCGGATTGGACGATCGCAGAGATTAAAGATCTCAGATCATATCTTCGATCTTCGAGAGCCTGCCCTGACGAAGGAAGGGTTTGTTCGTCGATCTTCGATCGATTGTTCCGCGATCTTCGATCCCCTGGTTTGTTCTTCAATCAAAAACACTAAGAAAATAATTCCCGAAATAACCATTATTGGTCTCGTCAACACAGCCTCCAGCCTATGTTTTGCGAACAGGCCGGATGCTTAGTTATTAGCGTTCCTGTTTTTTTCAGATTCAATTACAGCTATAAGATCTTTTATATTTTCTGGTAGGTTTACTGTTGAAATTTCCCAAAGCATTTCATAATCTATTCCAAAATATTCATGAGAAATCAGATTCCTAAGGCCATACATTTTCTTCCAGGGTACTTTTGGATATTTCGTTCTTATAGTTTCAGGAATGCTTATTGATGCTTCTCCGATAATTTCAAAGTTTCTAACAACCGCATCAACAACCATATAGTTTTTCTTGAAATCATCAAAGCTCTTATTATCAATATATTCTTGAATCCTTTGCATAGATTTAAGAATGTCTTCTAAGTATAAGTTATATTGACGTTTTATCGGTGTCATATATATCTTACTTGATTTAAAATTGAATCCTTAAGTTGTGATTTAAGAGCTTTGATTGAAACGAGGTCGACTTTTGTTTTAAGTTCCCTTTCAAGAAGTTCTTGTAAATCGAAAAACTCCCAGCCGAGTGGTTTCTTGAAGTCTACAAGAATGTCAATATCAGAGTTTTCTTTTTGTTCATGCCTTGCAAATGATCCAAAATATCCAATTCTGTCTACAAAATATTTGTCAGCAAGCATTGGTTTAAGATTTCTCAAAATGTTTTCTATATCTTCTGGATTCATCATAAAACAAATATACTAAATTCTTTTAGGATTTGTTATAGCATCATGAATTATAAACGTGAACGTTCCGGCGGTAAAGCCTTTTGGCGCCATACCGCAGTAAAGTTTGTGGAAAAATCCACATTCTCAACTTAAGTTTTTAACTCGCAGGATGTTGCTTGGGATCCAATTTGCTTTAACTGAGGACAGGAGAAGCAGGAAGCAGGGTGCAGGGAGCAGGTTACAGGATGCAGGGAGCAGGTTACAGGATGCAGGGAGCTGGAGACAGGATGCAGGGAGCAGGAGACAGGAACACACGGATTGGACGATCGCAGAGATCAAAGATCTCAGATCATATCTTCGATCTTCGAGAGCCTGTCCTGACGAAGGAAGGGTTTGTTCTTCGATCTTCGATCCCTTGGTTTGTTCTTTGATCTATTGGTTCGTTTTTATTTCTTTTTCAGTCCATTCTTTTTCAAGATAGGAGATAATATTAGCTAAGTTATTGTAAGCTCTTTTTGACCAAAGAAGCTTATAAATACTTTTCATATAATTTCTTTGCTTCTAAATGGTCTATTGTAATATCTTGTTCTAAATCGCCTAAGCCTAGTTCAATTTCGTTTTTTTCAAACTCATCACTTAATTCACTCCACCAATCTTTTGAGGTTTCATTCCTGATTTTTAGAAGTTTTTCTATTGTATTGGAGTCCTGGATCTTAGTGATCCATTCTATTAGCTTTACTTTTTCGACGTGAATATTCATCAGATTTAGTTTTTAACAAAAATAACAAAGTCTTATGAAAATGTCAATCTCTTTTAAATGAAGCCTAACATAAAGCATTTTATCCATCGGTTCCCAACGAATATAACTAAAAATTGAATAAGTTCTTTTAAAGAGATAAAGATTAATAGCGTCTGATGGGAAATGATGGATAAAATGAAGTTGGACTATGCCGAAAGGTGAATGATTGTTATGGGCATTCTATGGGAGGGATGGTTATAAATTTGGCTCAGGAGTGGTGCAAGGGTTAAACATTAGGAAACTGCCGCGTATCAGGTCACCATCCCTGTTCTGTTCAAAACTTTGGTCCATGAATGCGGTGCACGGAGCTTGTTGAAAGGTAGTTCAATACCGACTCCTCGCTGGGTCTTGCAGACTGCTCAGAGTTCTATTTATTACCGATTCGGGCTTTTATTGCTGCCCCAAAAGTTTTACGCTGTTTTTTTTCAGGTTTTCTTTAATATATGCCTTTAATTGTTCGAATGTCATATTTTGAGTTTCCTGACTAATTTTGTCTCGTATTTCACGCATCATTTTCACTGCGTCAAATGTCTTGTCTTTTTTATTCGTCTCCATATTTTACTAAGTCTTTTGGGCTTCTAATTTCAATCATTGAGTAACCAAGTTTAAGGTTTACCGAATTGTAACCCTTTATCTTGTCGAGATTTACAATATGCTTAAAGTTCCAACTTGCTAAAACATCTACCTTGTAAATAGTCGCCAATGCAATGTGTCGGCAATCTTCAACACTTGTTTTTCCAACTACATTTTCTTCAATATAAGTGTTAGCCAATTTTACGACTTCATCTGTCAATTCCACTCTTTCGAAAAAGTCGGCCGGATACTTGAAAAGTAAATCTTTGACATGTGTAGGCGCGTTAATCAGTTCCAAGTCAAGCAAGTCCGAAATAACGAATTTAACTTCCTTATTTTCAAGTCTATGAAACAACATGTTAGTCGCTTCTTTGAACTCTTCATCAAAGTAACCACCTATTACTGAAGTGTCAATATATATTCTTTGAATCATTTTTTATACAAATTTACCAAAAAAAATCTTTATATTGAACACCTATCGCATTTTCAGCCTGACCGGTAACACAAAAAATTTTATCCATCGTTTCCTTACAAATATTACCACAAAGTGAATAAGTTCATTCAACAGGATAACGAAAAATAGCGTCTGTAGGGAAATGATGGATAAAATGAAGTTGGACTATGCCGTAAGGTGAAGGATCGCTATCGGAATCCTTTGGGAGGTATTGTGAATTAAGGTGCTTTGGAGAGAGGAAAGGATTAAACCCAATCAATGCCATTGAAGTTTTCTATTGCATTTCGATTAAGAAATTGTAAGCATTTCATCATCCTGGCAAATTTCACTTTTAGGATGAGATACTACAATTCCTATGTGCCCTGTTTCCGATTTTTAACAGCCAGGGGTCTGCCTGCTGTGGTTCAAACTATGTTGTTGTTTTGTATTTATTTGTTATCTTAGTGGGGGATTCCAGAAAAGGCCTGCCATTGGGATGGTGTATATCATTTAACGTGTTGTAAATTTAAGCTTTAACCATAAATTAATTTGCATATTTCATATTATAACCTTAAATTTGACAAATTAATTTAAAGGGATAACCTTATGGAAATTTCAAAACAAAGACTTCTTATAGAACAAGCTGATAGAAAATTGGCTATACTTCGACCTTTAAGTTCAATCACAATACCACAAAAGGGGTGGATCCATACTATAAGAACGGCTTTAAAGATGTCATTAAGACAATTAGGTAATCGCCTAAATATTTCTCCTCAAAGTGTTAAAGAGATGGAAGAACGGGAAGCTAATGGTTCAATAACAATGAAAGGACTAAGAGAAGTTGGGGAAGTTCTAGGCATGAAGCTTGTTTATGGATTTATTCCCAAGGAAAATAGCATTGACGAAATGATTGAAAAAAGAGCTCTTGAAATTGCAAAAGAAATAGTAATGCGAACTTCACATACGATGCAGCTGGAAGATCAGGAGAATTCACCAGAACGTCTGGAAAAAGCAATTAAAAACAGAGCAGAAGAAATAAAAGCCAAAATGCCAAAATACCTATGGGATTAGAGATTGATTATATTGAAGGCCAAACACCTTTAGATGAAGATGAAAAGGAGGGATTATTAATAAAATCAATTACAACTCGTGGTGAATTGGATGAATTTGAACAACTGAATATTGAAAAGGCAATCCAGTGGACTATAGGTAAAAAATGGAAACCTGAGTATATCCTATCTGAGGTTTTTGTCAAAGAACTTCATAAAAGGATGTTTAATGAAGTCTGGTCCTGGGCTGGGAAATTTAGAATAACAAATAAAAATATTGGAGTAGATAAATACGAAATAGGAATTTCTTTGAAACAATTATTGGATGATAGTCTTTATTGGTTAGAAAACAAAACTTATTCAGATGAAGAAATTGCTATAAGATTTAAACATAGAATTGTAAGCATTCATTGTTTTGCAAACGGTAATGGTAGACATTCAAGGTTAATGGCAGATATCATTATTAAACAAATATTTGGAAGATCAATATTCACATGGAGTAGAACAAATATAAACAAAACGGGCGAATCAAGATGTGTATATTTAATGGCAATAAGGCAAGCTGATTCTGGCGATATTAATCCATTAATTAATTTTGCTAAATCATAAACTAAAATATGAGTATCAGGAACGATTAATATCAAGTCGCAGGCTGCATGTTCCAAGTTTCAGAATCACCGGTAGTTGAAATGAATAAAGTATCTTTATCCATTTTACATCGAGAGTACCATTGTATATGAAGCAGTTCATTATCTTGCAACCTGCAACCTAAGTCATGAAAACTATCAGATCACTTGACGGACTTGATTTTGATGAAATCTTCCTGGCTTTTAAAACGGCATTCCAGGATTATGAAATGCAACTGGATAAGTATGAATTAAATAGAATGCTGGAGCGTCGCGGTTTTGTGAGGGAACTGTCGTTCGGGGCGTTTGTCGATGGACAGCTTGTTTCGTTTACTTTTAACGGGATAGGGGTTTTTAGGGGGATAAGGACGGCTTATGACACCGGAACAGGAACTATGAAGGATTTTCGGGGACAAGGGCTGGCTACGGAAATTTTCAATTATTCAATCCCACATCTCAAAGATGCAGGGATTGATCAATACCTGCTGGAAGTATTGCAGCATAACTCAAAAGCCATTTCGGTCTATAAGAATCTGGGATTTCAGATTACTAGGGAATTTAATTATTTTATCCAGGAAAACGCTAAGGTTGTCCTTGGAAATGAATTCAAAGACGATGCTTATACCATAGAACCTGTTAACCTATCCCTTGTCGTTGGTTTGTCAGGTTTCCACGACTTTTATCCTTCCTGGCAGAACAGCTTCGAAGCTGTTGCAAGAAATTCTGAGGATTTTATCATACTCGGGATTTTTCATAGGGAAGAACCGGTGGGATATTGTATATTTGATCCTGAAACAGGAGATATTACCCAATTGGCAATTGCAAGGGAGTTTAGAAGGAAAGGACTGGCTAATGCCCTGCTTCAGAAGATGATGAGAATGAATAGCCATAATTCGGTAAAAGCTATTAACACAGATGTTCAATGTGAGCAGATCACCCGTTTCTTTGAGGCAAAAGGGATATCCCTGAAAGGGAAGCAATTTGAAATGATCAGATCATTAACCCATAAAAAGTGATACCATGGAAAACAAAAAGAAAAATGCAACTTTTATTGGTGGCCTGATTTTTACAGGCTGCATGTTTATCGGAATCGGACTCGGATTTTTTTATCACAATATTGTAGTTGGATCTCTTATCGGAATGGGAACGGGTTTTATCGGAATGGCAGTTACCTATGCCGTAATAACAGGAAAAGACCATTCTGATACCGGTTCGGAAAAATAAGGCATTCCTCCATCACATCCTGCGAATGCATTAAAACCCATGTGAATTTCAGGAAAAGTCAGCAATAAGTTACCGGTTGCCCCCCCCACCAACCCCAACCCCCCCCCCAACACAACAACCCCCCCCACCACCCCCCCCCCCCCCCCCCCACCCCCCCC
>Ga0180009_10007147_pt1 | contig 11501 bp, 11 predicted proteins | sample OS_PC_MetaG_FD_123537 | JGI IMG/M metagenome (GOLD analysis project Ga0180009, IMG submission 123537) | Groundwater microbial communities from the Aspo Hard Rock Laboratory (HRL) deep subsurface site, Sweden - OS_PC_MetaG | ecosystem: Environmental > Aquatic > Deep subsurface > Groundwater...
AGTTATCGCGCAGTAAGGGTTCCCTCGCCAAGCTGTTATACTGGCGGGGGAATCTTTGCTGTGTTTAGTTTCGGTTCTACCACCCAACACAAAAAAATCCACTTCAGATACGGCTTTCATGTTGACGAAAATTTTTCCTTTTCTCCGCTGGTTCCCTTTGCAGCGCGACAACCTGCGCGCCGATTTAATCGCTGGCATCACGGTAGCCATGATTCTGGTCCCGCAGAGCATGGCCTATGCCACGCTTGCCGGACTGCCCGTGGTTTATGGTCTCTATGCCTCTTTCCTGCCGGTGATCGTCGCCTCGATGTGGGGCGCGTCGCGTTTCCTGCATACCGGACCGGTGGCGTTGTTGTCGCTGATGTCCGCCGCCGCCATCGAACCGCTTGCCAGCCGTGGCAGTGAAGAGTTCATTGCTTTCTCGTTATTACTTGCTTTGATGGTCGGGGTATTGCGCCTGGCACTGGGCCTGTTCCGCATGGGCGTGCTTATCAATCTGGCCTCACACCCGGTCATCCTCGGTTTTACCAACGCGGCCGCACTCATTATCGGCCTCTCATTGGTGAACAGTTTCATCAATGTCCCCATGCCGCGCTCGGACACCTTTCTGCTGGATCTGTGGCAGGTAGCGGAACAGTTGCCGATCGCGCACCTGCCGACACTCTTGTTTGGTTTGGGAACCTTGGCGGCGCTGCATTGGTTGCGTAGCCATTTCCCCAAACTGCCCGGCGTCCTGCTTGTGGTGATTATCGGTACGGTCATCAGTGCGCTGACCGGGTTCGAAAAAACGGCGTATGTCACACCGGCGCAGATTACCGATCCGGTTGCACGGGCCGCATTCGAGGCGATCGTTTCCAATCAGGCAGACCTGCGTCAAGTCAAAGATGCGCAGAAGGTTGTCAGTGAAAAACTTAAAGAACAAAAGAAGACAGGCAAGCGCGATTACAATCTGGAAGCCGAGGTCATGCGCCTGCGGGGTGAGGAGAGCAGCCTCAAACATAGCCTCTATCGGGAGCAGGTGGAGGCTTATCAGTTCGCACTGACGCAGACCACGCAGCCCGATGGATCGCTGCTGTTCACAACGAGCGAAAAGACCGGTTGGTTCGATCCGGTGTGGCGCTGGTCCGGATTCGATGATGGGAAGTTCAAACTGTCCGGTGGTGGTAAGGTCGTCGGCACCATACCCAGTGGCGTGCCGGGATTCAGTGTGCCGCATTTTGATCTGGGGATTATGTCCGGTCTGTTTGCGACGGCCTTCATTATGGCCATGATCGGCTTTATGGAGGCGACCTCCATTTCGCGCGCGCTGGCGGCCAAAACGCGCGAGAAGCTCGACCCCAATCAGGAGCTGATCGGCCAGGGCCTGGCCAATATCGTCGGCAGTTTCTTCAGCTCCTATGTCGTGAGCGGTTCCTTCTCGCGTTCTGCCGTCGCGGCACGGGTCGGTGCCCGCACCGGCTTATACGCCATCATCAGTGCAATGGGCGTGCTGCTGGTGATGCTGTTCCTGACCCAATATCTCTATCACCTGCCGCAACCGGTGTTGGCCGCGATTGTGATGAGTGCCGTGTTCAGTCTGATCGATTTCGGTTCCATGGTTCATGCCTGGCGGGTCCGGCGTGCCGACGGCATTGTCGGCGTGGTGACCTTCATCACCACCCTGGTCATGGCGCCGCAGCTGGCTGACGGTGTGTTGGTCGGTGTGGCGATGACGGTGCTGCTGTTCCTGGCGGGCACCATGGCGCCGCGCAGTGAGGTGATGGGACGTACCGCGGATGGCGTGCTGGCGGGCGCTGTCAGTCATGATCTGGCGCCGATCAGCGAAGACTATGTGGTGCTGCGTTTCGATGCCTCGCTGGTGTTCATCAATGCGGCGCACTTCGAACAGGCGGTGCTCAAGGCACTGAGCCAATTCCCCGATGCCAAGGCCTTGCTGGTCATCGGCAACAGTATCAATCGTGTCGATGCCACCGGCGAAGAGAAGCTGCGTGCGCTGACCAAGGATTTAAAGGCGGCCGGTGTGACGCTGATGCTTGCCGGGCTGAAAAAGCCGGTACGCGAGGCACTGGATCGCGCCGGGCTGGATAAGGTCATCGGCGTCGAGAACGTCTTTACCAATAAAGAAATCGCATTGAGAACGCTGGCGGCACGCTATCCGGACCCCGAAGAAATACAGTACGTCGCCTGACGCTCAGTGATGATGCAAAATAGGGGTCAGAGACGAATTAAGTACTGTCAAAAGCAAGATAATAACCTTGGCGGTGGAATTCGTCTCTGACCCCTATTTTGCACGGCGTAACGGAGTATCGGTCGGTGCGTTACCGCACCGGATCTCAATGCGCTTCGAGCTTGGCCAGTTCGCGCAATATGCCCAGCACCAGCTTCTGACCATCTTCCCCCATACCCTGGCAAAGCTTATCGGCGTCGCGTTCACCGGTGACCAGCGGTCGGATCAGACCCGCAAGACGGGCCATATCGCCGCCCGCCTGCATCATCTGCGTGGCCATGTTCGCAATCAGCTGCAAGGCCTCCATATTGCCGCTGCGCGCCGCGTGAATCATCGACGCCAAGCCCGGCGCGGCCATATTGGCATCAAATTCCTTGCCAAGGTCCGGTAGCGAAGCCGGATTCTGAATGCCCTGCAGCATGGATTCGACAATGGTGAAGTCCTCTGCATCCAGATGCCGGAAGGCGGCGACCTCGCGTTGTCCGGCCAGCACCTTGCGAATGGCGGCGACCAGATCGACCCAGCCGTTATCCGCGGCCTGTTTCAAAATCTCTTCCAGATCCGGGACCGCCGCGCGGTTCTGACAGGCAATCACGACACGGTGAATGAGGCCGGCATGGGCCTGGAGGATCTGTTCGGTCTTTTCCGGCATCGAGGGCATGCGGCGCTCCAGTGAAAAGGGTCAGACTGAGTGTAGCGGATGCCTCCGGGCTCTGGAACCGGGGCGCCGATTGTAATTAAGTACCTGATTATATAGATCTTGTCTAATTCATATATAATTTAGCAAGGTTTTATACCTTATAGCCTTCTATGTAAGGAGGCTGGATATGAAACGTTTAACAACATCTGTTCTGACCCAGGTGCTGTCGGGGTTCTCTCTGACCGCCATCTCTGCCGATTGGCAGGCCCTGCCGGATCAAGCCCCGGCCCCGGCGGATAATCCGACCACACCCGCCAAGGTTGAGCTGGGCAAGATGCTGTACATGGACCCGCGTTTCTCCTCCACCGGTACCGTCTCCTGCAATACCTGTCACAACGTCATGCTGGGCGGCGAGGACAATCGTCCGTTTTCTATGGGTGTGCACGGTCAGATGGGTGGGCGCAGCGCCCCACCGTCTGGAATTCAGCGTTCAGCTCGGTGCAATTCTGGGACGGACGTGCCGCGAGTCTTGAGGATCAGGCCAAAGGTCCGGTGTCCAACCCCATTGAGATGGGCATGAAGGATGTCGAGGTCGCCATGAATCGCGTGCGCCAGATCCCCGGTTATAAAGCCTACTTCGACAAGGCCTTCGGACCGGACGCCATGAACGTCGATAACGCGGCCAAGGCGGTGGCCGCGTACGAGCGTACGCTGATCACACCGAACAGTGCCTACGATCGCTATGTGAAGGGCGACAAGAAAGCGCTGAACGAACAGCAGGTACGCGGTATGAACGCCTTTGACAGCATTGGCTGCACGGCCTGTCACTCCGGTGCCGCCTTCAACGGTCCGACCCTGCCGCAGGGCGCGGGTTTCTTCATGAAGTTTCCGACCTTCGCGGACAGCGATTATGTGAAGAAGTATGCCTTCACGCAGGACCTCGGTCGCTTCGATTTGACCAAGGACGAGGTGGATAAACATATGTTCAAAGTGCCCACGTTGCGCAACGTTGCCCTCACGGCGCCATATTTCCACAACGGTTCGGTCAAGCAGTTGGATGAGGCCGTGAAGGTGATGGCCAGGACGCAACTTAATAAGGACCTGAGTGAGCAGGAGGTTGCGGACGTCGTCGCCTTCCTCACCGCATTGACCGGTGAATTCCCCGTTCAGACCATCCCGCAGTTGCCACCGACGGAAGGTTGGACGCTCGAGTTCACTGCCGAGAAATAAGCATTAGGGGGTCGCTGACCTATAAGAATCCGTCATTCCGGCGCAGGCCGGAATCCAGTGCCTTGAATCACATGGATGACTCGCTGCGCTCGCCCTGCGGGCCGCCTAATCGGCGTTCAACGTGCTCCGCGCTTTTGTCCGGCCTGCGCCGGAATGACGATTTAGTAATAAATCAGAGGTTCCCTGAATAAACGGCCGCCATTCCTAAACAGAATGGCGGCCGTTTCACGTGCGGGATGTTGTCGTAGCGATTAGACAGGCGCGGCTTCCAGCGCCTGCAATGTCTGCCAGCGATTCACAATGGCGCAGAACAGATCCGCAGTACGCTCGGCATCGTAAACAGCGGAGTGCGCCGATTTCTCATCCCATTGGAAACCGGCGGCCTGCACCGCGCGGGCCAGCACCGTTTGTCCGTAGGCCAGGCCGCCGAGCGTGGCGGTATCGAACGTGCTGAACAGATGAAAGGGATTGCGCTTGATGCCGGCGCGATTGGTCGCGGCCTTCATGAACGCCAGATCGAATGCGGGATTGTGGCCGACCAGTATGGCGCGCGTGCACTGGCATTCCTTGACCAGTTTGCGGATCGGTGTGTAGATCATATCCAGCGCGGCGCGTTCAGGCTTGGCGAAGCGGAACGGGTGATAGGGGTCGATGCCCGTGAACTCCAGCGCCTTGGGGTCGAGATTAGCGCCAGGAAAAGGCTCGACATGACAGGCAATGGTTTCCAATCGTGACAATACGCCCTCATCATCCATCTGCAGGGTGACTGCGGCGATTTCGAGGAGGGCGTCGGTTTTGGAGTTGAACCCGGCGGTTTCTACGTCTATGACGACCGGCAGAAAACCGCGGAAACGCTCGCCGATGCGAGCAGACTGCTGATTGGATGACATGCGCCTAGGATACAGAAGTGCCATCGCTTTGGCGACGCAAACAGTGTTGTTTTGAAATTTTTGCTGTACACGCCTAAAGTGGTCGCACACAAAAGCAAAGTTGGAGGGGTTCAAGGATGGTCAAGTGCTGGATGACGCTCATAGTGGCGCTGCTGCTCACGCCCTGGCTGGGGGCCGCTCACGCAGAACCGACGGTCGCCGCGACGCAGGCCGGGCAGGGTCTGTTGTGGCGGATTGAAAAAGCCGGTGCCAAACCCAGTTATCTGCTGGGCACCATGCACTCGGAAGATCCCGCCATTGTGGCCTTGTCGAAGCCGGTGATGGCCGCGCTGGAAAGGTCCGATCGGGTGAGCCTGGAAATGGTCATGGACCCGGATAGCATGGACGCACTCTCACGCGCCATGCAGATAACCTCGGAACCGGAACTGCCCGAGGTCGTCGGCAAGGATTTTTACCGCCAACTGGTGCAGCCCATGAGTGAACAGGGTGTACCCGAACACATCCTGCGTGGCATGAAGCCCTGGGCCGCGGCCATGACGCTGATGGTACCCAAGAACAACACGGGTCTGTTTCTGGATCGTGTGCTGTATCTCGAAGCCATCGCCAAGGCTAAGCCGGTCGAAGGACTGGAAACGGCCGCCGAGCAGGTTGCGGTGTTCGAGGGTTTGGAACCGGCCGATCAGGTGCAGTTGGTCAAGGAGGCGCTGAAGGCGTATCCCCAGCTGGAACAGACCTATGCGGAATTGCGGGATGCCTATCTCAAGCATGACCTGCAGGCGCTGGTCGCGATCAATGACGCGGCGTTGAAGGACGGTGATCCTGCCTTCGTTGAGCGTGTCAATGCGCGGTTGATTGTTGATCGCAATCTGCGCATGGCCGAACGCATGCAATCGGGATTGACCAGCGGCAACACCTTCTTCGCCGTCGGCGCGCTGCACCTGCCGGGCGAGCAGGGCATCCTGCAACTGCTGCGCAAACAGGGTTATACAGTGACGGCGGTGTATTAGAAGAACAAATATTTGAACCGCCAAGGACGCCAAGGACGCCAAGAAAATCTTTTTGAACCGCAAAGGCGCAGAGGCGCAAAGAAAAAATGCACCAAGCGTAGGGCGCAATAGCGCAGCGTATTGCGCCGAATGTTCTCTGCCGAATCCTGAACGTATGTAAGCTGGCTTGTCGTGTGGCTTCGGTTTGTTGAAGTGAAAGAAAAAATATTTGAACCGCCAAGACGCCAAGAACGCCAAGAAAAACCTTTTTGAACCGCAAAGGCGCTAAGGCGCAAAGAAAAAATAATCTGGGTCACAAAGGCAGGAGCGACCTATTATCCAATATTGCGGAATCTGTCTGATAAACTATTAGAAATAAGTGAAGTGGGAACTACACCAAGTACGTTGATCCGACTAGGCGGTTTCGCCATATGCGTCTATGCAGTGATAAGTATGGCGCAATATGCCCCTTATCTTATAGGCGATAGTAGTTCATATAAACCCATTGATGTCATAGCTATATTTGTCGGCTATGTTTTCTTTCCATTCTTATTTGGCATTATCTTCATTCGGTTTGGTGGACTGATAGCACGTAAATTGCTTCCTTCCGATGAAAATGCTGAGAGTAACTGTGACGACCTTGAAAGGTCGGGTATAACAGTACTGGGAGTTTTCCTGTTATATCGAGCGCTTTCTGATAGCGCTCTACATTTTGGAACTATTTATCAGGCCAATCAGTTATTGAAGAACTCAATGGCCCCGCCAGATATTACGCTCGTCAATCCGGACCAATATGGTGCAATTCTCGCAACTGCAATCGAGTTCGCTTTCAGTCTTTGGCTTGTTTTTGGCTCTAAAGGCTTAGTTAATCTTCTGAGAGCTTTCCGCAGCAGATAAGTTAGAAAAATTGTAAGAATTTGGGGTCTGAATAAAAACTATTGCACTATTTGGTGTGCCGCATGCCGCATGCCCTGCTTTTGATTTTGGAGTTTTATGCTCTGAGCCGAAATTGACAAATTAATTGCGCCAGACATTTTTCCGAACCCTGTTGGGCCTGCAAATGAAGATACATGCCAAGCAAACAGATGAGCTTTCTCTCTCTGGATTCGGGAAGGAAGCAACCGAAATGCTCCTGAGGCACGATTATTCTGGCTTGGCGAGCCGATTTGGCTATGCCGTTGCATATGATCGTGAGACTGCGGCGGCTATCGAAGCCGATTATCTTGAAGCCGCAGCCTCACCCCACGCAGTGGCGTCAGATGAACATTGTTCGATCACAGTTAGTTATTTTGAACCGAACAGCATAGGTCTATTTGCAGTTGTGGAGTGCATGGTGCCTGTGACAGAAGAAACTGCAGTCAATATGGACCTTATAGTCACAGGGTGGGACGAAGATAAGCATATTACTGTAGAAGGTATCACTGGTGTCACTTGGTAGGCTGAAGGGATTTGGGGTCACAATATGGGGTCAGTAAAAACTATTGCCCTACTTGGTGTGCCATATGGTGTTTGGTTCGCATTTGATTTTGGAGTTTTTACTCTGACCTCAAATTACGGATTTCATCATTCGCATGCTTGGCGGAAGCGGCCTGTCACTCAATGCTACATATTCCATTTATTGAACTGTTGGGCGTAGCAAGTACCGTGTCAAATAGCCAGCATCATTATGACCGTATGCTCGAGGAGCTACGAGATCCTGATAGGTCTACGCCGCTTTTATAAGAGTTGGGCAGTACTCTGTCGAGCTACCCAAAAGGCTCAAACCAAACCTGGTAAAACTATTCAGACGAAATAATCGGAAACTGTTTCTGGAGCGTAGATCTCGCGGTAGTTTGTTCTACCGATATATACTTTTCGCTTATGTATTCTCGGTAGACATCGTACTCGATATGTTTTCACCTAAGGACAAAGGTTATTTGGTTGTGCAGTTCTTTACGGCATTTCATTGGCCTTATATTAAGGGTTTCCGTGGCGAGGATGTGGATGAACAAACAAAGCGAGTTACTTTCTACCCTCGCGCATAACAAGCAGGTTGAGACCGTGCCTTCGGGCCTGCGTCCTCGCTTACGCTCGGCGCCTCACCAACAACGTTGTGCAATGTCATCACCTCTGGAAAGGAAGTTCTGTGACGCTTGCCACCATCATCAGTTTCTCCGACTTCGGTACTTTAGTTGAAGGCGCGTTTCAGCCGGAGGTTCCGGTGGTTTCATCGTCGGAATCCGATCTTGGGGAGCCGCTGGAACGCTTTGCCGGTCCGGAAGAGATGTGTGCCAAGGCTGCGGCTTGTGCGAAGGCGGGTGTTCACAACTATGCCTTTGGGCTTTGGTATCCCTCGATGAAGGGTAAAGTGATCGAGCGGAAAATAATCCTTGATCCGCCGCGCGAAGGTAAGTCATTTCGCTATTCGCTGAGTGGCTGGGGCATTATCCACCTGCACCTGTATTTCACGCCGCCCAATACGCTCCAATGCAGAGTGGCTGTCAATTCGGAGGCGCGTGCCAAGTCGCGTCAGTCTCGCTATCCTGATATGGGTGCGGTGTCAGAGTGGGATTGGCGGGTGGTGGAGACCTATGCCTTCAGGCTTTCCCGCAAGCTCGCTTCGATGGGGCGCATCGCGCCTGTCGTCCAGCAATCGGTGCCGGGTGACGCAGCCACTTAGCGGGTGCGTTCCTGTCGTGGTCGTCAGGTTGCTCGGGAGGTTTCTGGGGAGATTTCTGGGGAGATTTCATGGGTGGTTCATGCTGTGAAAACAACTGTGCTGTAGAGGCCCTGCGTTCGCGGCAGAAGGGCACGTTGGTGAAGGTGCTCTGGATCAATGCCCTCATGTTCGTAGTCATTGCAGGTGCGGCGCTCTACGGAAAATCCACGGCATTGCTTTCTGACAGTCTGGATAATCTGGGTGATGCGCTGACCTATGGGTTAAGTCTGTATGCGGTATCGCAAAGCATGCAGGCTAAAGCGCGTGTCGCCCTGTTCAAGGGTGGTCTGATCTTCCTGGCTGCATCCGTCGTTATCGGGCAGGTTATCTGGAAACTGATTTATCCGGTAGTCCCATCGTATGAAGTCATGAGTGTCTTCAGTCTCGCTGGTTTGGCTGCCAATGGCGTGTGTTTGTGGCTGCTGTGGCAACACCGTGCTGAAGACATCAACATGAGTTCGGTCTTTGAGTGTTCCCGCAATGATATTGCGTCGAACCTGTCAGTATTGCTGGCGGCGGGCGGTGTCTGGTTTTTCCAGTCTGCCTGGCCGGACATTATCGTGGCATCTCTGCTTGCGGCGTTGCTGCTGAGGTCGTCCGCTCGCGTCATTCGCGGAGCGCTAAAATCAGGGTCAGAGAGCAATTGTTTCTAATATTAGAGTTAATTGCTCTCTGCCCCTGATTTAATTTTCCAGCGCAACTTCTCGCCCGCGTATAGCGGCACCACCTCGGACTCGGCCAACGGATAGCTGGTCGGTACTTCCCAGTCCTGTTTGACGAGCGTGATCTTGTCTTGGTTGCGCGGCAGTCCGTAAAAATCCGCGCCGAAGAAACTCGCGAAGCCTTCCAGTTTGTCCAATGCGCCGGCGTCTTCGAAGGCCTGCGCATACAGCTCCATCGCCGCATGTGCGGTGTACATGCCGGCGCAGCCGCAGGCGTTTTCCTTGGCGCCGCGGGCGTGGGGTGCGCTGTCGGTGCCGAGGAAGAATTTCGGATTGCCGCTGCTGGCGGCAGCGACCAGCGCCTGGCGATGACGCTCGCGCTTGAGGATGGGCAGACAATAATGATGCGGGCGTATGCCGCCCTGGAACATGGCATTGCGGTTCATGAGCAAGTGATGAACCGTCAGTAAAATCAGGGTCAGAGAGCAATTGTTTCTAATATTAGAGTTAATTGCTCTCTGACCCTGATTTATATGCGGCCTGAGGCCTAATGCGCCCTACGAGTGAATCTTTTACTTCTTGCTGGTTCCTTAACTCTGTAACTTCCAGCGCAACTTCTCGCCCGCGTATAGCGGCACCACCTCGGACTCGGCCAACGGATAGCTGGCGGGTACTTCCCAGTCCTGTTTGACGAGCGTGATCTTATCTTGGTTGCGCGGCAGTCCGTAGAAATCCGCGCCGAAGAAACTCGCGAAGCCTTCAAGTTTGTCCAATGCGCCGGCATCTTCGAAGGCTTGTGCGTATAACTCTATCGCCGCATGCGCGGTGTACATGCCGGCGCAGCCGCAGGCGCTTTCCTTGGCGCCACGGGCGTGCGGTGCGCTGTCGGTGCCGAGGAAGAATTTCGGATTGCCGCTGCTGGCGGCGGCGACCAGTGCCTGACGATGACGCTCGCGTTTGAGAATGGCAGACAATAATGATGTGGGCGTATGCCGCCCTGGAACATGGCATTGCGGTTCATGAGCAAGTGATGAACTGTCAGCGTGCCCGCGACGTTGGCGGGTGCGGAACGCACGAAGTCGATGCCGTCAGCCGTGGTGATGTGTTCCAGTACGATTTTCAAGTTCGGGATGCGTTTGAGTAACGGTACCAAGTGTCGCTCGATGAACACCGCCTCGCGATCGAACACGTCGATGTCCGGGCTGGTGACTTCACCGTGCACCAGTAATGGCAAGCCAACCTCGGCCATGACTTCCAACGTGGCGTAAGTCTTTTCCATGGCCGTGACACCGGCATCGGAGTTGGTCGTCGCGCCGGCCGGATAATATTTGACGGCATATACATGACCGCTGGCCTTGGCGGCGCGGATTTCATCGGCGCGGGTATTGTCGGTGAGGTACAGCGTCATCAAGGGCGTGAATGCGCTACCTTTCGGTGTCGCTGCAAGAATGCGTTCGCGATACGCCAGCGCCTGCGCGGTCGTCGTCACCGGCGGCTTCAGGTTCGGCATGATGATGGCGCGCGCAAACTGCGCCGCCGTGTGCGGTATGACGCTGTTCAACGCCGCGCCGTCGCGCACATGCAGATGCCAATCGTCGGGGCGGGTGAGAGTCAGGCTGTTGCTCATGTGTTGGCGGCTTCAATTGATGATGGTTGGGGATTATACGGTATTGATAGTGTGATAGAAGGTACTAGGTGCTAGATACTAGGTTCTAGGTGCTAGATACTAGGTTCTAGGATGAGTTACCCCGACTCCCTGGCACCTAAAAAATGCAGGTCAGAGACGAATGGCACATACTTACGCCTATCCATATCCGATGTAGGGCGGGTTAGGCGCGCTGTTTGCGCCGTAACCCGCCAAGCGTGCCGTCAGGCACACCTTTACACAGCTATTGTGTTGCTTCGCAACGCTTGTCGGGTTACGCAAACTGCGCTAACCCGACCTACATTGGACTGCCCCCATTTTTGCCAGGCGTGCCGTCAGGCAGGCGCACCTATAAAAGAATGTTTTGTGTTGCTTCGCAATGCTTGGTGGGTTACGCGAAAAACGCTAACCCACCCTACATATGCTAAACAATCTGCGGCTCTTCATCCAATAACGGATCGACATCGTTCAGATGCTCGGCCTGGAATTGTTCCACGGCGGCTTCGGCGGCTTTCGGTTGTTC
>Ga0180009_10007149_pt1 | contig 11499 bp, 6 predicted proteins | sample OS_PC_MetaG_FD_123537 | JGI IMG/M metagenome (GOLD analysis project Ga0180009, IMG submission 123537) | Groundwater microbial communities from the Aspo Hard Rock Laboratory (HRL) deep subsurface site, Sweden - OS_PC_MetaG | ecosystem: Environmental > Aquatic > Deep subsurface > Groundwater...
ACCTCTTCAAAAAACTCAAGCCGCTGGAGACGTTCACTGCTCTTTCTCACCGCGCTGGCATCAAGGAGTCCACCTTCCTTGACCTGCATTTCCCGACGGATGACCTTGTCCCGGGTTCGGGTGTTGCCCTTGATATTGATCCGGTTTATATGCACCAATGTTCCCTGGGCAACCTTGAGCGACAAATCCATACGCTTGTCTTCATCATTCTTGACAAGCTTCGGTTCCACCTCGGCAAAGGCGTAGCCACTTTCCGCATAGCGGTCCGTAAGACGCAGAACATCATCGCGTAAAATCTTTCGACTGAAAAACTTTTCCTTGCTCAACTCCACCAGGCTGAAAAGATCGTTTTTCTCGCCAACGATATCCCCTTCGATTTCAATGGTGCCGACCCGATAGCGATCGCCTTCCTGAATATCAAAGGTGACATAGAGCCAGTCGCCTTCATCGGTTATTACCGGCTCACCGATTCTGGCTTCGATATAGCCGCTGTTGTGATACAGGGCGCCTAGCCGCGAACGATCCTGCTCAAGCAGATCGCGCTTCAACTTGCCCGATTCGGTAAACCAGGAGAGCAACCCCTTTTCCGAAGTCGTCATCTCCTTGCGCAATTCACTCGCAGTAAAGGCTTTGTTGCCGACAAAAAGGATATCCTTGATAAACATTTTGACACCTTCTTCGATGTCAAAGGTCACATTCACTTTGTCGGGAGTGGCATAGTTGAGTTTGGCGGCGACCTGAGTCCGGTAAAACCCTTTATCCTTGTACAGTTTACGAATGTTTTCAACGGAGGTCTGCACCTCCTTGGTGTTGATGATGGTGTTGGGAGAAATGCTCACCACTTCTTTTACATCTTTCTCATCAAGCTCGTTTTCTCCATTAATAAGAACCTGGCCGATAACTGCTTTCTCCGTTACCTGAAAGACAATGTTCTTGCCTTTATCCGAATCGGTTACAAGAATCTGCACATCGTCGAAATACCCCATCTGGAAGATGCTTTTGAGATCCGCCCGCAAAAGTTCCGGGGCATAGCGCTCCCCTGCCTGACTTTTCACCTGGCGCATGATGGCCCCGGAATCTATACGGCCGTTTCCGGCAACACCGATGGACTGGACAAGAAAATATTGCCCGGTTTGGGAAAGAATGTCGTTGACCATCTGATTCAGGGATTTCTGCAGCTCTGTCTCGTTATTGCTGACCTGATAATAAAATTTGGGGGGGTTATTGCCAAAGATGTCATAGACAACGAAATCAAGGCTGAGCTGCTCGCCAAGTTTGGTGATACTGCCAACCGCCACATAGTTTACCGCAGGCGAAGCGATCAATGGTTTCAGAGCCTCAGCCTTGGGGGGCCAGTGCTCATAGCCGAGCTTTTGTTGCACTTCTTCTCGGGGCAGGACTACCAACCCCTTGCTCTTCGCAACATCCGACAATGTTTTGTCGCTCAGGCTGAGCAGTTGATCAACTCCTGCCTGGGCATTGATTCGAGGGGGAACTATGACGGTGTTCGGTTCGAGCCCGGCACCAAAAGCCGCACCTGCCAGAGGCAGGATGCCCTGCGCAATAACAAGAACAAGGGCTGCGATAACGATTTTCATGGACCCACCAAAAAAGCGGGCGCGTAAAATGTGCCGGGCTGTGTTGTCTTGTTTCATACTCTCGATTTCGCTGTGAAGGGACTTGAATGACCGCCCCAAAGTATGCGGCCGGGCTGGCGATCTGTTAGCGTATCAGAATTATCAGGCATTGGCCCTACTGTCAAGAATCTTTGCTGTCATCCCGAGTTTCATGCAAGCCCCCGTCCCGCAAGGTGAGACATCTGCCCATCCTCCGCGACAGTTCAAGGTTATGCGTGACCATGACCGTTGCCAGGGACAGTGTCTCGCTCAAATCCCGGATCAGCTCAAAAACTTTAAGCCCTGTTTTGGGATCGAGATTTCCGGTGGGTTCGTCCGCCAGGAGAACTGCGGGCTTCATGACCAATGCCCTGGCCAGGGCAACCCGCTGTTGCTCACCACCTGAAAGCTCGCCTACCTTGTGAGTGGAACGGTTCAAGACCCCGACACGACTCAGAAGATATTCCGCATATTCGACAAGCTCTGAGCGTTTATGTCCGGCGATAAGGCCGGGCAATAAAACGTTTTCCAGAGCATTAAACTCCGGAAGCAGGTGGTGAAACTGAAAAACAAACCCAATAACCTGATTGCGGAACAGGGCCAACTGGTCATCTGTTTTCTCAAAAACGTTTTCACCGCGATAAAAAAGCTGCCCCCTGCTGGGCTGATCCAGGGCGCCCAGGATATGCAGCAGGGTTGTTTTGCCGGTGCCGGAAGCGCCCACCACCGCAACCATCTCTCCGGCAACAAGCCTCAGGCTTACGCCACTGAGCACCTGCAGGGTGCCATAACTGCTGTATTCTTTGTAAATGTCCCGCGCTTCAAAAAAAAAGCCCGGTTCTGATGCTCCACTGGACATGGGGCCATCTCCTTGCACATAATCATGGGGCAGAAACTGTATTTTTTTTCAAGTATAGATAAATTACAGGGTGGCGCAGATACGCTCAGCCGTGATCGCTTGCCCCTGCACTATTCGTAACGCAACGCCACGGCAGGATCAACTTTGGCCGCCTGCCAGGAAGGATACAAGGTGGCGACCAGGGTAATCACCGTTGCCGACAAGGCAATGAGGATGACATCCGAAGGCAAAACCAGCACCGGCAGGGTGGAAATCGGGTACACATCGGGCAGCTTTATAAACTGGTAGCGGCTGAGTATCGCGCACAACCCCAACCCGCCCAACACCCCGAGAAAAGTCCCGGAAAGTCCGATTACCAGCCCCTCGTAAATGAAAATCCGCATGATACTCCCGGAGGTGGCGCCCATGGATTTCAGAATAGCGATATCTTTGTTCTTTTCCATAACCACCATGATCAGGGTGCTGACGATATTAAAGGCCGCGACCATCACAACCAGAGCCATGATAATGGACAAAGCTGTTTTTTCCAGTTGCAGGGCGGAAAAAATATTCCGGTTCATCCGCATCCAGTCCTTGGCAAAAAAGTTCGGCCCGAGAGCCTGTTCGATCCGTTTCGCAACCTGATCCGCCTCATTGAGATCCCTGGTTTTCACCTCCAGACCATGCACCGCACCGGAAACATCAAAAAATCGCTGGGCCGTTTCCAGAGAAACGTATGCCAGGGCGGAATCATATTCGTACATGCCGGTTTCAAAAATCCCGACGACCTGACAGGTGGAAACCTTGGGCAGCACACCCATGGGCGTCAGAGGGCCAGAAGCCGAGATCAATCGCACCCGGTCATGAACCGAGACATGCAACTGGGCTGCCAGTTCTTTACCGAGAATAATGCCCGGCACCTTCCGCTCGCCTGTCTTCACGGGGGATAAATCCGCAACAGATCCATTGCGCAGGTTCTTATCCAGACTGAGCACTTCCTGAGCGGTTGCTGGATCAAGGCCGCGCAACACCGCGCCGGTTCCTCCATCACCACTGGTGATCATAGCCTGACTGTAAAGATAGGGCGTAACTCCGATCACCCCCTCAACAGTGCGAACCTTTGCGGCAACCTCATCGTAGTCCACGATATTGCCGGTATAATTCTGAACCACGACATGGGAGTTGATGCCCAGGATTTTATCCCGGAATTCGGAAGTGAAACCGGTCATCACCGCGAGAACCACGATAAGGGCCATAACTCCGACCATAACCCCGGCAATGGAGATGAGAGAAATCAGCGAGATAAAACCGTGCTTGCGCTTGGCCTTCAAATATCGCAGGCAAACAAACCATTCAAAATTCACAAATTTCCTCTCTTACTGGAACAATACGATAGAGTGTAACCGATCAGAAGTGCCGCAGATGCGCGAAAGAGACCTGCGAAGTGTGCTATTGCACATGAGCAGACCGATGACAACGCAGATGCGGTGCTCCTGAACGGTTACAGGGTTACTTGCTCTCCGGCCGCAGATGCGGAAAGAGTATTACATCACGAATGGACGGAGAGTCGGTCAGCAGCATGGTCAGGCGGTCGATACCGATTCCTTCTCCTGCCGCAGGGGGCATGCCATACTCCAGAGCCCTGACGAAATCCTCATCCATTACAGGAAAAATTTCCTCATCGCTGCCCCGCTCGGCTATCTGCTTTTCCAGACGCTGCTTCTGGTCGATAGGGTCATTGAGTTCGCTGAAGGCATTGGCCATCTCCCGGCCGGTTATGAACAACTCGAAACGGTCGGTGACTTCGGGGTTCTTCTCATTACGTCGGGCCAACGGAGAAACCTCGGTGGGATACTGGGTCACAAAGGTGGGATTGACCAGTTTTTCTTCCACCAACAGCTCAAACAGTTCGGTTTTGGCTTTACCATGCCCTGCCAACGGTTCAAGGGCGACACCTTTCTCAAGAACGAGCTGCCGGGTACGCTCAGGATCGGCAAGAACATCCTTATCAACCCCGCCCACCTCGATGAGCGCCTCATCCATGGTAAAGCGTTTCCAGGGCGGAGAAAGATCAACTTCCTGCCCCTGGTAATTCACAACCATGGCGCCGGTGACCTCGGCGGCAACATAGGAAACCATCTCTTCGGTGAGATCCATGAGATCTTCGTAGGTTGCAAAGGCCTGATAGAACTCAAGCATGGTGAATTCCGGATTATGCCGGGTGGAAAGCCCTTCGTTTCTGAAGTTGCGGTTGATTTCAAAAACTTTTTCAAACCCTCCCACCAAAAGCCGCTTCAGATAAAGTTCCGGGGCAATGCGCAGATACAGATCCATTCCCAGTGCATTGTGGTGGGTCTTGAAGGGCTTGGCCGTTGCCCCGCCGGCAATGGCCTGCATCATGGGGGTTTCAACCTCCATGAACCCACGATTTGTCAGAAAATCACGGATCAGACGGATAATTTCCACCCGCTTCCTGAACGTATCGCGTACCTCGGGATTCATTATCAGATCAACATAACGCTGTCGATACCGGGTTTCCACGTCGGTGAGACCGTGGAATTTCTCAGGCAGGGGCCGGAGGGATTTGGTGACCGGCTTCAGAGTTGCCGCGTCGATGGTGAGTTCGCCGGTCTGGGTGCGGAACAAAATACCGCCAAAACCCGCGATATCGCCGACATCGAGCTTCTTGAATATCTGGTACGCCTCAACTCCAACATCATCGCGCTTGACATATACCTGAATACGGCCTGATTCATCCTGGATATGGAGAAAGGCTGCCTTGCCGAACTTGCGCAACGCCATGATCCGACCGGCCACCGACTTGACCCCTTCTTCCAGAGGCGCGTCTGGGTTGTCGTTTTTAGCCAGGATATCGCTGATCCGATGAGCGGGCCTGAAATCGTTGGCATAGAGATTAACGCCCAGATCAGCCAGTTCCTGGGCTTTTTGACGACGTTGCTTCAAAACCTGATTCAGTTCTTCCATTGTTCAATACTCAAATTTTTTATAATGCTTGGATAAAAAGTGTCGGAAAGCTTCTTCACTTAAAGATATTTGTCACGCAACAGTCTGGAAAGATCCCTGGTAAGAGCCAAAACCTTCTTGGCGTGGACCAGAGACAGTGAGCCGGTTCCACAACTTGGGGTTATCAGCGTCTGTCGGAGCAAGGCCTTATAATCCCAGGAACCATTGCCACGATCACCGCCGACAAGTTGAGCGGCCTGCTCTTCCCAGCGGGCAAGCAAAGACTCTGCCGTTTCCTGTTCAATATATTCCTTTTCCGAGGTGGGAACGATCCCCCAGGCAATAATGCCGCCCCGTTCGAGGAAGGTGAACAGCGCATCCTTGCAGGCAACAAGCTTGTCAAAAAATCCGTAGGCGTCAAAACTGACGATATCGATCGAGGTGGACAAAAGAAACTCCCAGTCCGTGTTGGCACAAACATGAATGCCGACCAACCCGCCCGCAGCCTGTGCCGCACCGACAATCTCATTTAGTTCCTGACCAAGCTCATCCAGAGAAACACTGAGAAACGCCGATGAGCCGAGGCCGGCCAAAGCCGGTTCATCGATAAAAAGAATAACCGGCGCCTGGGACTCCGCGAGAAACCGGACCTGCCAGGCAGCCTTGAGGGACAGCCCCTTCACCACCATTTCCCGAATAGTCGGCTCGTAATATGCAGCTCTGCCTTCCCGGTCATGGAGTCCGGTGAGCAAGGTGAACGGCCCGGTCATCTGCCCCTTCACCGCAGCCACGGCTTTACCGCCGGCAGCTTCATGCAGGGCGAAAAGGCCCTGGGCCCTGTCCTTGCTCACGGCAAAGGGCGAGCCGGACAAAAGAGCCGGGTCTTCAAGGGCGGCGAGATACTGCTCGAAATAGCCCAGCATCTCCTCGGGAAAAGTCTCGGTCTGGATATCGAAATAGGTGCGGTCACCCTCTTCGACAATGCCGGGCATCCCTTCGCTGAACTGGCTGAGCATTCCTTCTTTCGGGTTGCTCGGCAATTGCGGCCACAGGGGAATGTCGGGGGTATGCTCAAAGATAAGGGAAAGCGCTTCCTTGTGGTCTGTAACCGGCAAACTGCCTATCAGGGTTGCCAAGCCGTTTGCCTGAAATCGAGAGGAGGGATTGTCTTGGGTCATAGTTTTTCCAGTAACGGGGACAGTGTAAATGGCGATGGCGCGGCGGGAGTGCGCCCAATAACAAAACAGGATGTCAAAAAAGCGGATTCAGCTTTTTCAACATCCTGCTAGCTATCAGCAATAGGGCAAAAAGTCAATGCATTTCGGGCAAAACCCCGCCATACCGGATGCCGGAATTCACTTAATCCACCGGGATTCCCCAGATGTCACGGGCGTATTCCCGAATGGTCCGGTCGCTGGAAAATTTGCCCATTCTGGCCACATTGAGAATGGACTTACGGATCCAGTTCGGCTGATCGTGATACAGGTCACCCACCTCTTTCTGGCAGCGGAGATAATCCTCCACATCGAGAAGCAGCAGATATGGGTCGTTGAGGTTAAGCAACCCGTCGACAATCGGGGCAAACAACGTGGTGTCTCCCCTGCTGAAATACCCGCTGCGAATGCTGTCCAGAGTACGCTTCACTTCCGCATTGTCTCGGTATACATCAAACGCATTGCGGTGCGGATTGCGCTTGGCTTCCTCGACCTCTTCCGTGGTCATGCCGAAAATAAACATATTTTCAGGCCCGACTTCTTCACGGATCTCGATATTGGCTCCATCCAGGGTGCCGATGGTAAGTGCGCCATTTAAGGAAAATTTCATATTCCCGGTACCGGATGCCTCGGTCCCGGCGGTGGAAATCTGCTCGGAAAGATCGGAAGCCGGAAAAATTTTCTCAGCGACAGACACGCCATAGTTGGGAATGAATGCCACCTTGAGCCGATTTTCCACCCGCGAATCGTTGTTGACCACATCAGCCACCGAATTAATCAGCTTGATGATCAATTTCGCCTTGAAATACGATGGCGCGGCCTTACCGGCAAAAATAAAGGTACGAGGCGGAGAATCCGTATCCTCTCCGTTTGCGATCCGGTGATAGAGGGTAATGACATGCAGGACGTTGAGCAATTGCCGCTTATACTCATGAATCCGTTTGACCTGAACATCGAACATGCTCTTGGGGTCAACCACCACCCCGCATTCCTGCTTGATGATAGCAGCCAATCGTTTTTTGTTCTCGGTTTTGACCTTGGCCCATTTTTTCTGAAATTTCGGCTGGTCGGCATAGGGCTCAAGGTTGCGCAGGTAATCAAGGTTGGTAACCCACTCTCCGCCGATGGTGCTGGTGATCAGTTCGGACAGGCCGGGGTTGCATTTGAGCAACCAGCGCCGCTGGGTTATGCCGTTGGTTTTGCAATTGAATCGATCAGGGTAAAATTCGTGAAAATTCTTAAACAGCTTGGTCTTTAAAAGATGGGTATGGATCTCGGCAACCCCGTTGACCGAATGGCTGCCGATAATGGCCAGATATGCCATGCGCACCCTTTTCACCGGCCCCTCCTCGATGATGGACATGTCACGCAGCAGATCGTTCCTGCCCGGATGACGGAGGGCAACCTCATCGAGAAACTGCCGGTTGATCTCGTAGATGATCTCAAGATGCCGGGGCAGCACCCTGCCCAGCAGATCAACAGGCCAGCTTTCCAGGGCTTCCGGCATCAGGGTGTGATTGGTATAGGCAAAGGTGCCGACACAAATTTTCCAGGCATTTTCCCAGGGAACCCCCTCCTCGTCCACCAGGAGTCGCATGAATTCAGGGATGGCGATGGAGGGATGAGTATCGTTGAGTTGGACGGCTATTTCATCGGCGAATGAGTCAAAATCACTGTGTTTTTTCTTGTGGCGCCGAAGGATATCCTGAAAGGTGGCTGCCACGAAAAAATACTGCTGCTTCAGGCGCAGTTCCTGACCTTCCCGGATATCGTCGGAGGGATAGAGGACCTTGGAAATCGTTTCCGACTGCACCTTTTCCTGCACGGCCGAGATATAATTGCCCCTGTTGAACGTACCAAGATCAATTTCACGGGAAGCCCTGGCTGTCCAAAGACGCATGTTGATAACATTATCATTGTTGAAGCCGGGCACCAGAACATCACAGGCCATGGCCATCAACTCCTCGGTCTCGATCCACTCGGTCCGGAGTTCGCCTTTATTGTTGCGGTACCGCTGCACCCGACCGTAATACCGCACGGGATAAAGATTCTGGGGCCTTTCATACTCCCAGGGAGTACCGTAGCGCAGCCAGTTATCAGGATGCTCCACCTGGAATCCATCGACGATGTGCTGATAAAAAAGCCCGTATTCATAGCGGATGCCATACCCGTATGACGGAACGCCCAAGGTTGCCAGAGAATCGAGAAAACAGGCGGCCAGCCGGCCAAGCCCGCCGTTGCCGAGGGCGGCGTCGTCCTCTTCCTCTCTGATCTCCTCGAGATCGTAGCCCATCTCCTGCAGAACCCCGGCCATCTCATCATAAAAGCCGAGGTTGATGAGGCTGTTGCCCAGCGAGCGCCCGATAAGAAACTCAAGCGACAGATAGTAGACCCGCTTCTTGCCCTTGGCGTAATACCCTTTTTGCGTTGAAATCCAGCGTTCGATCAGAAAATCACGGATGGTGTAGGCAAGAGCCTTGTAAACATCCCTGCTTCCGGCCCGCTGCGGGTCACGACCGAGAAAGCTCAAGATATGGTGATTGATCGTGGTCAGGAAATCTTTTTTGCTCAGTGCCTTAAATACGGCACAGTACGGGCCTTGCGGGATCTTTTTGTCCATGTCTGCGACCTGCTTCCTTGAAGTTGATCTGCGGTAAAAAAACACCCATATCTCTGTGAGGACACTTGCTTTAACCAGCCTACAACGGTGCCCAAAAAACAGTCAAACTTATTTGCTGGCCGCCATGAATAATTTATGTATTTCTGGCTCTCGCCTTTATTGCGGCGTTGATGACTGTCCAGACTCAAGAAACCTTTTTACCCATTCCAGGGCCTGCTCCCGGTCCGCTACCTGGCCCTCCACCTGCGCCAATTCAAGGGCATCAAGAATTTCCTTAAAAAACGGGCCGGGGTCCAGATCGAAAACCTTGATGAGATCGTGCCCTGTGAGCAGCGGCGGACGGGAGAATACCGGCTGGATGTATTCCGCATACACCTCATGCACTTCCCGCCAGAGCGCAGCCAGATTTTCTTCCATGCCCTCCGGCTTTCCCTCTCCCTGCCCGGCCAAGCTGTCCGCCATGGCAAGCAAAAACAGACCGGCCAGATCATCACCTGCCGCTTTGACCAAACGCAGGCAGGCCTTGCGGCTGATCCCGGTGCGCAGCCGGGAATTGCTGAGATGAAACGGCCACATATGCAGAGCAATGAATCGTGCCACCCGATTACGATCATCCTTAGGCCAATGGAGCCTTTCGGCAATGGCCTCGAAAACCGCGGCCCCAGCCTGATCGTGGTTATAAAAGGTAATTTTTTCCTCAATCAGTTTGTGGGTCTCGGGTTTTCCCAGGTCATGAAACAGGGCGCCCCATTTCAACAAGACGGCTCGTTTCCCTTGAGCCGCCTCCAGAAACAGGCTTCCCTGCTCCGGAAAATACGCCTCAGGATTCTGCAAAATTTCTTCAAGGTGGCGCAGGGCATCCAAACTGTGCCCGAACACATCAAGGTGATGGCTGGAAGGCTGGCCCAGACCCTTGCCGGGAAGAAGCTCGGGAAAGACAACCCAGAGAAGACCGCTTTGCGCCATGCGGTCGATCGTCTGCCAGGCACGAGAAGAGGACATGATCAGGCCAAGCTCATAGGACACCCTCTCCATGGCGGCCTTGGTCAACAACTCGCCATGGGCGGCAATGGCTGCTTCGGTTTGCGGTTCGATGGAAAAACCCAGGGTGGCAGAGAAACGATAGGCCCTCAACAGACGCAGTGGGTCGGCCAGCAGATTTGCCAGGTTCGGAGTACGGACCAGCTTGCGCTCAAGATCGGCTGCGCCCCCGAAAGGGTCAACAATCGTGAGCGAGGCGAGGGCCCCGGTTTGGGAGGCAAGGGAAACAGCCATGGCATTGACGGTGAAATCCCGCTGGCCAAGGTCGCTTTCAATGGTGGTGGTCTGATTTCTGAAACCGGAAAAATCAAGAGTAAAGCCCTGCCAGACAACCCGGGCCACGTCTTCCTCCGGATCGAGCAAAACAAAAGTGCCGCCCAACAAATTGCTGATCTCTCGGGCAAACAGCACACCATCTTTGGGTACGGTGAAATCAAGATCCTTGGCCGCAACCCCCAGCAACCAGTCCCGCACCGCTCCGCCCGCCACATACAGGGGGTGGCCGGTGCGCTGCGCAACTTGCGCCAAGGCCCGGCGAAGCTTCTCGGGGTACGTTTGCAGCCAATCCTGGGTCAATTCTGTCGCGGTTAACACTGCTGCCATGGAGCCTCATGCGGTACAGATGGAATTTTTGCCGTCCTTCGACAGGTTCAGGACAAGCGGAAGAAATGACACCACCCATCCCGCTGAATTTACTTAATTATCCGGTCATCCTGAGCCTGTCGAAGGACATCTGTTTGCTGGTGCCCTGCAAACAACCAGACTCCTAAAGGTGACTGACGATCTCCGCCAGGGTGGTTTCCAATCGACAGCAGACATCGTGGATATGGATACTCTCCAGACTCAAGGATTCAATCACCACCACGGTTTCCGGCGGCAACACCTTGCCGAACCGCTCCCCTGCGCAGCGAGCAACTTCCCGCACCGCATCCTCGGCAAACTGCGGCAGGCTGTGCGAAGTATAAACCAGTTGGGCTTCATCGGTTCTTTTCATTAGATCCTGGGTCACATGCAGGGCATCTTCCAGGCAACCCAGCATCTCGCCGATGGAGGGGGAAAGGCCTGAGGATTGCAGCGAAAGAGTGGTCTGGGAGCGCTGGGAATGGGTGGGCATGGGGCACTCCTCATCCTCCTTGCGAAACAGGGTCTGATTATACGCCTGGGTGCAGGGGCAGGCGGTGATATGGGCCACGCCCACTCCGAGCA
>Ga0180009_10007150_pt1 | contig 11499 bp, 9 predicted proteins | sample OS_PC_MetaG_FD_123537 | JGI IMG/M metagenome (GOLD analysis project Ga0180009, IMG submission 123537) | Groundwater microbial communities from the Aspo Hard Rock Laboratory (HRL) deep subsurface site, Sweden - OS_PC_MetaG | ecosystem: Environmental > Aquatic > Deep subsurface > Groundwater...
ATCCTATAGTCGCTGGCTCCGAAAATCTTCAAATCGAAGATTTGTTAGATTTTCGAGAGTCCTCGTAACTTCTCAAATCTCCGATTTGCAAGTTACGGGATTCGAGTCCAGTCACCCCGACAAGAGGCTGTCTAAGAAGGTATTGTATTTGTCATGCCGAACTTGTTTCGGCATCTCAGCCCATAAAGCCCCTGAAACAAGTTCAGGGTGACAATTCAAAAAGAAACATGGGTTCAGATAGACAAAAGGGGTGCTTGTTAGGCAGCCTTTTTTATATCCCTAATCTTATCTATAAAGCCGGTGGGTGTGGTTCTATATCGGTCAAACGCAAGGTTTGATATGCGATAAAGAATGCCTACTTCCCTCTCCATTTGCTGACACAGGCGTTATTCTGACTTTATTCTGAATATTTCAAAACATCCATAATTGCTGTCACTGATAAATTTATTAATCTCATCCGAATAACCAATCAAGATATCAACTATGGCTTGGGTTTTAAGATTACCAGTCCGTATCCATACAATTTTTGGGGGAAATCCATATAAGGTATTTAAATCATTGAAATCTGAATCCTGTGTTACTATGATGTAGTCATTTAGTTTAGCAAATTCCCATATTTCTCTGTCAGGGACATTCGTCAGTCCTTCATTTTTTACTGTGGTCGAACCAGAATATTTCTCAGGAATTAGTTTTAAAATCCTATGGGAGATATTTTGGTCAAAAAGCAGTTTCATCTGTTTATTTTATTTATTTTCATTGGTCATACTTCGACCCCGACGCTTCGGGGCTCAGCACAGGAATGGAATGCCCAATAATCACTTCGGCTAGTTTGAAAAATCTTCCAAGGGCATTTCATACAGCAATCTGATAAACTTTATTTTCCCTGTCAGCCGCGTAACTTAATGCAGCATAAATATCTGTCTCGGTCAGTTCGTCAAAATCAGTTAAAATATCCTGAATGCTCATCCCGGCGGCCAACCAGCCAAGTATATCATTGACCGTTATCCTCATGCCCCTGATACATGGCTTACCGCCACGTTTCCCGGGTTCTATCGTAATTATTTGCTTGTAATCTACCATTTTACGAATGTTTTAGTAAAGATACATCTTTTTTCAATTGCAAGGTTATCGGTTACACTTTCACACAACAAACAGATAAACTTACTGCTGTGTTTGTTTCCGCCGTGCATTTACTTACAAATCTAACGGATTTTTTATCAATTCAAATTGCTGGTGGAGGGTGTTAATTTTTGTGGCTTTGGTACTTTTATCTTGTGGCCGCTGGCTCCGAAAATCTTCAAATCGAAGATTTGTTAGATTTTCGAGAGTCCTCGTAACTTCTCAAATCTCCGATTTGCAAGTTACGGGATTCGAGTCCAGTCACCCCGACAACTGAAAAGCCTTATCGAAAGATGGGGTTTTGTTTTCTGTACCGGTTATTGATAGTCTTGCTGGGCGAGAAGTCCAGTCACCCCCGACCAGTAATAACAAGGGTTTCAGGCTTTTTAGTCTTTAACCCTTTTTTTATTGCTTACGATTGATATCCAAACAAAACCTTATCTTAGTGCAGAAAAAAGCTGTTTATGAACATCCAATCCTACATCCGCGACATCCCCGATTTCCCAAAAAAAGGCATATTGTTTAAAGACATCACCCCGCTTTTGGGCGACAAAAAAGCATTGGTTTATACCGTCGATGCGCTGTTTGAGCTGATAGACGGGCAGCATATAGACAAGGTTGTCGGGACGGAAGCAAGGGGGTTTTTCTTCGGCATGCTGTTGGCGCAAAAATTGGATGCCGGTTTTGTACCGGTGCGAAAGCCGGGCAAATTGCCCTACCACACTTTTGGCGCGTCATACGAACTTGAGTATGGCACCGACCGGTTAGAAATGCATCAAGACGCAGTCCATAAGGGCGAGCGCGTGCTTATCCACGACGATGTGCTGGCAACGGGCGGCACGGCCAAAGCGGTTTGCGAATTGGTCGAACAAGCCGGCGGGGTGGTGGTGCAATGCAATTTCCTGATTGAGTTGTCCTTCTTGAACGGCAGGGAAAAACTCACCGGTTATGAAGCAAAATCGCTGTTGAAATACTAAAAAAGGCATGAGGCATTTGCCATTAGGCATTCGTGATTTGCGCGATGGGTTAATAAGGCATGAGGCATTTGCCAATAGGCACTAGGGTTATTAGTTATACGTTATTTGTATAAAACCATTAACCATGAGTGTTTTGCGCTATGGGTTAATAAAACATGAGGCATTTGCCATTAGGCATTAGGGTTATTAGTTATACGTTATTTGTATGAAACCACTAGCCATTAGGATTTTCGTGATGGGTTAATAAGGCATGAGGCATTTGCCAATAGGCATTAGGGTTATTTTTATACGTTTTTTGTATGAAGCCAATAGCCGTTGGTGTTTTGCGCTAAAACCGGAGTTCGATTTATCTTTCATGCATAAATTGCTCATGAACCCAGCATTGTCGGGCCGGGCGCAGTTGAGGCCTAATCTTAAAGACCCCAAAGCAAAAATAACCGACCGACTGCGCTCGAGGAGATATTTACTTTTATCGTAAATTACATATAATCAACAGCATACATTTTTTTTTTAATCGAACTTAGGTTTATACGTCATGTATTTTAAATACTTCATCGCAACAAAGCAACTCGCAGTATGCGTCTATAAAAAAAGCCCCATAGAAAATGAGGCTTTTTTTTTATAATCTGTGTCGCGTTTACTTAATCTCTCCACAACCGATTCTCGCCCCGGCATTGCCGGTAGGCTGCGTGGTAAAATCGTCGGGATCTGCGTGCACGATGAGTCCGTGTCCGAGGATGTTTTTGGTAGCGTCCTCACATCCGATACACCATTTATCGGTTTCAAAATCGAGAGAAGCTTTGCCGTCTGCATCGGCTGTAAAGTTGCCGATGTCGCCCGCGTGGTGGGCATTTCCTTCCATCCACTGTCCGTGGTCAACACCTGTGGGATTCCAGTGTCCTCCGGCTGATTTTCCATCTCCGGATGAGCAATCTGCTACATCGTGAATATGAATGGCGTGCTCGCCGGGGGTCAGTCCTTCAAACATCACATTCAAAGAAACTTTTCCTTCTTTTTCTACAAAAGTGGCATGACCAACCATAGCGTTTCCTTCCGTAGAGTTAATGTGAACCTCCACTTTTTTAAGCTCGGGCTTGGGAACTTCAACAGTTTTAACTTCCTCTACTTCTTCTGTTTTTTTGTTGTCCTTGCACGCAACTGTAAAGACCAATGCAAAGGCCGTTAAGAAAATCGATATTTTTTTCATGATAATTAGGTTTTTGAAATGAATCCGCAATTTACAAAAACGCGTTTCCAATACGAAACAATTCTGCTTATTATTTGTTTAAAATAAAAACTGAGCAAAAATAAGGTGTTTTTATCTCTAACATTAAAGAGGTATTTACCGTGCATTTTGGTTTTAAACTCAAGATTACACACCTAAATTTGGAATTTTATCACATCCTGAACTGCTATTTGGCAGGGTTTCTTGCTCAAAAAGTATTAAACTGCATAATCTCAGACAGGACTCTCGAGTAGATTTTTTTTAGAAGAATTGTGACTTAACTTTGATGAAATATTTTTCTCAAGTCGGTCTGAATAAATAGCATAAAAATAATTCTTTCAAAATTTCGCCCTCTAAAATGATTTTTGAAATAACCGGTTTCCACACGTACATTTTTATCAATTTGATAGCCAAACCCTCCAAACAATCTGTTTTGGCCAAAGACGTCATCTTGAAAATTGAGAAATATCTCATCATAGGCTGATAAGAAAAATGTATTGGCTTCCATTTTACTGTGGTTGAGTGGCATACGCAACCATAACCACTGCCTATATCTGCTTTCAAAGTCATCGCTTCCGGGTGCAGACAACCATCTTTCTTCTATGCGAAACCGATGGTTGAGCTGCAGCCTTCCCAAAGAACCGTTCACCCCCAATTGTTGTACCAATCGTCGCTCATGCGACACCCTTTCTTGTTCACCCTTGACAAAGGATTTGGTTTCAATATAATTGCCCGCCAACATCACGTGAACTTTTCTACTCACTTCATACCTGAGTCCAAGCAAAGCAAAGTGTTGTTGCAAATTATCGAAAAACTCATAATCTCTGAGCTGAAAGGTGGTGTTGAGTGTAAACTTTTCAGTTAGGCGACTTTTGTTATTGAAAAAAAGCCAAGTCCCTAATTTGTCCTCAGCACCTTGGGCATACACAGCGTGTGAAGAAAGAACGAAAAAGGCAATATAAATAAAAAATAGTGTGCCTCTGTTTGATTTCATGTGTTTATATTTATTTTCAATGGTCACATGGAACACCCTAAATAATCATGCCCCCTGTGTGCAAAATTTTTACATGGGCGTTTCATGTGTTTATATTATTTGTTTTTATCTGTCACACGGATCGCCCTAGGATAATCATGCGCCTGTTTGTGAATATTTTTACATGGGCGTTTCATATAAAAAATGTGGACTGCAAATGTAAAAAAGACTGTCTTAAACACGAGTGTAAAAGACAGTCTTTTTATAATTGCTAATTGTTAATTAGTTCGTGCTAAAAATCTTCGTCTCCTTAAACGGCGATGGAATTTGAGATTCTACGGCAGACTTGAAATTGGCCCAATCGGTTTGGAAAAATGCATTGGTTTTTTCAATGGCTTTGTCCAATTCGGCTTTGGCATGGTCTATCAATCTTTGCTCGGTGGCGGTAACAGCACCTCTTCTGCTATTGATATATCTATTGGCGGTGAACAGTCGATTGGTCACATTGGGCTCCGGACTTCTTACGATGCCTTGCCTTTTGTCTTCTTTGGCAAAATACAAATCTTGTAACTCGGTAATTTTCTTCAAAATGTCTTTGGTTGCTTTGATTTGATCTTTGAATTTCTCTTTGTCGGCTTTGGTCAAATCTTTTTGAAGGTCTTCGGCGGTTTGTTTGCTCTCTGCCAATTGTTTGGCGGCATCCGCAGCCACTCCCATATAAGACTCCAATTGTTTGGCAGCGTCGTATTTACTTTTGAGGTCATTAAGGGTCAACCCCAACCTCGGATCTGCTTCAACTTTTACAGTAGTTTCATCTGAAAATGCACCATACGAAATTTTAACCTTGTATGTGCCCGGCAAAACATCTACGCCACCAAACTCACGGTTGTTTTTCCTGAGATTACGTGAAGGGCGTTCGCCGCTTTTCTCATTTAAGCCCCAGTAGATTCTGTGAAGTCCGTTTTCTTTAGGCACCGGATTTTTTAAGGTTCTGATGAGTCTATCGCCATCATAAATATCTACTTGTATCGAATCTTTCTTGGATTTTTTCTCTGCTACCGAGTCTTTCTTCTCTGTATCATTTTCCGATTTTTTCATAAAGAAATAAGATATTGCAGCACCGGAACGCCTGTTTTCGCCCTGAAATTCAGCATCGCCTGGAAAACGCAAACCGGTGGGTTGCTGATAAGTTGCCAAATAAGCCGTAGGAACCGGAAAAGCTTTGAGGTTTTGATTGAGCACTGCCGAATTGGAAGCCATGGCTCGCAAAGGTCGAATGTCATCCAAGATGTAAACTGCCCTGCCAAAAGTGCCAATGACCAAATCGTGTTCACGTGGGTGAATCACCAAATCTTTGGTTGAAACCGTCGGAAATCCGGCTGTCCATTTGTTCCAAATTTTTCCGGCATCAAAACTCACATACAGTCCGTCATCTGCACCCAAAAACATCAGGTTCGGATTTTCTGTGTCCTCCACTATGCTCAAAACAAAGCTTTTGATTTGGCTGTCATCGGCGATTCTTGTCCAAGTTTTTCCGTAATCTTTGGTTCGAAAGGCATAGGCAGCATAATTAAACCTTCTGTAGTCATTGGCCACCAAGAGTGCTTCTCCGGGATTTTGAGCAGACGCTTTTATTTGCGGAATCCAACTGCCCGAAGGCAATCCTTTGATATTTTTGGCGACATTGGTCCAGCTTTGTCCGCCGTCGCGTGTAATTTGCACATTGCCGTCATCTGTACCCACCCAAATGACACCGCGTTCGGCTTTGGATGGTTCAATAACCAAAATGGTCGTGTGATTTTCGGCACCTGTAGCATCCATCGTAAGACCGCCACTTTCGGATTGTTTTTGCTTTTCGGGATCGTTGGTTGTCAGATCCGGGGAAATGACAGTCCACGTTTTGCCTTTGTCGGTACTTTTGTGTACAAATTGGCTCCCGAAATATATGGTATTGGAATCGAAAGGATCTTGACCAATGGCTGCATTCCAATTAAATCTCAAAAACATTTCAGGATCCGGATGAGTGGGTTTCAAAAATTCGCTGTATCCGGTTTCTCTGTCATAACGCACCACGTTTCCTTGCTGAGACATCGCATAACCGTATCTGGAATCATCCGGGTCGGGTACTACATCGAAGCCATCGCCAAAAGCCAATTCTTGCCAGTATGAATTCCGAATGCTCTGCGCTTTCCACACATAAGCCGGACCGCCCCAAGAACCGTTGTCTTGCAAACCGCCATAGACGTTGTAGGGCAATTCGTTATCAACATTGATGTGGTAAAATTGCGCCAAGGGTAAATTTTCAATAAATCGCCAGGTTTTGCCGCCATCACGTGTCATATTAAAACCGCCGTCATTGCCGTCCATCATAATGTCCGGATTGATGGGATTCATATACCATGCATGGTGATCGGGATGTATGCCATTGTCCACGCCATATGCAGGCATCAAGGCTTTGAAGGATTTGCCACCGTCTTCGCTCACATTTACGAAAGTAAAAACACTGTAAACAATGTTTTCGCTTTTGGGATTCACAAAAAGATCGGAATAATAAAAAGGCCTGTCGCCAATTTCTGCTTTGTCATTTATTTTTTTCCACTTAAAACCGCCGTCTTCAGATTTGTACAGCGCATTTTTCTTGGCTTCTATAAGGGCGTACACAATTTTGGGATTACTAGCGGCTATGGCGATGCCTATACGGCCTAAATCGCCTTTGGGAAGACCGTCTTCATCGGTTCTTTTTTCCCAATTCTTACCGCCGTCATGGGTCACATACAACCCGGAACCGGATCCTCCGGAATTGAAAAACCAAGGGTCGCGCTTGTGCTCCCACATCGCTGCAAGGAGCTTGTTGGGGTTGGTGGGATCTATCACCAATTCTGCGGCACCGGTTTTGTTATTTACAAATAAAATTTTGTTCCAGGTTTGTCCGCCATCCGTTGTTTTGTAAACACCGCGCTCCGGATGTTCACCCCAAGGAGAACCAATCGCTGCTACATAAACTACATCCGGATTGGTTGGATCTATCACCACCCTGTGGATGTGTCGTGTTTTTTCCAAACCCATCAGCTTCCAGTTTTTGCCACCATCCAAAGATTTGTATATGCCGTAACCGCCGTTGAGGCTGTTGCGCGGATTGCCTTCGCCGGTACCTACCCAAACCACGCTGGGGTTGGATTGTTGAATGGCAACAGCACCGATTGAAGCCGTGGCTTCCTTTTCAAAAACAGGCGTCCAAGCAACGCCACCATTTTCAGATTTCCAAAGGCCTCCGGAAGCCGTGCCTACATAAATAATATCCGGGTCAGTGTGCACAGCGTCTATGGCTGTGACACGGCCGCTCATACCGGCAGGACCAATGTTTCTGGCCTTGTAGTTTTTAAATAGCTCCATGTCCACTTTCTGGCCAAAAGCCGGTAGCGTCAACAAAAAGCAGAGTAAGAATTGGATAGGTTTGTTCATTTTTTAAGGATTATATTGGTTATAAAGTGCCACTAATTTACTCAAAATGAAAACACAGTGTCTTAAAGAGATGTTAATTCAACCTTTTCAGACTCATGTTTTTTCTTTCTAATACGCTTGGGATTATACCACAACCAAAAGCCGCTGAATGAAAGCAATATCAAACTAGATGCGCTCAGTGTGGTGTAAATCAATTTTATTTCATCGCCGGGAGTTCCTATAAAATAGTCTAAGATAGAACCATCGTGTATTTTTTCAATGATATCCGAACCACGGGTAGAAACTGATAAAATTTTACCTGTTTGCAGGTCGAGTTGTACTTCTTGGAAATGATCTACAAAACGCATTTTAACAATTCCTTTATCGGGCCTAACGTCCATTCTGTCGATGGTTTCATCTAAATGTAAAGAATCTGAAACATAATTTTGAGCAATGTCTGTGAGTTTGTCCAAAGACAGCCAAGCCGATGTTTGGGCTGTTATTCCTTTTTGTGTGGGCGGCAACAGCGTGGTTTGTTTTTTCCAGCCAAGCAACAAGCCGGTGCTGCCAATGATAAACATAAAAACCAAGGCCGGTAGGGCTATCCATTTGTGAATGGCTCTGTACGTACGGGTTCTTTTTGATATGATTTTAATTTTTTTGTCCATGTAAAATCACAGTCTTATCACATCAAAACAAGGTTGAAGCGGGTTGAACGTCTCTGTTGCTTTTTCTATAAAAGCCGGGCCGTATTGCAGGTAATATTCGGAGAAATTATCGTGTCGTTCTTGTAAACTTCCAGCTGGAAAGAGTGATTCTTGCAGTTTTTCAAGACGGCTTACCTCATCGTGCAGCTTCTTTTTTTGAGCCTTGAGCAATCTTTTTTCCAATTTTTCAAGTCCTTTGATTTGTTTGGCCTCCTGCGCGCGTACAGCACCCAAAAAAGATGCATCTGTTTTTTCGGCTATGTCGTACAAAGCCTTGAATTGTTCTTTCAGATGGTTTTTTTGAATGGTAAAATCGATAGGAATATCAGAAATCTGACGGATCTTTTTATCGATGAGTTCCTCTCTGCGCAAATACAAATCGGAAACAGATAGCCCAATCTTCTCTAATTTATCAATTATTTTCTCAGAAACAATCAGTGCCGCATTTCTGTGTAATAAAATCGGGAATGGGATATCAAAATGCGTAAAAGTTGATTTGAGCTGCAACCAATAGGCCAATTCACCGCCACCGCCTATATAGCAAAGATTAGGTAAAATAAGTTCCTGATATACAGGCCGGAGCATCACATTCGGACTGAATCGTTCCGGATGGTCATTGAGGGTTTTGAGTATTTCTGCTTCGGTAAATTTGAGCGAAGTACCTTCCACAAAATACAGCGATTTTTGCACGTCTTTCTCTATGCGTCCTCTGTGGCTTTCTGTCAAATAAAACAAGTTTATTTTTCTGGGATTCACTTGTATGTGGTAACCGGCAGCTTCTATGTTTTTTGCAGTTTCCGAAACATTGTCAAAGGTGGGCGAGTGCAATAGTTCATTTTTCACTACCGAAGCGAAAAGCGATTTAAGCTTCACTTCATCTGCATCAATGACCACCAATCCGGTTTCGCCAAAAAGCGCATTGACGAGATACCGAGTGGCATCTGCCAAGTTGTGATGTTTGACATAGGCGTCTTCAAAAAGTTGCTGTAATTGAAGTGCATTTTTGCTCCTACCGCTACAGCTTTTAAAAACTTCAAAGGTGTTCTTTAATCCTTCTGTAGAAAAATGCCCGACAGCCCCGGATGCCGAACTGTTCCAAGAAATTTTTTTGTGGTCAAAATGAAAGTAATTGATTTCTTCAAAATCGTGGTCTTCGGTAGCCATCCAAAAAACAGGGACTATTTTTTTGCCCGGATGCTCCTCTTGGAGTTTACGGGCCAACTTGATAGTTGAAATAATTTTGTAAATAAAATACAACGGACCCCCAAAAAGGTTAAGTTGATGACCGGTGGTGACCGTAAACGTACTTTCGGACGTAAGCGAAGCGATGTTTGCGGCCGTTAGTTCGCTGGTGGTTAGTGAACTATACTGCTCTTGAAGCACAGTAACCAGTATTTTCCTAATTTCGGCAGGAAATACTTCTTTTTTTTCTGCCAACTGCAAGCTAAATTCATGTAACTCGGGAAAACGCCCGTAAAGATTTTCAACAGCAGGCTGCCGAGTGAGGTAATCTTTAATCAGATTGGAAATAAATCGGGTTTGTTGAAGCGGAATACAATCAGCAGGCATGCAGGTGTTTGTTTGGCAAACAAATATAAGGTAAACTATGAGAGTCGGTGGTTTTGTTTAACAATTCTTTAAAAGAGGCATCAGGAAACGTACGCTTTTAAATACTGGTAGCGCGGGGAGAGTTGTCCGTTTTGGGTAATGCGGGCACGTTCTAAAATTCCGTCGGCATCTCCATCAAAAAAAGCCGGCACTATGCGTTCTACAAATTGCTTTGAAAAACCTTCACTGGCGTCTTTAGGCAATTCGCAGGGCAAATTGTCCACGGCCATTACGGCTATGGCGTCCGGATTGGTGAAATCTGTTTCCTTTCCTGAGTTTCGGTCAACGCCGTAAATGGGATCGGCTATGGTAGAAGCGCGCAAGGTGGTAGGAATAGGAATATGTATATCACAAGAAATGTCTGCGATAACCGATAGCTTGAATGTTTTATCTTTGATATCGGTCAAATTGAAGAAAACGGGTGCACCACTTCCGTAAAAATGACCGGCAATATATAGGTCGGCTACACGGGCATATCTCAGAAAATTGGCTTCGTACAACTCCGGATTTTTGTAAAACTCGGATTTGTTTCCGGGCTTTCCGTCTTTGCGCTTGTTGTACTTGAGCACATCTATATGGGCAAAGACGCCTTTCTCAAAGCTTTCATCTAAAAAAGATTTTGCAGACACTTCAGTCAACCCGGCAGCCAAGAGTATTTCTCTGACACCTGCGCCCACCCTTCCTTTGCCGGTAACCACCACTTTGGTTTGTTTGAGTGGCAAATCGGTAAGCTGCGCCTTCAGCGATGCCGCATCGGGCAAGTCTGAAGCCTTGGGTAGAGAAAATTCTTGTGTTTTGAGTCCGAATGTTCGCAGGCCGTTGTAGGCACCCACCAAACCTGCATAGTAGCCAAAGGCCACCAAACGAATACCGTTTGAATCGGTAAAAGTTTCGTGGTCGAAGAGTTCGATATTGAGGTCGATTATTTTTCTGAGCAAATTGCGGTTATAGGGTTGCTGCTTGATGGTATGTGAGAAAAAGATATATTTTTTATGAGGAATTAAATGATTTTCAGGCACTTCCTTTACGCCCAACAACACATCACAATCGGATAGGTCTTTGGTGACTTTGATGCCTTGTTCAAGGTAGGCATCATCCGAAAAAACACGGATGGCAGAAGGTTCTACACAAATTTCCAGTTTGGGGTAGGTTTTCATCAATTTTTTACAATCTTCGGGGGTGAGTGCTACACGTCTGTCCGGAGGTGATTTTCGCTCTGCAATGATGCCTATTCTCATTTGTTAATCTTTAAGATGTTCCTATTGGTTATAAAACCAATATTTAGTCGTCAAAAATAAGGATTTCATCTGTTTATTTTATTGTTTTTCAGTAGTGTCCGATAAAAGATTTTAAAAGCGGGATTTCCTTAATTGGATTTCCCGCTTATTTTATATCTTGGTTTTTACCACAAAACTGAGATATGAACAAAAGTAAAAATTTTAGCGGTCA
>Ga0180009_10007151_pt1 | contig 11498 bp, 11 predicted proteins | sample OS_PC_MetaG_FD_123537 | JGI IMG/M metagenome (GOLD analysis project Ga0180009, IMG submission 123537) | Groundwater microbial communities from the Aspo Hard Rock Laboratory (HRL) deep subsurface site, Sweden - OS_PC_MetaG | ecosystem: Environmental > Aquatic > Deep subsurface > Groundwater...
CCGGGCCGATGCGAGTGCCCCGAATATGGGCCTTACCACCTGGAAGGGGGCCGACAAGGGCCGCCCTGTGCGCAAGGATGATGTGGCAACGGCCAAGAACTATCTCGGCGAGTTGGAGATCAAAGAACTCAATCTGATTGTCGAGACCTTCCTGAACACCGCCGAAATCCGTGCCTCGCGCCGGCAGACCATGCGCCTCGCCGAATGGGAAGGCGTGCTCGACACCTTTCTCGATAGCAACGAATTGCCGAAACTTCGCAATGCAGGGGGTATTTCGGCAAAGCGCGCTGAGCAGATCGCGCATGAGCGTTATGCGGAATTCGATGGCAAGCGGAAAGAAGCGAAGCGGCGCGAGGTCGAAAGCGGGAGCGACCTGAAAGAGCTGGAGCAAATTGCTAAGGCAACAAAACGCCGGACGAAGAAAGGGGGCGGAGATGTTGGATGATGTCCGATCTCTTGAGCGTCTGAGTGTTACCGAGGTGCCTACTGGGTGGAGATTGGGTTCGGTTGGAGAGGCATGTTCGATCCGAAACGACCTAAGGCTACCTTTGTCTGTCGAAGTGCGGCAGCAGATGCAGGGCACTTTTCCGTATTATGGCCCAACAGGCATTCTCGACTACCTTAACGAATACCGTGCAGAAGGCGATTTCGCACTAATCGGCGAGGATGGCGATCATTTCTTAGACGTACAAGCCAAGCAGCAGACAGTCCGCATTTCTGGCAGATCTAATGTCAACAACCACGCTCATGTTATTGAGCACAGCGATGCTTGCGAAGTTGACTGGTTCTACTATTTTTTCCAACATCGCGATATCTACCATTCCCTAACTCGTCAGGGAGCGGGGAGATTCAAACTAACGAAAGCTGCACTTGAGCAGTTGCCAATCTTACTTCCACCTCTCCCCGAGCAGCGGAAAATCGTCGAAATCTTGCGGACGTGGGACGAGGCCATCGACGCCTGCGAGCGACGTGGCGCCGCTCTTCGTCAGCAAGTTGACGGACTACGCGTAAAGCTCTTCGAAGCTGCCTTTTCGCATGCCAATCGCGTGCGTCAAGCTAAGGAATTATTTGAGCCTGTCTCCGAGAAGAACCAGCCCGAGTTGCCGTTGCTGGCTGTGATGCAAGACATTGGCGTGGTTCGACGCGATGAGTTGGATCGGCGTGTAGTTATGCCGGATGGCAGCATCGATGGATACAAGGTCGTTCGAGAAGGCGATTTCGTAATCAGTCTCCGTTCTTTCGAAGGTGGCCTTGAATTCTCGCAAGTGACGGGGCTTGTCAGTCCTGCCTACACGGTGCTCCGACCGAACGGTGGTGACTACGTTGGCAATTATTACCGCCACTTCTTCAAATCACGTAGCTTCATCGGCCGGCTGGACCGCCTCATCTTTGGTATCCGCGACGGCAAGCAGATCTCTTTTAGGGATTTCGGGGACATGAAGATTCCCAACCCAACCGAAGATGACCAATCTAAAGCCTCTGCATTACTCGGATTGGCTGAGCGACAGATACGATTAGCTTCACAGGAGAAGCTGAAATTTCAAGAGCAAAAGCGTGGCCTCATGCAGAAGCTGCTGACTGGCGAGTGGAGGGTAAATGTTTAGTGTCCTCGCAAAGTGGCTTCTAACAAGCACTGCTATCGCACCTGTTGCCCTGACCTATGCCTGGGTGGCCTTCCAGGCGTCAAAGTATGAACTTGCTGCTGGGCTGACGGTGCTGTGTGGGCTGCTGGTGCTCGTTTCTCTTTTTCTGTTGCGATTTGCTCGGCAACACATCGAGCGTGTGAATTTCAAGGCGCAAACCATCGAGGCAGCTGACAACGAGAACATCGCTTTCCTGCTTCTCTACCTGCTTCCACTTTTCACCACAAACATCGAAAGCCTAACGTGGCAAGTCTGGCTGCCGATGATCGTCATTTTCGCAATCATTACGGCCACAGGTTACAGCTATCACTTCAACCCGCTACTCGGGATGATGGGGTGGCACTTCTACAAAGTCACAACCGCTGAAGGCGTGACTTATGTCCTGATCACGAAAAAGCAGCTCCGCAATGCAGCAGAGCAACTCCAGGTCGGGCAGCTCACCGAATACATATTGCTCGATCAAGGAGATAAGGAATGACTCAAAATCTATTTGCCGCCTGCCGTTCGCAAGACAACGAACTCTCAATCAAGCGCGTACGCGTCACCCAGCCTGTTCAGAACCAGGTTGAGGCCCTGTTCTTGTCGCAAGAGCAGGCATTCATGGATGGCATCACTGAGGAGATTCATTTCGATGGTGCGTGGAAGCCTGACTTTAATGAATTGCTGACCATCGATCTTCCGGATCAGGCGGTTGTCTTCACAAATGCGATCGCGGCGAACCCGATTAGTTTGCCTGACATCGATGCCGCCAACATTGCGGACGAGGGTGTGCGAGCGTTGTTTGTCGGTGACGCGGACCGGGTTCTTGTTCAGCGCTTTGCCCCGCCGCAGATCCTTTCCCGCCGCTTCTCGCTCCTGCTTGACATCAATACGTTCAAGCGACTGGAGGACCCTGCGTTTGCCCTTGATGTCCGGCTTACCTGTGTCATCCGCGCCAACAAGATCAAGTTCAAGAGCTTCCACAGCTTGCGCCAGATCATCGATCTCTTCGACCTCTATCAAGAGGCAACGGACGATGTTCTAAGCGACTTTGCTCGGTGCGATATCCTTGAAGTCGACGACGAGGATCTTCTTAGACAAAATGCCGATCAAACGTGCCGAAAGCTCATCTACGCCATCTCCGGCAGCCAAGTATTGGAGCGCCATACAGCAGATGAAATTCAGGCCGCCGCCCAGAGCGTCGGCCTTGCGATCAATCTCAACGACGGGAAGATCACAGTTCCAACCGATCGAAAAGGGCTCAAGGAACTCCTTAGGTTCCTCGACGATGGGCTCTATGAAGCGTCCTTATCCGGTCAACGCTACGTTACAAATTCGAAGCGGAGGATTCAGGCTCCATGACCTTCGACGCCGCTGAGAAGTATCAATCCCAAATCCCGGCGTTGCAGCTTCTCGTCGCGCTCGGCTTCAAGCCGCTATCACAGTCGGAGGCCGAGGCGAAGCGCGGCAAGCTTCGCAACGTGCTTCTGGATGAGGTGTTGGTTGAGCAGCTCATGCGGATCAATGGCTTCTCGCATCGCGGTAAAGATTATGCGTTCGATCTCCAGGACGCGCATGAAGCGCTGCGCCGACTGCGCCCGACGCCAGACAAGATCAAGGGGCTCAAGGCCACCAATCAGGAGGTCTATGACCAACTCGTGCTGGGCACGACCATCACCAAAACCATCGATGGTGACAGCAAGAGCTATTCGTTCCGCTACATCGACTGGCAAAACCCTGCCAACAATGTCTTTCACGTCACAGCCGAGATGTCGATCGAGCGGACCGGCTCTCTTCAGACCAAACGCTGCGATATTGTCTGCTTCGTCAATGGTATCCCGTTTGTCGTTATCGAGAACAAGCGCCCGACGGAGAGCCTGAAGAAAGCCGGTAGCCAGCTGATTGGCTACCAGAGCGAAGAGTTCATCCCGCAGCTTTTTCATTTTGCGCAAGTTCTGATGAGCATGCGCCGGGCCGAAGCGCTCTGCGCCACGGTAGGCACGCCGCGGAAATTCTGGCAGATCTGGAGCGACGAAGAGGATAGCGATGAGGTCATTGCGGCAGTCATCCATCGGCCCCTCAAGAGCGATGAGAAGGCGGCGATCTTCTCAGGTGATATGGCACCAGCCCGCCGCTTCTTCGAGGAGATGGAGCAGGAAGGGGAACGCGCCGTCACCAAGCAAGATCGCCTGATTTATGCGCTTTGCAGGCCGGAGCGGCTTCTAGATATCGTCCGGAGGTTCACTGTCTTCGACGGCGGCGTGCGGAAGATCGCGCGCCATCAGCAGTATTTTGGCATCAAGGCGGCTATCGAACGGGTGAAGCAATACGACCTCGGCAACATCCGCAAGGGAGGTGTGATCTGGCATACCCAAGGTTCTGGCAAATCACTGACCATGGTCATGCTGGGGCGCGGCCTCGCCCTGGACAGGGGCATCACCAACCCCCGCATCGTCATCGTGACGGACCGGGATGATCTCGATAAGCAGATCCGTGACACCTTCAAGTCGTGCGAGATGGAACCGATACGGGCGCGCAGCGGAACACATCTGGCTGAGATGATCGAGGCGAAAGCCCCCCTCGTTACGACCATCATCAATAAGTTCGCCTCAGCCCTTAAAGGCAGCGCGCTTGTTGATGACGACCCCAACATCTTTGTCCTTGTCGATGAAAGCCATCGCACACAGTCGGGACGCTATGGCGGCTTGGGCGACTTTGCCAAGAAGATGCGGCGCATGCTGCCCAATGCTTGCTATCTGGGCTTCACCGGCACGCCGCTTCTGAAAAAGGAGAAAAATACGCTGCACACATTTGGTGGGCTCATTCACAGCTACACCATTGATGAGGCGGTCAAGGACGAGGCCGTCGTGCCGCTGCTCTATGAAGGGCGGCTCGTCGAGCAGCAAATCACCGGGAATGTCATCGATACCTGGTTTGAGAAAATCACCGATGGGTTGACGGCCGACCAGTCGGCTGACCTCAAACGCAAATTCTCGCGCATGGACGCGCTATCCAAGACGGGGCAAGCTATTCGCGCCAAGGCCTTTGATATTTCCGAGCATTATCGCCAGCACTGGCAGGGCACGGGCTTTAAGGCTCAGCTTGTTGCTCCCTCCAAGGCCGCGGCTATCCGCTACAAAGACATACTCGACGAAATTGGTCATGTGACGAGCGAGGTTGTGATCTCACCTCCCGACGATAACGAGGGCAATGAGGAGGTTGATACCGAGTCCAAGGATACGGTCCGTAAGTTTTGGGACCGGATGATGAAGCGATTCCGTTCAGAGGACGATTATAGCCGCGAGATCATCGAGGCTTTCAAGGGCAGTGGCGATCCAGAAATTCTGATTGTGGTGTCTAAGCTGCTGACGGGCTTCGACGCGCCGCGCAACACTGTCCTTTATGTCTGCAAGTCCCTCCGCGAGCACAATTTGCTGCAGGCGATCGCGCGCGTGAACCGCCTCCATGAGGAGGATGGGCAGCATAAGCAGTTCGGGTTCATAATTGACTATGAAGGCCTGCTGGGCGAACTCGACAAAGCCCTCACCACCTACGGGGCTTTCGAAGGCTTCGACGCGCAGGATGTCGCCGAGGCGCTGGTCGATATCAAAGTTGAACTCAACCGGCTGCCTCAGCGCCACGAACAACTATGGGATCTGTTTAAGGCGCTTCCTAACAAGAAGGATATGGAGGCCTATGAGGTTCTTCTCGCTGATGAGGCGATCCGAAATGATTTCTATGAGCGTCTGCGAGCCTTCGGACGCTGCCTGCACATCGCGCTTTCATCTGATAAAGCCCATGAACTCTTCACGGATCAGCATCTTGAACGCTTCAAGCGCGACTGGAAGCAGTTCTCCGAGTTGCGTAAGTCCGTCCAGATTCGCTATCAGGAGATCGTCGATATCAAGGAGTATGAGCCCAAGATTCAAAAGCTACTCGATGATCATGTCATAGCGATGCCCGCCATGCGGATCATAGAAGCCGTCAATATCAACGACCCTGACGCACTGAAGAAGGTGGTTGATGAGACCGGGGTTACAGCGGCCTCAAAAGCGGATCGGATCGCAAGTGCGACCAAGCGCACGATCACCGAAAAGATGGAGCTCGATCCGTCGTTTTATGCTCGCTTCTCGGAGATGCTTGAAGAAACCATTCGCGATTATCGGGCCAAGCGGCTCTCCGAAGTCGAGTACCTCAACACGATTGTGGATATTGCTCGCAAAGTTGCAACCAAGGATCACGGCGTAGGCCTGCCGCCAGAGATCAAGACTGACGATGATGCCGCGGCCTTCTACGGCATCATCGAGCCGATAGTCTCCTCAGCCGCCAGCGGGAACGGCCAGGCACAGTTGGCTGTAACTGTGACGCAGCGCATACTTGCTATCGTCAAGGCGCATCATATCGTCGATCTATGGTCCAATGAAATTGCGCAGAACAAAATGCGCAACGCGATTGATGACTTCGTCTTCGACCAGCTACGCGATACGCAGGGTATCGCACTCCCCGTCGACAAGCTGGATGAGCTACAAGAGCAGATCATGCGTGTGGCCAGGGCGAGGTTCCCCGCATGAGCGAGCGGCGCGCTTTTGCTTACGGAAACGAGCAATACGATTATTCGCTCACGCGGCGCGGCCGCAAGACACTCGCCATCTCCGTCTTACCCGATATGACAATCGAGGTCGTCGCTCCGCTTGACGCCGCTTACCCTGATATTGAGAAGCGGCTGCGCCGCCGCGCCGGATGGATCAGGCGCCAACTCCAGCATTTTTCGCAGTTTCAGCCGCGCACACCGCCGCGGAAATTCGAAGCTGGTGAAACCCATCTTTATCTCGGCCGTCGGTATCGCCTGAAGATCGTGCAGTCATTGCTGCAGCGGGTGAAGGTCAAGCGTGGCTTCATCGAAGTGCATGCGCATCGGCCATCAAGAACGGATCTCATTGAGGCACAGCTGGTAGATTGGAACAAGTCGCGGGCGCGGGAGCAATTCGCTGCAAGACTCGCCGCATGCGTAGAACGGTTTGCTGATCCGAAGGCCATCACGCCCACTGGCCTTATCGTTCGCCAGATGTCTCGGCGTTGGGGTTCGATGAGCCCCGGCGGCCGTCTCATGCTTAATCGGCGGCTGATTCAAGCTGCCCCACACGAGATCGACTATGTCATCGTGCATGAACTCTGCCACCGGCGTCATCATAACCATGGGCCGGAATTCTACAAGCTTTTGACGCGCATGATGCCGGATTGGGCTAAGCGTAAGATCAGCCTTGAAAAGAGGCTCATCTGATGCTGCCTACAGGAAAACTTCTGACAGATAGCGACTGGGAAAGATTCGTCGAGGATCTCGCAGAAGGCCGCTTACCGGTTCTCGAAGTGCTCAAACATGGGCAAGAGCAGCTTTCCGGCGATAACAAGCACGAGGGCTACGTCAATTATTCACGCGCCACACAAATGCTAATGAGCGATATCCGCATTCTTCAGAGGATGATGGATGAGGTCGGTGTTAAGTTGAAGGACTACGGAGAGGGGAAAGCGCACGCTCAGGATTTATACCTCAAGGTGGCAGCCCGTGACGGGCACAGATTGTTTGCCAAGCTGGGTGACTATCAAGCCGATCTATACGGTGACAGTCCACCGCTGCTTGTTCCAGGTACGTTTGATGAGTGCTTGGTCCAGTATCAGCGCCTGATCGCCCATGTGGAGTCACTTTGGGATGATGCATGCCGTCACTTTCACGAGGTGCGCTATCCTTTAGCGGCTTTCCTTGCCATTCTGGCTATCGAGGAAGTCGGGAAGCTAGGCCGTCTTTGGTACGATCTTTTGGCCTGGGACCGCCCGATGAGCTCGCCACGTGCTGATCTTGGACGTCTTGGCCGTGATCATCGCAAGAAGCATTTTATGGGCGTCGTCTCGGGCGCCCTGATCAACGCCCGACTCGATCGCATTCTTGGAGAGAAAGCGATTAAGAGCCTGTTGCAGGATGTAGATAGTGGCAAAATAGAGAGCTTTCGGCAGAGCTGCCTTTACATAGATATGGTGGATGGAAAGACTGTACTGCCTAGCGATCGCGTTACGAGGGATGAGGCCCGTTTTTATGTGGTTCTTGCTGGTGAGTTGTGGGCCGAGGTTCTCGGACACTTTCCTTGGGACTTTGAGGCCATGCAGGCCAAGGTGATAAGCTTCGAGCGGTCTGTCGGATTCGACGAAGATATAATCAAGGCTAAATAAGTGCGTCTTATATGATATTTTCCATAAGAAATATTATCACATAATTTGTTAGCGTCAGGCACTGTCTATCCCCAAACGCGAAAACTCAGTATTTTCAATTATTTTGAAAGAAGGAGTTTTTGCAAATGGATGTTAAAAAATATCACAATCACTTATCGCTCGAGGATCGACGTCAGATACGCCTGCTGCCCGATAGGCTTTATAACTCGAATTTATCGGTTGCTACGACCATTCTTGCCACCTTTCAGGATGGTTTGGAAAACGCGGTGGATTCCGCCTGCCGCCGCCCTTAGTCATTCCGGTTCGCTAGTCGGAACTTTAGTTTTTAGAAGTTCCTCCCAATGCATCGTCAGATAGGCCAACACCGTAGATAGATCTCTTGCCTCAAAGAAATCATACTTCTTGCCATTTGTAAGATGTTGGAAGGTGAACAACTGTCCATTTACGAAAATTCCGGCTTTCTTGCTGGGTATATCAGGTGAAACCACCACCAGCGAATTCGGCACAGCCTTCTTTTCAAAAGATTTTATTATTAAAGGGCTAAAATCTGGGCTAACCACCAACAAAGTTTTATTCTGCGATAGTTTTGCAAAATCCGCGCTTTGAATGCTGGAAATGGTGATCCGGGCGCTTGGTCCGGGGGCATCGGCGTTCGAAGGTTCCGACATCATCAAGAGAGCGGCGGCGAGTGCGGTGCCGATCATGCCTGCCCATACGCCACTGCCGCGCCGCATCTGGCTGGTTAGGGAATGACCCAAGTCCTCTGAGCAAGCCTTCATATTGGTTTCTCCCATTGCCAAAACTAGCCCTTAGCGCTCGGCTAATAGTAAGCGTACGGTTCAGAGCTTGGCGCGTCCAGGGTATTGCCGTGACCTGTTCAGCGAGGATGATAGGACGCTGCGCTTCTGGATCGGCTTGTCAGCCAAAAGCTTGCAGCTACCGCAACAGAAGTTGCAGCCGAGGGCTGTAAATGGTTCGAGGTGATTGCGGATATCGATTATCCCAACTTCTCGACGCAGAACCTCCGGTATCCTTTGCGTTTCTGGGGATCTGGCGGCGGTGGAACGGACCTGTTCGCAAGGATGGCCCCGTCGGTGAGGATATTGGGTGATGTGGTCACGCCACGATCGATCATTGGCGCATGCCAGTGCTGCTATCGATGCCCGCATATATTGAATCGAAATAATACCTATTCCAATAACAAAATAGTATGCATCCATAATACTGGTTCGGCACAGCGTTCCTCGATCACTTGACCGAGGTTCTTGCAGAAGCTCTTGACTTTCACACCAAAAGAACAAAAGATGAACATAAAGGCGGGGCCATGCTTCCAAGATCAGAAACCACAGCGCCGCTTCCATGCGAAGCGCGCACGCATCAGCGCGTACCCGTGTACCAGTGCCCGGTGTCGGCGGGGTTCCCCTCGCCCGCTGAGGATTATCTGGACCGTCCGCTCGATTTCAATGAGCTGCTGATCGCGCATCCAGCGGCCACGTTTGCCGTGCGCGTGAGCGGTGAGAGCATGATTGGGCTTGGAATATTCCCCGGTGATATCGCGGTCATCGACCGGGCGCTAACCGCGCAGAACGGCTCAGTGATCCTGGCTGTGTTGGAGGGCGCCTTCACGATCAAGATCCTGCGCCGCAAAGGCGATCGCGTTTGGCTCGAAGCGGCCAACCCCGCCTACAAGGCTGTTGAGATCAACGAGGCCAGCCAGTTCGAGATTTGGGGCGTGGTGCGGCATGCCATTAGGATGCTGGGCGCATGAGTGCACCGATCGCCCTCGTCGATTGCAACAATTTCTACGCCTCTTGCGAGCGCGTTTTTGATCCACGACTTCGCGGGAAGCCTATCGTTGTGCTCTCCAATAATGATGGCTGCGTGATTGCCCGCTCGAACGAGGCCAAGACGCTCGGGATTGCCATGGGCGAGCCCTGGCATCTGTGCAAGGAGCGGATCAAGACGCGAGAGCTGATCGTGCGCTCTTCTAACTACACGCTCTACGGCGATATGAGCGCGCGGGTGATGGAAGTACTCTCCCACTTCACCCCCCTGCTCGAGGTCTATTCGATCGACGAGGCCTTTCTCGGCCTCGCAGGCTTTGAGAACCGCCTTGAAAGCCACGCTCAGGCGCTGCGGGCCAAAACCCAGCAATGGACGGGGATTCCGGTCTCTGTCGGCATCGGTCCCACCAAGACACTGGCCAAGGTGGCAAACCGCACCGCAAAGAAGACACCCGCCTGCAATGGCGTGTGTATCCTCATGGATCAAGAGGCGCAGACCAAGGCCCTTGCGGCCATGGAATTAGAAGACATCTGGGGGATTGCCCGGCGCACGGCTGAGAAACTTAAGGCGCTCGGGATCCGAGATCCTCTGCAGCTGCGCCAGAGCGATCCCAAAGTCATTCGCCGCAGCTTTGGCGTGGTGCTGGAGCGCCTGGTGCTCGAGCTCCGTGGCATCCCGTGCCATGGGCTGGAATTAGCCCCGCCGCCCAAGCAATCGATCTGCGTCTCCCGCTCCTTTGGCCGGCCGGTGACCACGCTCACCGAGCTCTCTGAGGCCTTGAGCGCCTATATCGAACGGGCCGCAGAAAAACTACGACGGAACGGGCTTGCCGCCGGCTACGTCACCGTCTTCCTCCACACCAACCGCTTCCGGCCCGAAGAGCCGCAATACAGCCCAAGCGCAGGACTGGCCCTGCCGGTCGCCACCGCCGATACGGCCTCCCTCCTCCGTTCCGGCAATCAGATTTTACGGGCGCTGTACAAGCCGGGGTTTCGTTACAAAAAGGCTGGCATCATTCTGCTTGATCTCATCCCGCAGGGGCAGACCCAAGGCGCGTTATGGGGATCACCCGATACGCCGGAGCGCCAGAGCCTTCTGAGCGCCATCGACACGATCAATCGCCGGCATGGCCGCCGGACGGTGCAATTCGCAGCGAGCGGCGTGCAACGCGGCTGGCAAATGCGGAGTGATCAGAAGTCCCGGAACTTCACAACCGCATGGTCCGATCTCATTCGGTCGGAGGGGTGAGGCTCAGGGATTGCAATAAAGTTCTGATTGCGAGAGCATAGAAGAATGTACGATCCCGATGACATCAAGATTATCAACACACTCAGAGATCAGTTTGGCGAAGCAGAATGTCTGCGGCTCGGGTTTCTCGGAAAGGACGATAACGCCACGCTATATGTTTCGGCCAAAGGCCTTGGCTATCTTCTGGAGGTGGTTGCGGGTGAAATAACCTTGATTCATGAGTCCTACGCAGCAGGCTACGATCAAGGCTACAACCAAGCCAAAGATGGGTATTAATACCCGCGTTATTCGGAATATTCTGGATAAGTTATAATCGCAGCTCCGTGCCGACTTAGCGAGTAAGACAGCGTCTGTCATAGTAATACTATGAACTCAAACTCTGTGCTCAGCAGATTTGCTATCGTCCTCATAGGTATTTACGGACTCTGGTCAACCTCGGCAATGGCCGAGAACCCTACCTATGAGCCTCTCGCCCTGGAGCGGGTTATCGATGGCGATACCTTCGTCGCCTCGGGGATCAAGATCAGATTGTGGGGGATCGATGCCCCGGAGCGCGATGAGCCGCTCTATCAGCATAGCCGGCAGGCTTTGGTACATTTCCTGGAAAGCGGCTCTCTCACA
>Ga0180009_10007152_pt1 | contig 11496 bp, 12 predicted proteins | sample OS_PC_MetaG_FD_123537 | JGI IMG/M metagenome (GOLD analysis project Ga0180009, IMG submission 123537) | Groundwater microbial communities from the Aspo Hard Rock Laboratory (HRL) deep subsurface site, Sweden - OS_PC_MetaG | ecosystem: Environmental > Aquatic > Deep subsurface > Groundwater...
AAAAACATTTCTGAAACGCGAGCCATTATAATCTGTTTAAGAAAATTTTTAGGAAAAGAAGTTTCTTTTTCAAAAATTTTAGAAATAGTTTTTTTGTTTTTTTCTTTGGTTTTTAAATTTTGAAATACATTAAATTCTTTTTTGATCTGCTCGGCAACAGCGATTTCTTCCCTTAATCCAATTGCGATGTCATTGGTAATATTAGAAGAGCCGAGTGGAAAAATTGCGAAATCAATCAAATTCCCTTCCTTAAAAACAGAAAGAGAAGTAGTGGCATTTCCCATATCAAGGACAGCCGCTCCTAATTCTTTTTGTTCTGAATTTAAAACAGCTCTGGAACAAGCCAATGGCGAGGGAATAATCGCTTCAATTTCAAATCCCGCTTCTTCAACTGTTTTTTCTAAGTCCTCCAAAATAGGAGAAAAAGCGCACACCAAAATGACTTTGGCTTCTAAACGAAGACCCTTTAATCCTGCGGGCTCTTTTATTCCGCGCTGATTATCAATAATAAATTCTTTTAAACAGACATCTAAAATTTCATTATTAGAAGGCAAAGCCACGGATTGAGCCGCCTGCAAAACCCTTTGCGCATCTTCCGCGGAAATTCTTTGGTCAGCCCTTGATGTGGAAATCAATCCTTGTCCCTTGTGGACAGAAAGATGGGTTCCTCCGATGCCTACAATAGCTTTTTTAATTTTTAAACCTTGGCTTTGTATTTTTTCTCGCAAGCCGAACAATGTCTCGGTTACTTTTGCTGGGTCGTATATTTCCCCTCTTCGCAAACCTGTTTGCGCAATTTTTTCTTTTGCCAAGATATTAAATTCCGAAGAGCCGGATTCTTTTTGACCAACCAAAACCTTGGTAAAACTTGTCCCAATGTCTATTGCTGTAAGAGTGATTGATTTAGGCATGAGTTAATGTTGTAAGTTGTAAGTTGTAAGTTGTAAGTTGTAAGTTGTAAGTTGTAAGTTGTAAGATGTAATTACTTTCTTAATTCTTTAAGAGATTTAATTTTTTTAACTTTGCCTTCTTTCCAATTTTTTTCTGCTTGATCTATGCTTTTTAAAAATTCAGAATTAAAAAATCCAAGCAAGGCTGCAAGTTTTTCGAATTTTTCAACATCCATTTCTATCAAAAATTTTCGATGATTAATTTGAGGCCTAATTGTAATAGCAAGAGAAGTCATACAATTTAATTATAATTTACTTTTTCAATACCAAAAAGCAGATAGGGGGTATTTCCAATATGATTGTATTTTAATTCTTTTTATTTTTTTTTCAACCTCTTGTTTTGCCGTTCCACTTTTCCGCAAAAAATCACAAAATGTATTATATCGTCTATTTTAAAAAATTCATTGCCTATTGACATTTTTAAAAAGGGGTGTAGTATAAAAGTATAAAATTTGAAAAACAATTTTTTTGGAAAAGTTCCAGGAATTTTGTTTCAAATTTAAAATAGCACCTTTAAAATTTAAAATAAACGACGAGAGAGAAAAAATTTTCCTTCCGCTCTTGTGAGTAGCGCATTGCATATCAAATTTTGGTATTCAGCGCGCTACTCGCGAATTTAAATATAAAAAGGGGGTAAGGAAAAATGAAACCCATTAAAAAAGATTATGTAGGGGAGAAGGGAGGGACAGGGGGATTTAATCTGAACGATAGAAGATATTGCTCCCCTGACAATGTGGTGGTTTTTGGCAGAAATAAAAGTGTCATAATTACCATAGAACACAAGGGAAGAACGGAAAGTTTTGAGCTTAAATATTCAAAGGTGGCAGAAATTATTAGAATATTATTAAGCACAAAAGAATTATTTTTGTCATCACACAAAGGAGGTGAAAGAGAATGGCTAAGATAACTTTGACAGGACCACAGAAAGCAGCCGGGCTTTTGATTATTATGGGGGCAGAGACGTCTGCGAGTATATTTAAGCACCTGGATGAAAAAGAGGTTGACAAACTCACCTTAGAGATAACCAAGATTCCAAATCTTGAGCGAGAGAAGAGTCAACAGATAATTGCAGAGCTAAGGGAATCTCTTGCGACTCAGGAATCTATGAGTAAAGGCGGGATAGAATATGCCAGGGAGGTATTGGGGAAAGCCTTGGGGTCAGCTCGGGCAGAGGAGATAATAAATCGCTCCATAAAAACCCTGAAGATGCAGCCCTTTGATTTTATGAAAAAGGCGGATGTATTTTATCTGGCAAACTTTCTGCAAAAGGAACATCCTCAGACAATAGCCGTTATCCTGAGTTACTTAGACCCACAGAAAGCCTCAAATGTTCTCCTTAATATTCCTGAAGATAAAAGAGGCGATGTAGCCAAGAGGCTTGCCGGGATGAAGAATGTCTCGTCAGAGTTTGTCAGCTCAGTAGAGAATTCTCTGAGAGAAAAGTTTGAAAAGGAGACGGTCACGACTAAGAGCGTTTCTGTAGGAGGGGTTGAGTCTTTGGTGAATATACTCCATGCAGTTGACCGAGAAACAGAAAAGGCTATAGTTGATGCTCTCAGCGAGACAGAGCCAGACCTTGCAGAAGAGGTGAGAAAGAGGCTGTTTACTTTTGATGACCTGAAAAAGCTTGATGATAGGGCTTTGCAAAGGATTCTCAGAGAGGTTGACCCAAAGGACTTGGCCAGGGCAATGAAGCAAGTCTCAGGGACGATAAGTGGCTTAATCTATAAGAATATGCCCAAAAGGGCGGCTGAGATGTTAAAAGAGGAGATTTCTTACCTTGGACCGATGAGACTCTCTGAAGTAGAAGAGGCTCAGCAGAAGATAATAGTTGTGGTTAGGCAATTAGAGGAACAGGGAGAGATTATGATCAGCCGTGGTGGAAAAGGGGGTGAGTCAATCATTGAATAGTTTATGGGGGAGATGGATATTTCTCCCCCTATTTTTTTTGAAAAAATCCTGTCTATAATCCATACGATCGTATGAATTACCGACAGGATTTTTGTTATTTAGAAGAAGTTGTCAGAGGACAGACCTCTGACAGTTTTTAACATTAAAGAGGTCAGGCCTCGTCATGTATCGGAAAGTGTTTATCCCTCACCTTTTTTCCTTCGGGAAAAAGGTGAGGGATTTATTTCGAAAAGAAAATGGGCTGTTTGGTTAAACCCCTCACCTTTTTTAATTTTAAAAAAGGTGAGGGGTAAATTAACCATCCCATTGTCGCGTCTCGCCAAAACAATTTTTCTCTCCGAAAAAAATTGCTTATCTGGTCAATCTTTGATAAATATGTAAAACTTAAATCAAATTTAAAAATGTGAACTTTGACATAAAATTATGGGTGCTAATTTTATTAACCTATCTTTATGCTTATAAAAATGCGAATGCTCAATCAAGGAAAAAGCTGATAGATTCTCTGATGGCTCTTTATTTGGGCAGAATTTCTTGCTTTGTTTTAGAAGCTTCATCTATGAACAAAAATCAAGTTGAGAAAAAAATTATTAATGATCTTAAATATTTTAAAAACGAAAAAGAAAAATTGAAAACGCTCTGGATTAAATAAATTTAATTACATTAAGCGGATAACTCACATTTTTTGAGAGATCTTCCAGCATTTGATAGGCAGCTTTTGATCTTAGCTTTTTATGATTTGCAAGTTTTTGAATTTCCTCGAGGCTTAACCAATTGACCCCAAGCACATCTTTTGCGAGTTCCCCCTTTTTCCTCGAGGTTAATTTTCCTAAAAAATTAAATCGAATTGTCAACCCAGGCATATCGTCCCAATAAAAATAATATATATTTATAATACTTTCTATTTGGCAATCATATCCGGTCTCTTCTTTTGTTTCCCTAATAGCAGCATCAAGAAGATTCTCGTTTAACATAACTTTTCCTGAGGGAAAATTCCAAAGATTTCTTACTTCCTTTTTCGCCTCTTTGACTAATGCATATTTACCGTTTTTCTGGACAGCAACAGAGCATATAATATTAACTATTTTTGATTGGTTTAAAATAGATTTTTTTTCCATGTTGGCAATGGCGATTAGTTCTTTTTAAAACTTTATCGCGCTGAGATTGGAAGTATCCTTCGTACATTTAATCCTCAAGCTGTTCGGTTTGAGGATTAAATGTACACTTTAAAAATTTAGATGCATTATAAACAAAACTAATGAATAGTCAAAATATCATTATTAATACCGGACATGAAGACCCCGAGAAAAAAGACATTGAAATTGTAGAAAGAAAAGGGCTGGGACATCCCGACTCTTTAAGCAGATGGTATAGCCAATGCCATATCCGTTTCCTATGGAAAATATTGTTTGCAAAATTTCGGCCATATTCTACATCACAATCTTGATAAAGTTTATGTTGGCGGCGGTATGTTTTTGTCAATGCTTGGAAAAACAAAAATGGTTGAACCTATAAAAATAGTAACTAACGGAAGAATGAGCAATCAATTTGGCAAGAAAAAGATAGATATTCAAGCTATTCAATTAAATGCAACAAAAGAATATTTGTCAAAAATTTTACCAAATTTGGATATTGAAAAACATATAAAAATTATAACGAACGCTACCCAAAACACACCTAACCTCAATCATCCTTATTGGTTTTGTCCAAGGGGAAAAAAAATCTCCCGGAATTAAAACAACTTTCAGCAAATGACACATCTGTCTCTGTCGCCCATTCCCCCATGACTTTTTTGGAAAGTCTTGTTTACCGACTTGAACAATTTTTTTGGTTGAATGATGATAATAAAATCAAGTTTAATCCAAAATTTAAAGACTACGGACAAGATATTAAAGTAATGGGCTTCCGTAGAAAAAATGATATTGAAATAACAATGTGCATTCCCATCATTGCAAAAAGAGTCAGGTCTATAAATGAGCACACTAAAAAAGTATGGCACATTCAAAAAAAACTTAATTTTTTCGCAAAAAATATGGCTCGTCAAAATGATTATTATATTAATATAAAAGTAAATCCTTCTTCTATCGGGAAAACTCCGAAAATTTACATATTAGGAATAGGAAGTTGTATTGAAGGAGGCGAGGAAGGAGTTGTTGGGAGAGGCAACGACAATGGTGGGGTTATATCAATTTTTAGACCCCATTCTCAAGAAACGGAGTTTGGAAAAAATCCAGTATATCACACTGGCAAAGTGATGGGGCATCTTACAAAAAAATTAGCAGAATCAATAAATCAAAAATTAGGCGCAAAGTGCACTGTTATTTCTTTAACAAAAAATCAATTTTCTTTAATACCACCTATCAATTTAATCATCAACTTGGACAAAAAAATTGACAATGAGCAAATTTTTAAAGTTATAAAAAAAGATTTCTTGAATGTTGATTATATTAAAAAAATTTTAGATCATGAGCTTGTTTAACTTTGAATTACGAAACTCGCTTTTGCTTGAAATTATGTTGTTCTTGCAGAAGTCCAGGGTGCTACTTGAAGGAGAGCGGGTCTCCTGAAAGTTGGTTCACAAGTCACGGGAGAGCGGGTCTCCTTTTGCTTAACTTTAACTTAAAGGAGACTAAAACCAAAATATCAAACTTCATTTAAAATGAGATTAGTTTGTGTTAAGAGAATAAAGTCGTAAAAAGCGAGTTTCGTAATTCAAAGAAAATGTGTAAAACTTAAATCAAATTTAAAAATGTCTAAAACAAATAAACAAAAAAAAGTTGTTATAGCAATGTCAGGAGGAGTAGACAGTTCAGTGGCGGCCGCGCTTTTAAGAAAACAGGGCTTTGATGTAATCGGAGTTTTTATGAAATTTTGGCGTGAACCGTTAAAAAATAAATTGACAGGAAAATGGAATAGATGCTGTTCGCTTGAAGCGGAAAAAAAAGCCAGGGAAGTGGCGGCAATTTTAGATATTCCTTTTTATGTTTTTGATTTTAAAAAAGAATTTAAAAAAACAGTGGTTGATTATTTTATAAAAGAATATAAAGAAGGCAAAACCCCGAATCCTTGCGTGATTTGCAATAAAAAAATTAAATTCGGCTTATTGCTGGAAAAAGCTTTATCCTTGAACGCGGATTTTGTTGCCACAGGACATTATGCCCGCCTGCATCGCTATGCCTGCCCGAAGTTGCTACATTGTTGCGGTCGGGCGAAGCATTGCGGGCAGGCCCGTGTTTCTCCCGCAAATACGGAAAAGACGCGGAAAATCCCAAGCTACAAGCTATTCAGGGGAAAAGATAAAACAAAAGATCAGTCCTATTTTCTCTGGCAATTAAATCAAAAACAATTAAAGCGCATTCTTTTTCCTGTTGGAAATTACACCAAAGTTCAAGTTAGAGATTTGGCAAAAAAATTTAATTTGCCGGTCTTAGATATTCCTGAATCACAAGAAATTTGTTTTATCCAAACAACTCTTAATGATTTTTTAACTCGGCGTATTAAATCAAAACCCGGGTCAATTACAACTATTGAAGGAGAAAAAATTGGACAGCATAAAGGTTTGCCATTTTATACTATTGGCCAACGAAAAGGAATTGAATTGTCCGGGGGTCCATTTTATGTGACAAATAAAAACTTAAAACAAAATGCTTTAATTGTCGCGCCCTTTTCTAATAAAAATCTTTATAAAAAAACTTTAATTGCCAAAAATATTAACTGGACTTCGGGACAAGAGCCCAAATTGCCCTTGAAGATTAATGCTCAAATTAGATATGGACACAAAGCAGTCCAAGCCATAATAACTAAAAAGCTACAACCTGCCCGCATTGCTACGCCAGCCCGCAGTAGATACAGCGTTTCTGGCGGGCAAAGCGTTGCAGGCGGGACTACAAGCTACAAGCTAATCTTTGGCACACGTCAGCGAGCCATTACTCCGGGGCAATCAGTAGTTTTTTATCAAGGGCAGGAAGTTGCAGGTGGTGGAATAATTTGCTAAACCGAATCAATATGCGAATCACCAAATATGTCCCGCACTAAGCGTCTACGTAATTTCGCGTTAGATTCCGCGTCTTTTCGCGGGAACAAAGGATTTCCTCTGTTTTGGCCATTTTTCTTTTTTCATAGTTCAAGCCCTACGCATTTTCCACACAAATACTTCCCCTTAAACATACCATATCTGCCTTCACCTAATTTGATAATTATTCCGCACTTTGCGCGCTTTGTCGGCTCATATTTAGGAAGATTCACAAGTTTCTCAAAGTTATACTCGTTGGTTCCACGCCACACATACATCTCAGTTTCAAAATCCTCTTTACATTTTTGACACTCTTTCCAATCGCCTTTATGTTTTTCATTGTGATGATGCGAACAAACTGTGTATCTATCATGATTTCTATAGCAACTATTTTGAGCATAAGAAAAAAGAACATATTGCTCTGCGTCATCGCAAATCATTTGACCGCAGCATTCTGTTTTTGTAAGTTTACCAGTTTTTCCACACAATCCGCAACGAGGATAATCTTTGGACAATTTTGTATTGCGATATTTTTTTATTTTTTGCTTTTTTCTTTGTGCCATATTTGTTATTTCCTTTTATTTTTAAACGAAGCGAGGGAAAGCAAAAATTCACCCTGTTAAATAGTTGCGGAACAAATTTAACAGGGCAAGATTTTTACTTTTCCCGAGCCTGCCTACCGCAGGCAGGCGAGTGCAGATAATACAAAGTATTTTTAAACACTTTCCGACATGATCGAATAAGCGGACAAATTGAGTATAGCAAATTTTAAACGCGCGATGAAAACGTCTATTTAAATGCAATTTTCCATCGCTTGTCTGGATTATCAAATTTAATTTTTTTGGGCTCAAAAAATTCTGGGTCAAATTTGCCGCCAATCCATTCTAATAACTCTCTGTGCTGTTCATGTTTAGGATTTTTTATGGCTTGCAAAAGATTCTCATATCCACAAACTCCTCCGCAATCTTCAGGCGGGCAAGCTCGTTCACCCGCGACACATACAGGATAATTAATATTCTTATCTCGAGCAAGTATTTTTTCCAATTTTATTTTATGATACCAATCATCGCCAAAATCATAAATATAATCCGCTGAATTATTTTCCATAGAAAAATATTCTGCTATTTTTTGCTCCCAACCAGGAAGCTCTTTGGTGTCCATCCATTCTTCGTCTGGAATTCCTATTTCTACTTTCATTTTTGTACAAGGATCAACTATTTCAAATCGATGAAGATGATAATCTTGCCAGGGCATTACATCCTGAATAGCAACATGCAGATCCCAAAATGAATAAGTTTCTGGAACTTGTATTTGTCGCCAAATAAGCGGATTGATATCGTCAATACTAATTTTAAATTGATATACTTGATTAAATTTTTTTTCCATATTGTACAGTTATTTAATAAAACTCAAAATGCGGCATTTTTAAAATGCTCTGCAAACATTTATTCAAAGAAATGACGACTTCATAAGTAATATCCTGCCACTCGCCAGTATGCCTCATATAATACAAATAACATTTGACTTGGCTAAAATATGTTATTCGAGCAAATTTATCTTCATATTCGGGCACAATTGCATTTGGTCTTAAATCTTTGTATTTAGCAATAAACAAAATATGATTTCGGTACCATTTGCAATAGATATCAATCAGCTGCCTTTCCTTTTTGTTATCGGGATCAAAGAGTTTAATCTTGCCAATCTTTAATTTAACATCAATAAATCGATCGCATTTTTGTTTAATCGTTATTTTTTCACAAGCTGAAATTTTAGGATTAGCGGCTCGAGGATTAAATATCCATCTTTTTTTTGACATAGTATTTTTAAACCAACTAATTGTTAGTTATTTTCTTGTTTTGTTTTCGATTCCCATTTCCACTTACAAATTTCATTTGTCCATTAGCCCTTACTCGTTAAATATGTCTATGTATTCTTTGTATATATAGGATTGCCCATATTTTTGGTCTTTGTTTTTTTGCGTCAAAATCCCGAGTTTAATAAATCTATCAATAACCGTCTGCGCTCCGGCGCGAGTAAAGCCAGTCCATTTTTGAATCGCGCTAACATTTACAATTGGTTGAGTATAAAGTTTCGGCAACACCAAAGCAGCGCTTTCCGAAGCGCGTTTCCCCAATTTTTGAATTTTCAAAATATCCTTTTCGCGCAAAGCTGTAATTTTTTTGACAATATCTATCGCTTCATTGGCAATCTCAATAACACCATCAAGAAAAAAATCCACCCATTCTAATATATTCCCGTTATGATAACCGAATAATTTTTCGTAATATAATTTTTGATGTTTTTTAAAAAAAGACGATAAAAATAAAACTGGTTTTTCTAAATAGCCCTCCTTCCAAAGATAAAAAGTAATAAGCATTCTCCCTGTTCTTCCATTGCCATCTAAAAATGGATGGATTGTCTCAAATTGCGCGTGTATAATTCCAGCTTTTATTACTGTCGGCATTGTGTCATTTGTATGGATAAATTTTTCAAGATTATTAAGCGCAGAATTCATTTCATCAATTGGCGGCGGAACAAAATGCGCGTTGTCCGGCCTTGTGCCGCCGATCCAATTTTGACTTTTTCTAAATTCTCCCGAGTCAGAAAAATGAGTGGCGCAAGCCGTCTGCATGAGTTGCTTGTGTAATTCTTTAATAAAACGCAAAATCATTGAAAAATTATCATTCGTCATCCTCTTTATGCCAAAATTCAGCGCCTTAATATAATGCAAAATATCGTCAACATCTTCCGGGATATCAGTGTTTATTTTTGCTTCAGCCACAATAGCGTCAATCATTGTCGCTCTTGTTCCTTCTATCTGACTGGACGAAGCCGCGTCTTTTCGCAAATACATTAAAAGAAAAAAATCTGAATTCGGAAGCAGTTTTGTTATCCCATCCAACTTGCCAAGCAAGCGAGTGGCTTCATTATTCTTTTTTAAAATTTTTGAGTCAAAACAAAAACCTTTTTTTGGAGGAAAAAAATTAGGAATAAAAGCTTTAAATCCGGCTTTTTGCATTTTAAATTCGCCTATTCTAATGTTTTGCATAGTTTGTCTATATCTTATTTGTGATGTATACAAAGTATATTATTTTGTATATATCGTGTCAATAGATGTATACAAACTTTTTACTGGTTTCATTTTTTGACCAGATATGCAATTTTTCTCTCCGAGAAAAATTGCTTTGGCGAGATGTAGCAATGGGATGATCGATTTACCCCTCACCTTTTTAAACAAAAAGGTGAGGGGTTTGCTCAAACAGCATGTTTGCTTTCAAGATAAATCCCTCACCTTTTTCCCTTCGGAAAAAAGGTGAGGGATAAATACTTTCCGATATGATAAATTTTGCAATTCAAAATAATTTTAAACTTTAATGCGAGCGATTATCCCACGGGAAGATTTAACGGAGCTGTTCCTTTTTTAGACATAATCCGAGGCACGCCTGACGGCAGAGTGTTTGCCTGAATAGGAAAATGAAAAATAGTGGCTAATTCCTCAATATTTAAAATCATATTGCCCTTGCCTGTCATTGCGGGGTGCAAAGGAGTAAATCTTTTAATATATTTTTCAAAAATGTCTCTTTTTTTTACATATAATTCTCTATCCCGAAAAAAATAATGGACTTTCGTCCTTGTTCCAGCCCAAAGAATAATAGTGTTTAAATTCGCTGTGCTAAAATGCGCAAAATAATTTCTAGCAATAGCGGCGTGAGCCCCGTTATAAGCGTCTTTTTGGTAAATATAAAGAGCGCGGATATTGGTCTTAAAAGCGTTTTTGGAAATCTTTTTTTCTATTGCTTCAAGAATATTTTTTTCTCCCGGGGTAATTTGTGTTTTTGATTCAGCGGGCTTTTCAGTTTCGCCAGAAGAAAATATATTAAAAATTAAAATATCAATGACTTCTTGAATTATTGACTTCCCCGGCTTAGCCGGACCCGGACGCTGAGCTATTTTATTAATCTTTTTCTGAGCTTCGTCCATCCATGGAATTTCTTTGCAATTGATAATAGGAGCGGCTATGATTTGAAACCAAAATTGCTCTCCCTTTTTTAGTTTGGTCATTGCTTCCATTAAAGAAGTTAAAGGGTCAATTTTTTTTTCAGCTTCCTTTACTAACTCTGGCGTGCTTGGTTCAAAAAACTCATAGGTTTTTATAGGCAAACAATCACTGGGTTTTAAAAATACATAATCCTCTCCCTTTAAGTCGTATGTTTTATTAGGAATATCTTGCGGAACATTTTTAGTATAATCGTCAGCTTCAAAAATTTCCGCTTCGGGGTAATGAGATTGAATAATGGTTTCCGCGTACCCGCGCTGATCTTTAGGTAGCCGCAAATAAAAATGGACATCTCCTTCAATGCCTAAAATTTCAAAAGAAAACCAGGAAGGGGCCACGGGCAAAGAGCCCTCGCACCATTTTTCCCGCCAATTAGGCGCGCTATAAAGCATCCATATAGAGGAAAAAAGATCTTCCATTGCGCGGAACGGTTTCCCAATTTCTCCGGGTGGAATAATTTCCAAAATTACCCATTCTTTTTTTGGATACCAAACATGCCAGTTAACCCAATACAAATACAGGGAAACAGCTGGAAAATAAAGAACAATGGGCAGGAATAACCACCACCA
>Ga0180009_10007153_pt1 | contig 11495 bp, 11 predicted proteins | sample OS_PC_MetaG_FD_123537 | JGI IMG/M metagenome (GOLD analysis project Ga0180009, IMG submission 123537) | Groundwater microbial communities from the Aspo Hard Rock Laboratory (HRL) deep subsurface site, Sweden - OS_PC_MetaG | ecosystem: Environmental > Aquatic > Deep subsurface > Groundwater...
CGCCGCACCGGAAGACGGCCCCGGAGAACAGCATGAGCAACAAGATGGGGGGCGGCCGTTTCGGCGAGGGCCCCGAGCGGATCATGGAGGAGATCAACGCCTCCATCGGCTTCGCCCAGCGCTTCTTCGCCCAGGATATCGAGGGCTCGAAGGCGCATGCGGCCATGTTGGCGGAAACCGGAATTATCTCAAAGGCGGACGCCGATCACATTATCGCGGGTCTCGACGCGGTGCTGGCCGAAATCGAGGGGGGCAAATTCGAATTCCGCCGCGATCTCGAGGATATCCACATGAACGTGGAGGCGCGGCTCGCCGATCTCATCGGCGCGGCGGCGGGCAGGCTCCACACCGCCCGCTCGCGCAACGACCAGGTGGCGACCGACTTCAAGCTCTATATCCGCGATACGATCGACCATCTCGACGGCCAGCTCCGCGACTTCCAGGAGGCGCTGCTGACGCGCGCGGAGGAGCACGCGGGCACCATCATGCCGGGCTTCACGCACTTGCAGACGGCGCAACCCGTGACCTTCGGGCATCATTGCCTCGCTTACGTGGAAATGGCGGCGCGGGACCGGGGACGGCTTGCCGATGCGCGAAAGCGCCTCAACGAATCCCCGCTGGGCGCGGCCGCCCTTGCCGGCACGTCGTTTCCCATCGACCGCGAGAAGACGGCGAAGGCACTGCGCTTCGACCGCCCGACGCGCAATTCGCTCGACAGCGTCTCCGACCGCGACTTCGTGCTCGAAACGCTGGCCGCCGCATCCATCGCGGCAACGCATCTGACGCGGCTCGCCGAGGAAATCGTCATCTGGTCGACGCCGGGCTTCGACTTCGTGCGCCTGCCGGACAGTTTCACCACCGGCTCCTCGATCATGCCGCAGAAGCGCAATCCCGACGCCGCCGAACTCGTGCGCGCGAAGGCCGGCCGCGTGATCGGCGCGCTGACCTCGCTCCTCATCGTGATGAAGGGCCTGCCGCTCGCCTATTCGAAGGACATGCAGGAAGACAAGGAAGCCGCTTTCGACGCGCTCGACGCGCTGTCGCTGTCGCTGGCCGCGATGACCGGCATGGTGAAGACGCTCACCGTCAACGACAAGGCGATGCGGGTGGCGGCCTCGCGCGGCTTCTCGACGGCGACCGACCTTGCCGACTGGCTGGTGCGGGCCCTGAACCTTCCCTTCCGGCAGGCCCACCACGTGACGGGCGCGCTGGTGGCCAAGGCGGAGAAGAAAGGCGTCGATCTCGACGGGCTTTCGCTCGACGATATGCGTGAGGTGGAGCCGGGCATCACGGATGAGGTATATTCCGTGCTCGGCGTCGACAATTCGGTGGCGAGCCGGACGAGCTACGGCGGCACCTCGCCGGAGAATGTGCGCGCCGCGGCCAAATGGTGGCGCGGGGAACTCGGTCGCGAAGGCGGCCGGTAACAGGCCAGCAGGCAGGGAGAAGCGGGATGACGACCCAACGGACGATCATGGTGGCGCTGCTCGGCTTCGCGCTTGCCGCAACCCTTTCGGCCTGCGGGCGAAAGGGCGGGCTTGAACTGCCCGAAGGCGCAAAGCCGCGGCCCGAGGCCGCGAGCCAGGGCCCCTCGCCGGAAGAAGTGATGGGCGAGAACCCGCCCATCGACGCCGAACAGCTCGACGATGAAATGGACGACATCGCACCGCGCCGCCGCGTCGGCACTTACTGACGCGGCCCCGCAAGGCGCGCGCACCGGAAACCGACATGCACCATTTCGATTATCGCGGCGGCGTTCTCCACGCCGAGGACGTCGCGATCCCCGACATTGCCGCGGCGATCGGCACGCCCTTCTATTGCTATTCGAGCGCGACGCTCGAACGGCATTACCGCGTCTTCGCGGATGCCTTCGCGGGTCAGCCCGCGCGCGTCTGCTACTCGGTGAAGGCGAATTCGAACCTCGCCGTCGTGGCGACGCTGGCGCGCCAGGGTGCGGGCGCGGATGTCGTTTCGGAAGGCGAGCTCCGCCGCGCGCTCGCGGCCGGCATCGCGCCGGAGAAGATCGTCTTTTCGGGCGTCGGCAAGACCGAAGCGGAAATGAGCTTCGCGCTCGAAACGGGGATCGACCAGTTCAACGTCGAATCCGAACCCGAACTCGAACTCCTGTCGCAACTCGCCTCGGCGCGAGGCCTGACCGCGCGCGTCGCGATCCGCGTGAACCCCGACGTCGACGCGAAGACGCACGAGAAGATCGCCACTGGCAAGGCCGAGAACAAGTTCGGCATCTCGTGGCAGCGCGCGCCGTTCGTCTATGACCGCGCGAGGGAACTGCCCGGCATCGAGGCGAGCGGCATCGACGTTCACATCGGCAGCCAGTTGACCGATCTCGCGCCGTTCGGAGCGGCCTTCAGCCGCGTCGCGGCGATGGTCGAGGACCTGCGCGCGCGCGGCCATGACATCCGCCACATCGATCTCGGCGGCGGCCTCGGCATTCCCTATCGCGGCGACAACGACCTGCCGCCGCACCCGGACGAATACGCCGCCATGGTGAAGCGGACGATGGGCCATCTCGGCTGCTCGCTCACCTTCGAGCCGGGCCGCCTCATCGCCGGCAATGCCGGCATCCTGGTCTCGCGCGTGATCTATGAAAAGCGCGGCGACGACCGCAACTTCCTCATCCTCGACGCGGCAATGAACGATCTCATTCGCCCGACGCTCTACGACGCCTGGCACGAGATCAGGGCGGTCGCCGAACCCCGCGAGGACGCGGAGAGGGCGCTCTACGATGTGGTGGGGCCGGTTTGCGAAACGGGCGATTTCTTCGCCAAGGGGCGGGAGCTTCCGCGCCTGAAAAGCGGCGACCTCGTTGCCGTCATGTCGGCGGGCGCCTATGGCGCCGTGCAGGCCTCGACCTACAACACGAGGCCCCTCGTGCCCGAGGTCATGGTGAGGGCCGACGCGTTCCAGGAAGTGCGCGCGCGCCCCAGTTATGACGCAATGCTGAAACAGGATATCATCCCGTCCTGGCTCGATTAGGCTTCGCCGCGGGCCGAACGGCCACGCGCAGCGGGCGCGCACTGACAGGCGCAGCGAATAATTGAGGGCAAGAAGGCTTGACCCGCCCCAGAGACGAAACACCGGCAGGAAGACGGGAGGACCCGCGCGGCACGAAACTGCCGCCGCGTGTCGAACGGCGCGTGCGCATCTCGCGCGCGCTTCTTTTCTGGGAGGAACTCCTTCCCGCAATCTGGCCTGCCGCCGCCATTGCCGGGCTGTTTGCGGCACTCGCCCTTTTCGGCCTCTTTGCGGACCTGCCGCCGCCGCTCCACTGGGCGCTGCTCGCGGGCACGGGCACGCTCATCGTCTGGCTGTTGTGGCAGGGCTTTCGCGGCTTCCGCTGGCCGGGCCGCGACGAAGCGCTGCGCCATCTCGAAAAATCGTCCGGCCTCGCCCATGCGCCGCTTTCGGCCTATGAGGATGTGGCGGCGGAGAACACCGGCGATCCGGCGCTCTGGGCGGCGCATCGGCGCTGGATTTCGGAACGGATGGCGCGGCTGAGGATCGGCCTGCCCTTGTCCGTGCTTGCGCTGCGCGATCCTTACGCGCTGCGTGCGGCGGTGGCGCTTCTGCTGGTCGTCGGCATTGCGGGAACGGGTGCGGGCCGTCTCGACCGGCTGAGCGATGCGCTGCTGCCCGGTGCGGCGGGCGCGCGCATGGCCAATATCGAAGCCTGGATCACGCCGCCCGGCTATACCGGCAAGCCGCCGCTCTATCTCGAACGCAAGCCGGACGGCGCGAGCGACCTTGCGGAGATCGAGGCGCCGGAAGGAAGCCGGCTTTCGATCCGCGTTCACGGTTTGAAGAATCCGCCCGCCCTCGAGAGCCACGGCGCGGGGCGCACCCCGCCGCAGACGCTCGAAACGGTGAGCGCCGACAATTATTCGATCGACGCAACGCTTGAAGAGACGGCGGAGATGGCGCTGACCGAGGGCGGACGCATGATCCGCGCCTGGGCCATCGAGGTGACGCCGGACGAGGATCCCGAGATTGCGCTGACAAAGCCGGTTTCGCGCGCGGCTTCCGGCGCGCTCCATTTCAATTACCGCGTGCAGGACGATTATGGCGTTGCACGCGCCGAGGCGCTGATCGCGCTCGACCGGACCGGCCTGCCGGAACCGGACCCCGCGCTCGATGTGCCGCAACCCCGCGTGACGGCGCCCGATGTGCGGCTGAGCCTGCCCGGCAGCCGGCCCCGCGACGGCGAAGGAGAAACCTTCGCCGAACTCACCGCGCATCCCTGGGCGGGCCTTGCGGTGACGATCACGCTTGTCGCGACCGACGACCTGAAGCAGAAGGGGCAAGCCGAACCCGTCTCGATGATCCTGCCCGCGCGCGAGTTCACCGACCCGCTTGCGCGCGCCATCGTCGAACAACGCCGCCGCCTCGCCCTCGACCCGCGCTCGGGCGCAAGCGTCGCGCGCTTCATCGACAATTTCACGCAGGACGCCGACCGCTATATCGAGGACAAGGTGGTCTATCTCTCACTGCGCGCGGCCTATTGGCGGCTGACGGAAGCGACGCGCGATACCGACCTCACGGGCATTTTCGATCTTCTCTGGTCGGTCGCGCTGCGCATCGAGGACGGCGATCTTTCGCTCGCCGAACGCGACCTTCGCGACGCGCGCAAGGCGCTCGCCGATGCATTGGCCGAAGGGGCCGGAAGCGAAGAGATCGACCGGCTGATGAAGGAACTGAAAGACGCCTTCAACCGCTACATGGAAGCGATCGCCGAAATGCAGCCCGCCGAGGACGCGTTGCTGCTGAGCGAATTTCCCGATGACGGCATGCAGACCATCGAACGCGGCGAACTCGAAGCGATGATGAACGCCATCGGCGAGCTCGCGCAGAGCGGTGCGCGCGAGCAGGCGCAGGCGCTGCTCGAGCGGCTCCAGGCGATCCTCGAAAACCTCCAGATGCCGGGTGAACAGGGGCCCGCAAACCCCGCCGACAAGGCGATGGCAAAGGCCATCGACGATCTCGGCCAGATGATCGGCAAGCAGCGCGACCTGATGGACCGCACCTTCCGCGAACTCGAACTGCTGCGCCTCGATGAGGAGGCCGACAGGAAGCTCGGGCTCGACACCGGCGAAGACCCGCTTGAGGAACTTTCCGAAGAGCAGGAGAAGCTCAAGGAAGAGTTCGACAAGATACTCAGCCTGCTGAAGGAAAAGGGAGCCGAACCGCCCGAGGCCCTGCTCGAAGCCGGGCAGGCAATGGCGGATGCAAAGGACCGGCTCGATGCCGGCCGCGCGGATCGCGCCACCGGTTCGCAGGGGCAGGCGATCCAGAGCATGCAGAAGGGCGCGCAGGCGCTCGCCGACAAGCTGATGCAGGGGGGCACGGCGCAAAGCTCGTCGGGAAAGGATCCCTTCGGGCGGCCCTCGCTCACGAACCCGACCGACCCGAGCAGCACAACCGTGCCCGACCAGATCGACTCGCAGCGCGCGCAGCGGATTTTGAAGGAATTGCGGGAGCGCGCCATGGAACTTGGCCGTCCGCAGATCGAACTCGACTATCTCGACCGGCTGCTGAAACGGTTTTAGGAACCTGTCTGCAGGCCCTTGAATCCCGAACCGTCATGGCCCGCTTTATGCGGGCCATCCACCTCTTGGGGCGCACCTGAAGTGAAGAAGAAAGACGTGGATGACCCGGACAAGCCGGGTCATGACGGCTTTTTAGCTACCTCGACGGAAAATCTACTCATCGAAAAAATACCTCATGCACCTTCGAGCACGGCTTGAATGCGCGTGACCAGCTCGTCCAGCGTAAAAGGCTTGAGCAGAATGTCGTCGATGATGGTGTCGAGCCCATGCGCACGTTCGCGCTGGTCGGAGTAACCCGTCATCAGCACGATCCGGAGCGAGGGCGCATCCCGCGCGGCAAGAAGCGCAAGCGAGACACCATCCATCACCGGCATCAGAATATCCGTCAGCAGAAGATCGTGCGGCCGCTCCATCTGCCGCGCCAGCGCCAGCGCTTCAAGCGCCTCGCTGCCATCGCCCACGCTCCCGACCTCGTGGCCGGCACCCTGAAGCGCCCGCGTTATGAAGCTGCGAACGGAGGGTTCGTCTTCGGCAACAAGAATGCGTGCCATGTCATCACCGCTCGATATAGCCGACGAAGGGAAGCTGCCTGTAGGCATGGGCGACATCCATGCCGTAACCCACGACAAAGCGATCGGGACATTCGAAGCCCACGAAATCTGCCTTCACATCGACGGCGAGCTTGCCCGGCTTGTTGAGGAGCACGCAGGCCATGACCCGCTGCGCACCGCGCGCGGCCATGAGGTCCTTCGCGAAGGCAAGCGTGCGCCCGGATTCGAGGATGTCGTCGATGATGAGGACATCGCGTCCGGCAATCGCGGCTTCGGTGTCGCGCATAATGGTGACCTCGCCGAGCGAGCGTGTGCCCTTGCCGTAGCTCGACAGCGTGATGAAATCCATATCGGGTTCCGCACCCGCCTCGTGCAGCGCGCGCAGCAGATCGGCGGCGAAGATGAAACTGCCCTTGAGGATCGGCACGACAAGCGGTTCGGCCCCGATGGCGTGCACGATATCGGCCGCGAGTGCGCGCACGCGCGCCTCGATCTCTTTCGCCGAATAGAGCACCGAAATCCGGGCGCCCCTCGGCGCGAGCCTGCTCATTGCTCTTCCGCGGCTGCGGCGGGCGGCGCCTCCGGCAGGTCGACCGGCACGTCGCCAGACGGGGTACCGGACGGGGGCTCTGCCTCCTCTTCCGGCGCTTCCAGAGGTTCGGCAGAAGCGAGATCGGCCCCTTGCGCGAAGCGGATTTCGATGTCGCGCGCTTCGGGCGGCGGGCTCGACAGCCGCGTGACGAAGGACGCCGCCGCATCGGGCGGCAGGGCGCGCTCGGAAAGCGCGAAAGTCCAGTGATAGAGCTCCTTCTGCGTCTCGTCGAGAAGGCCGACGCGAAGCCGCGGCAGCGCCACGCTCTTGCCCGCGACATTCACCACTTCGCCTTTCACGGCAAGCACGGGCAGACCGCCTTCGGTCTGCCGTTCATAAGTGACGTTGCGGAATTCGAGACCGCGCAGATTGATCTCATCGCCAGCCACCGCATAGAGCTTCACCGTTGCCGGCCAATAGGCCGCAACCTCGGTGCGATAGACCCAGCCGCCGGCAAGCGTGCCCGCGAGAAAGAGGCACAGAACAACCCAGCCCGCCATGCTCAGCATCCGGCCCCGGCGCATGTTCGCCGCGCGGCGAACTTCCGCCCGGAAGCGATTGCCGATATCGGCGCCCTTGCCCGTCGTCGGCGCCGAAGCGGCGGGCGCGGGCGTTTCGGCATCGGCGAAGACGACATCGCCCTCTTCGGCAGGTGCGGCGGCGGGCGTCGCCGGCTCCACGGGAGCGGACGGCTTTTCGCCGAATATTTTCTTGCGGATGGGCGTGATCGTCGCGGCAGCAAGCTCCTCGTCCGCAGGCGGCGGCGGAATCTCCCCCGCACTCTCGGAGGGCGGCGACTGATGCCAGCTATGGCCGCATTTCGCGCAACGTACCTTGCGGCCCGACGGCGCGAAGGACGCGGCGTCGACCGGGTAGCGCGCGGAGCAGGACGGGCAATGAATGATCATCCGGGGCAAAGGTCTCAAACGGAACGCGAAAAGGGAACCAGCCCACGCGCCCGGAGAGGGGCGCGCAAGCGAGGGTCAGACTAAGCCTATTGAAAGATCGCGCATGGTTAAAGGCGCGTTAAGATATCGAGGGCATCCGCCCTTTTTTCGCGGAAAAGTGCGGGTTCCGCAAGGCACCGCCTGCATCGGACAGGCCGTTCCATGATACCGTCTGGCCATGATTCGCTTTGAGAATGTGGGCATGCGCTACGGCATGGGACCGGAGGTGCTGCGCGATGTGAGCTTCCACCTCGCGCCGGCCTCCTTCCACTTTCTGACGGGCCCTTCGGGCGCGGGCAAGACTTCGCTGCTGAAGCTCATGTTTCTCGCGACAAGGCCCTCGCGCGGCCTCATCACCATGTTCGGCCAGGACATCGCGACGCTGCCGCGCGCTGAGCTGCCGCCGCTCAGGCGGCGGATCGGCGTCGTCTTCCAGGAATTCCGCCTGCTCGACCACCTGACGACCTATGAGAACGTGGCCCTGCCGCTGAAGATTCAGGGAAAGCGCGAAAACAGCTACCGCGCCGACGTGGAGGAACTCCTCGCCTGGGTGGGGCTCGGCGACCGCATGAATGCGAAGCCGCCGACGCTTTCGGGCGGCGAGAAGCAGCGCGCCGCGATCGCGCGCGCCGTCGTCGCGCAACCCGAAGTGCTGCTCGCCGACGAGCCGACCGGCAATGTGGACCCCGAGATGGGCCAGCGCCTGCTCCGGCTTTTCGTGGAGCTGAACCGGCTCGGCACCAGCGTGCTGATCGCGACGCATGACCGCGCACTGGTCGAGAGCGCGGGGGCGCCCGAACTCGTGCTCAGGGACGGGAGGCTCACCATCCGTGGCTGATCCGCTCAGAAGCGCCGACAAGGCGCCGACCTTTCACGACGAGGAACGCGGCCCCGCAGGCGCGCTTGCGGCCATGCTCGTCGAGACGCGCAGCGTGATGCCGGCGGCGGGTGCCACCGGCATGTCGCTCATGCTCGCCATCGCCGCCATGTGCTTCCTTGCGAGCCTCGCGCTCGGCGCCGCGCTCTCCGTCGGCGGCAAGGCCCGCGAATGGACGAACGATCTCTCGGGCTCGCTCACCGTGGAAATCAAACCCTCGCGCGAGATGGAACCGGAAGAACAGGTGGACGCCGTGATGGCCGTGCTTGCCAGGACGCCCGGCATCGCGACGGCCACACCGCTCACCTTCGACGATACGGCGGCGCTGCTCGAACCCTGGCTCGGCGGCGAGGTGCTGGCAGGCGACCTGCCGTTGCCACGGCTCATCGACATCGTCATCGACCGCGCCTCGCCGCCCGACATGGCGGCACTCGCCATCGACATCGCCGCCGCCGCACCCGGCGCCGCCCTCGACACGCACCGGCAATGGCGAAGCGAGATCGTCAACGCCGCCCGCTCCGCCGAATGGCTCTCCTATGGCGTGCTCGCGCTGGTCGCGGCGACGACCATCGCCATCGTCGTCTTCGCGACGCGCGCCGGCCTTTCCGCCAATCGCGACGTGGTGGAAGTGCTGCACCTGATCGGCGCGCGCGACGGCTTCATCGCCTCGGAAGTGCAGCGCCATTTCCTGCATCTCGGCTTTCGCGGCGGACTGATCGGCGCAGGCGCGGGCGCCACCGCCTTCCTCGCTCTCGGCCTCGCCGGTGCCGCGGGAAATCTCTATCTGGTCTCCGCATCGGGCATCGGACCGGAATATCTCCCCGCCCTCATCGTCATTCCCTTCGCGGCCGCACTCGTGGCCGTCGCGACGGCGAGAATAACCGTTTTCCAGACCCTCGAACGCATGCTCTGAGGCCTATCGCCGCGCTTTACTTGGGCCCTTCGAACCATATCATGAGCGTCCGCTCCGCATGTTAGGATGCGGGCAGACGATTTCGCGCGGCGGAGAACGGCTCCGCCCGAACCCGGAGACGGACATGGGCGCAGGCGGCACGCGGGGGCAGAGAACGGGCTGGCGCCTCCTGCGCGTTGCCGTGGGCCTCGCCGCGCTCATCGCCGCCGCCTATGTCGGGGGCTTTTTTCTTTTCACCGCCGAACTCGATCGCACGCCGCCCGCCGGCATGCGGGCCGCGGACGGCATCGTCGCGCTGACGGGCGGCCCCGACCGCATCACCGCCGCCTACCGGCTCCTCGAAGAGGGCAAGGGCACGCGCCTTCTCATCACCGGCGTCCATCCCGATGTCGACGCGAAATCGCTGAAGGAAATCGTGCCCGGCGAGGCTTCGAAATTCGACTGCTGCGTCGATGTCGGCCACAGGGCGGAGAACACGATCGGCAATGCGGATGAGGCAGCCGAATGGGTGCGGCGGAAGAACTACCGCTCGATCATTCTGGTGACGAGCACCTATCACCTGCCGCGCGCGACGCTCGAACTCGGCCGCGCCATGCCGGATGTCGAGATCAGGCCTTATCCCGTCTTCCAGGACACACTTCATCTCGACGGCTGGTGGGCCTATCCCGGCACGACCCGCCTGCTCATCTCCGAATACACGAAATATCTGCTGACGCTGAGTTTTGGCCGTCAATCGCCGATGTCGTCCTGACGGGCGCAGGAAGGAAACACTCCCTTGCTCTTTCTCCGTTCCGCCGCCTTCAACCTGACCTTCTATGCCCTCTCCGTGGTGATCGTCATTGCCGCGGCGCCCTGCTTCCTGCTGCCGCGCCGCTGCACGTTCGCCGCCATGGAATTCTGGTCGCACATGACGCTCTGGCTGCTGCGCGTCCTTGCCGGCACGACTTATGAAGTGCGGGGCAAACTGCCTCAAGGCGGCGTGCTCGTCGCCTCCAAGCACCAGTCCATGTGGGACACGATCGTGATGACCGCGATCCTGAAGGACCCGGCCATGGTGCTGAAGCGCGAGCTGCTCTGGATCCCCTTCTATGGCTGGTACGCGATGAAATCGCGGATGATCGCCATCGACCGCGGCTCGGGCTCCAAGGCGATCCGCCGCCTCGTCGCACAGGGCAAGGCCGCCATCGCCGACGACCGCCCCATCGTGATCTTCCCGGAAGGCACACGCGCGGCGCCCGGCTCGAAACTTGACTACAAGCCGGGCGTGGCCGCGCTCTACCGCCAGCTCGGCGCCGGCTGCGTGCCCGCGGCCGTCAATTCGGGCCTCTTCTGGGGCCGGCGCGGCTTCACCCGGCGGCCCGGCACCATCGTGCTCGAATTCCTGGAGCCGATTCCCGCCGGCCTCGACCGCAAGGCCTTCATGGAAACGCTCGAAACCCGGATCGAATCCGCCGCCTCCCGCCTCGTCGAGGAGGCACGCGGCGGCTGAGCCCTGTGGAAAACGGCGGTGTCCACCCCTGTGAAAAGCGGGGAAATCTGGAATCTTTTAATCGAAACAACCATATAGTTAGGGCCGAACCGGGAACTCTTTGTAGACAAAACATGAACTTGCTTGTCGCCCGAACCCCGCTAGGCTCCACCTGATGAAAGCCATCGCCGAACAGATCTGGGACATGAAATACCGCCTCCACGGGGAGGACGGGACGCCGCTCGACCTGACGGTGGAGGACACCTGGACCCGCGTGGCGAAGGCGCTGGCCGAGGCCGAGACGCCCGAAACGCGCGCGGCATGGGAAGCGCGCTTCCGTGAGGCGATGGAAGGTTATCGCTTCCTTCCCGCCGGCCGCATTCTCGCGGGCGCGGGCACGGGCCGCGACGTGACGCTCTTCAACTGCTTCGTGATGGGCAATGTTCCCGACACGATGGAGGGCATCTTCGAGAACCTGAAGGAAGCCGCGCTCACCATGCAGCAGGGCGGCGGCATCGGCTACGACTTCTCGACGCTGCGCCCGAAAGGCGCGCCGGTGATGGGCGTGGGCGCGGACGCCTCC
>Ga0180009_10007155_pt1 | contig 11491 bp, 9 predicted proteins | sample OS_PC_MetaG_FD_123537 | JGI IMG/M metagenome (GOLD analysis project Ga0180009, IMG submission 123537) | Groundwater microbial communities from the Aspo Hard Rock Laboratory (HRL) deep subsurface site, Sweden - OS_PC_MetaG | ecosystem: Environmental > Aquatic > Deep subsurface > Groundwater...
AAAGCTTCACAATTTGACGAATTTTAGCCTCTGAAATTTTCGAACGTTTTGCATACCTGTTTTTTACTGTCATAGCTAGACATTAGCATATATTTTAATGTGCTGTTCTAGTCATGACCCTTAACTATATTAACCACAGTTTACAGAATATGAATGATATTTGTGTGACAGCTGTGTGATTTTTTTATCATATCTTTACGATATGTGGATATTTAGGGAAGGAGGAGCCCCCCCTTTTACTTTATAGGGTAATATTAATGCCAGCTTGCTGTTAATTTCACTATAAGTTCTTATTGTCGGTCAAAAATGGGGAAATACCAAAATACTATTATTCATATCTCAAGGCATCAATCTGATTTAGCCGCACCGCTATCTGCCTTGACCTGGTTTTTGGTTATTTGGTAGCCCTGGCTGTTCAATACCCCGGCCATGATCTCCGAGTCGTAACTATTCATCTGGCAGCCGAAGGTTTTTATATATACCTGCTTTCTATTCTCCATTCTTTACAGCGTTTCCTCTTTTAAAGAAGGTCTTTATATCTTCCGCGATTAGGTAGGTGCAGGGAATTATGAAGAGGGTTAGCAATGTTGCCGCAAAGAGTCCATAAGACATGGCGATAGCCGCCGGCTCGAGAAAGGCCTCTCTCCCCCCGATTCCATATACCAGCGGCAAAAGCGCAGCTATAGTTGTTATGGAGGTTAGGAGTATCGGGCGGAGTCTCGTTTTGGCCGCCTGAACTACCGCCTTGGTTATCTCCAACCCCTCATTTTTTAGCGTGTTGATAAAGTCGACCATGACGAGTGAGTCATTAACGACCACGCCGGTTAATCCCACTATCCCGAATAGGGCCATCAGGCTAAGCGGTTTCCCATGCAGGTAGAGAGCAATGATTACCCCGACTATCCCGAAGGGGATAGAGACCATGATGATAAATGGCTGGATAAATGACCCAAATTCGGTAGCCAATATTATATATATAAGAATGAAGGCCATTGCGAAGGCATTAAACATGGAGCGAACCGATTCGGTTGTATCTTCAAATTCTCCCCCACTCTTAAAATAGTAGCCCGGATATTTTTGGGGTATATCCCTGAATTTTTCAACTATGGCTTTGTTTACCTCAACAACCGTTGTCTTCTCTTCGTCTATAGAGGCGGTTATGGTTACCGTCCTCCTCCCTTCCTGATGGGTAATCCCCCGCACCCCTTGATATTTGGAGAAGTTCGCCACCTTGTTTAGGGATATAAGCCTCCCCTGGTTGTTGGCTATGGTCAGGTTTGTCAGGTTTGATATATTTTGCCTGAACCTCTCAGGCAGCCTGACGACAATGTCGATATCCTCATCATCCTTACGCATGGTTGTAGCGCCCCCCCCATCGAAGGCGTGCCTGATTGTCTCGGCAACCATCCTAACGTTTAGGCCTAGCCTGGCAGCTTCTTCTTTGTTGATGGATACCTGAATCTCTTCTTTATCTAATTCATAGTCTGACCTGATATCTTCAGCCCCTTCAAGGGCAGCCATATAGGCAGAGATCTCTTCCGATAGTTTGATAAGGGTATCATATGAATCCCCGCGAACTTCGACTGCCACAGGTTTTCCAACCGGAGGGCCATGCCTGTTAAGTTCGAACTTTAGGCTTACAAAACCTGATATTTTTTCCTCTTCTATTTTTTTACGAATGGCAGCGATAATCTGGTTGGCATCACGCCCCCGGTCGTTTTCAGGGGTTAGGTAGGCTACACATTGGGCGTACTTGCTCCCATGTTTATCCATAGGTCCTCCACGTCCCCCTTCTCCTATGAAACCGACTACTGTGGTTACATTCTCAAGTTCGCTTTTTGGGAGTTCCAATATTATCTTCTCTATCTCTGATATAACCTTATTGGTCTCCGCAAGAGATGAACCCTCAACTGTCTCTACCCTTACATAGAAGGCATCAACCGTATTTGGAAATAGCTTGAACGACATTATTTTAGCTGAGAAGAGTAGAGCGGCAAGAAAGATTATAAAGGCTACCAGAGAGACGAGGTATCTCCGTTTTGTTGCTTTGGTCAAAATCCTTTCGTAGCTATCGCTCATCGCCTTAAACCATGGTGCCTCGCTCCCCTTTCGATTTTGCGAGAAGAAATTAAACCACTTTTTAGTTGTCTCTTCCTTTGTGGGTGTTAGAGGTCTGACCCATTCGGCCAGATGCGAAGGGAGTATGAATAGGGCCTCAAACAGAGAGGCGGCCAGACAAGCAACAACCCCCATCGGGAAGAACCTTAGAAATTTTCCGAGAACTCCCGATATATACATTAGGGGGAGAAAAGAGGCAACGGTTGTTAGCACAGCGGCCGATACTGGGGCGGCTACTTCTGTGGCCCCTTTTATTGTTGCCTCAACCGGTTCCAGCCCATCTTCCATATAGCGGTATACATTTTCCGATACTACTATGGCGTCGTCGACTATCATACCGAGAACGAGTATCAGCCCGAACATAGTTATCATATTGAGGCTTACCCCAAAGAAGGACATAAATATAAGTGCGGTAAGGAAGGCAAATGGTATACCAAGGGCTGTAACAAGGGCAACACGAACATTAAGGAATACGAGAAGGGTAATCATTACAAGTATTAGCCCCATTATTCCATTCGATATAAGAACCCCTAATCGTCTCTTGACCCGAAGGGATGAGTCGTTAAGCATATCGACAGATACATTCTCAGGGAGTACCTTTTTATACTCTTCTACCTCTTCCCTTATTTTGTTGACGAGGGTTATTGTATCTCCGGCATCTTTCTTCTTGGGGGTAATATTTATTGATACCTTTCCATCGGTCTTATATATCTTCTCCTCCTCCTCAAAGGTATCCTTTATTTGAGCGATATCTTTAACATACAGGTATTGGCCGTCACTGTTGGTTCTTATTATGATATCTCCAAACTGTTCCGCCTTTTCCAGTTCTCCTACTGTTCTGAGTATCAACTCCCTAGTTCCGCTGGTTATTTTACCTCCGGGGAGATTGAGGTTATGGTTTCTGATGCTCTCGATAACCTGTTCAAGGGAGACATAATAGCGTTCAAGGTTCTTCGGATCTATCTCTATAGATACCTCTCTATCCCTCCATCCAGACTTATCGACAGAGGCTACCCCTTTGATTTCTTTAACTATATCTTCAAAGTCGCCTGCGTATTGTCTAAGCTCTGCCTCCGATATATCGTGTCCTGAGAAGGAAATCTCTATTAAGGGCCTTTCAAGAATGATTTCTTTTACGGTTGGGTCATCTACGTCTTGAGGGAGTTCTACCTTATCCACCTCCCTCGATATCTCATTAATAACCTTATCCTTGTTAGGGAGATTGGTATCTAGTTCAATGAATACATAGGAGACCCCCTCGCGAGAGATGGAGGAGTAGGTATCTATACCATCTATACTTTTTAGAGAATCTTCTATAGGAATGGTTATCAGTTTCTCAACCTCAAAAGGGGAGGCCCCCTGATAATTGGTTGATACGGTAACACTATCGACCTCAACTGTCGGGAAGGCTTCCCGCTTAAACCCCATTGTTACTACAATGCCGATAATCATGACGGCTATAGTTATGAGGTTTACGAGAACCTTATTTTTTATTGAGAAGGAGGCTATATTCATTCTGTTACCCCGGTTATAAGTTCAAAGTCTGCCTTGATTTTATAATAATCGGTCAGGGCCTTCAGGTTATTTATCTCGGCTTGGCTTAGGTCATCTTGGTATTCTAACAACCATTTTGTGCCCGATCGTCCCTGGGCAAACTTCTCCTGTTCAAGTCTGAACTTTTTGTCCTGCAGAGAGGCTACATTTTTGGTTGCCTCAATATATGAAAGCTGAGTCCTTATGTGGCGGGCTATAGCCTTGGAATCGGTAATTAGGGCCAGTTTGACCCTTTCATACTCGGCCATATTTTTGCCGTAGGTGTATTCCGACGCCCTCACTTGGCTGGCCCCTTTCTGGCTGAAGGGGTAGAGGGTTAGGTTTAGGCCGACATACCAAGATGGGTATGTCCCATCACCGACCGTGTCATAACTGTTGGACAGGCTTTCTTCGGCACTACTGAATCCATAGCTGGTATTAAAATTTAACGACGGCTTATTTTCATTGGCCTTTATCTCTTTGGTTATCGAGTCTATCTCCAATATATTTTTTATGATTTTCAGTTCAGCCCGGTTGGCTAGGGTTATTCTTATTGTCTCATCTTGGTTGGGTGGGACAGCCTCCGGTATTTGGAGGAGGTTTAACTCGGTAAAGGTGTAGCCGATATCCTCCTTAACTCCCATAATATTTAGTAATTGCTCCCGGGCATTTTTCACCTCATCCTTGGCCAGCATGATGGAGGCCTCGTTTAAGGTGACCGCTGCCTCTAAGGCTATGATATCGACCTCCTCTATGAGTCCGTCGGCGAACTTTTTCTTATTTAAGGATAGGAGTTGCTGCGAACGACTTAGGGCTTTATTTTCTACCTCAAGGTTTAGTTTGGTGAAATTGAGGTCGAGATATCCTTTCTTTAGCCTGTTTATCAGGATGTTTTTCTCTGTGGTTGTGGCCAAAGAAGCAGTCTCCTCCTTCAGCCTTGAGATGCGGATATTGCGTCTGTCATTCTTTCCCCCAAAATTATTGAGTAGCGGTTGAGAGTAGGCAAGGCTTAGATCGGAATTGTATGAGGGGTTGAAGGAGGCGGAAGAGGCATTGGTATCTGTTTTGGAGTTTTGCCACGTCGCCCCGAATGTTCCGCCGGTTAGGGCGGTCTTTTTATTTATCCCTACTGAGGCAGAGTCGGTTCTGCTCTTTGAACCGTATGTAGCGGTGGTGACAGGGTTTCTTACATCTTTTATTCCGGTCGAGAAGCTTAGGAGCGGTTCATATTGGGCCATAATCTGCTCCGTTCCTTCCTGGGCGACGAGCAGGTCGTAGTTGGTCTTCTTAAGGTCAAAGTTATTTTTTATCCCTATCTCTATACACTCTTCCATCGATATTGGGCCGGGCGTTTCTCCCCAAACCGGGCTGGAGAGGAGAAATATAGGGATGATTACTATTAGTAGTCTCTTAATCACTTTTTATCCCCCTCTCTTGATATTATCTCTGTAATTGTATTCATGGCCGCGATAAACATCTCCCTATCCTTAGGGGTTAATCCGTTTAGCATATTGATTATGTGCTCCTTGTGGCAATCGTTACATTCCTTGGCCAGTTTTTTACCTTTGGCCGACAGCTTGATTCTGATGATTCTCCGGTCGGTTGTGTCTCTATCCCTTTCGACCAACTTGTGGTTTTCAAGTTTGTCTATGATTCTGGTCATCATGGCCATTGATATGTCGAGGCTGTTTCCTATGATGCTGATCGTTTGAGGCTGGCTGGCGTGGGCGATAAAGCGGAGAACCTTAAGATGGGGGAGGTTGAGGTCTAGGCGCATAACGCTCTTACACGGCTTGAGCTTGAAGATATCTTCTATCTTATGTATCGAGTCTATGGTCCTTTCGGCACATTCTTCTATTGCAACCTTAACCATTGTTCTTCCTCTGTAGTTAGTTTACTTGTTATATGTTTTAGTTTTAAGATATTTTACATTTGATAATATTTGGGGTCAAATATTTCTGAAGGGGGGTATTATAAGGCACTATCAAAAAACTCCTTTACCTCCTCAATTGTATGGACAATATTTGTCTGGGGGAGGGAGGATATTATCTGCTTTCCGTAGGAGTTTTTCACCAGCCGAGTATCAAGTATGGCGATTACCCCCCTATCTTCCTTCCCCCTTATTAGCCTTCCTACCCCTTGCCTCAGAAGTATAGTGGCCGAGGGGAGGGCCAACGATTTAAACCATCGCCCTTCAAGCCTTTTACACCGTTCATTATAAACAGGGTCATCGGGGGAGACAAAGGGGAGCTTTGTTATGATAACCAGACTTAGGCTTTCCCCTTTAATGTCTATCCCCTGCCAAAAGGTTGTAGTGGCTAGAAGAACCGAATCTCTATTGGCGGTGAACCATTCAATAAGCTGTGGTGGTGGAGCATCCCCCTGCGTTTTGCAAGGGTAAGGAATTTCTATATTGGCTGCCACGTAGCGGAGATGCTGATACGAGGTGAAGAGGACCATTGTCCTCCCCTTGGCCGCTCCGATCAGTTCTTCTATAACCTTCAAGCTCTCCTTCTGATATAGTTCCTGGTCTTCGTTTGGGAGGGGAAGCTTATTATCTATATATATTGCGCTCTGCCTTTTATAGTCGAAGGGGGAGCCTATGATGACCTCTTTGTAACCTTCCTGAACGCCAAGTCTTTCTTTGATGAAGTCAAAGTTATTTTTGGTGGTCAGGGTGGCCGAGGTAAGAATAACATTATTATAACCTGAGGAGAGAAGAGAGAAGGCCTTGGCCGACTCGATAAGGTTGCTCTTAAGCTCCAACATCTTTTTATTTCCATTGGCGTAATAGACCCTATCCTTCTTCTTCTGCTCTATAAAGTCCTCCATATCTCCCTTCAGTATGGAGACGATGCTGATTATATTTTCTATGCTATCTATCAACTCCTTCGTATTCCCCGACGCATCTCTAAACTCCTCCAATTTTTTGATAATGGCCTCAGGGGCCAAGGTTTCCTTAAGGTGACTAAGATCGTCTATTATTTCTTGAGGGATAGGATAGGTGGCCCTAAGGGGGATATCTTTTCTCTTAAATAGGGTCTCAATTCCCTTGAAGGCCTTGTCTGTCTTGATATGAAATTCTCTCAACCGGTTTAAGAGCCAGATAAATCTCAGGCTGGTCAGCTCGCTCCCGAAGGCGCTCGATATAACATTTTCCAGGTGGTGGGCCTCATCGGCGATTAGAAGCTTATGGAAGGGGAGGAGCTTGAAGGATAATAGTAGGTCGTAGACAAGGAGGTGGTGATTAACGACGATTATGTCTACCTTCCCCAAAGATTTGAGATGCGAATAGTAGAAACATTTTTTTTGGTAGAGACAGCTCTTCTGGTTGCAGTCGTTATGGTCGCAAGATACCTCTGACCAAAATTCCGGGATGAAGGGGAGCTCCTCCTTATCCCCCGTTTTGGTCTTGGATACCCAGTCGGCAAATGTCATATATCTCTCACTCACCTCTCCAAAGTCTAGGTTACGAAGGAGGCAGAGGTAGTTGTTCTTCCCCTTTAGAAGGGCATAGGTGAAGCGGTGATTAAAGACGTGACTGAGCAAAAGGAGGTCCTTCTCCACCAGTTGGTTTTGAAGGGTTATAGATGAGGTGGAGATGATTGTCTTTTTTTTCGATAGGATGGCCGGTATCAGATAGGCGAATGTTTTACCGACCCCGGTTCCCGCCTCAATAATAAGCCTTTTATCTCCCTTAATGGCGCTAAAAACCTCGGCTGCCATCTTCTTCTGCTCTTCCCTCTCTTCATATTGCGGGAGGGTTTTCTTCAGAATGTCGAAGATAGAAGATAATTCGTTTTTATTTCCTGTTGGCATATAATGAAAGCAGTTCTGTTTTTAGATTTGTCTGGTAGTGATTAGGTAGTGAGATTATACAAGTTTTGGGTGAGTATTAAAATTAGTGTTTAGTTGCCTAAGTCTGCGTAGTATCAAGACCGAGAATTTGGCGCGACTGGCACGAAGACAACCGTAGCCATAGCAGGGTCTATGGCGAGGATTGACGACAAAGCCGGGCGCGTCAAAGGCCGGTCGGCTACAGCAAGATTTAGGCAATTAAGCACCAGACCCTGATAGAATATCCAAAAGTATCTTAGATTTGCTGGCTAACTGAATTACAAAGAGGTGGATCATGACAAGAAAAGGAGAGTCAAAGAGGAAGACGAATGAGACCGATATCGGCATCTCTCTCAAGATAGACGGGATAGGGAAGTATAGTATAGACACCTCCGTCCCATTTCTTGACCATATGTTATCCCAGATAGCCAAACATGGCTTTTTTGATATGGAGGTTACCGCCACCGGCGACACCAAGATAGATTTTCACCACACGGTTGAGGATGCGGGGATTGTCCTTGGGGAAGTCTTTAAGTCTGCCCTGGGGGATAAGAAGGGTATACGCCGCTACGGCTACGCCTCGGTTCCGCTCAACGAGGCCTTGGCCAACGTTACGGTTGACCTTAGCGGACGCCCCTATTTTGTCTATAACGTCAATCTGCCGAAGGAGAAGGTTGGGGATTTTGATGTTGAGCTGATTGAGGAATTCTTTAATGCCTTTGCGGTTCATTGCGGTGTAACCCTCCATATAAATGTCCTCTACGGGACAAACCTTCATCATATAGTAGAGGCAATCTTTAAGTCCTTCGCCAAGGCGATGGATATGGCCACCTCGATAGACGACAGGTCCAACGCCATTCCTTCCACCAAAGGGAATCTTTAAGTAGCAACCCTTATTGACTGGGCATAAAATGGAAGAGGATCTCTTTAACCCTCTTCCATTTCACCCTGTCTCTATACAATTCTTTACTATCTAAAAAGAGTTTACTTTTGTATACCCCGTAAAGGCCGCTAACCCCGGCATCGAATGATGTGTAGTTATTTTCAGATAGATATTTTATTATCTCTGTTACCAGAAAGATCCCAAAACCGAGATTACTTTTTGCGGCGGCCACATTTTGCAGCGACATAGACCTTCCGTCATCAACAAGTATGGCAGCGGCCACGATATCGCCATCTCTTTCAAGATAGGCGCACTTTATCCACTCTTCCGGAACAGATTGCTTGATGGATAATATTGTTTCTTTGCCCCCCGAGTGCTCTTCTTTTTTTATACGATTGTAATGTTTGATGAAGTTAGCTTCATCAAGAAAGGTTATCTCTGTCTCCCCCCCAATTTTCTCTCTCGTCTTTTCGTATGTTTCAACTGTGGGAAAATGTTTCTTCGGTTTTGATGATTCGGCCGTTCTTCTGTCGAGAAAATCTTTAAAGCCGGTTATGTGCAGGTACCAAAAAATCTTTCTTCTTCTGTCGACCTCTTTCTCAAACTCCTTCCTTACACCGTTATATATTTGGTGTTCTATAGTCCCGCTGCTATTGGTATAGATAAGTGCCGGGCAAGAATCTTCTATATAGGCAGGGTGGGGGTAAAGAACTATTTTCTCGGGACACGATTTGTCGAGAATGAAGTCGTTTCTGATTAGACTTGGATTAAAACTGTAGTGCCATATATCTTGGTATATATTCAGGCCGTAATCTTTTGCACACTGAACCACCTGATCCCTTTTTACCCTCGTTAACTTTGCCATTATTTATTATCTCTGAGATTTTCTTGTTCATTGAATATAGTTGCCGCCTCGCTAAGAGTAACACCCTTTAGGCCTGCTGCCGCGGCTGCCTTTAGGGAGGCCTCAAGGCGTTTCATCAGAGAGGAATATCTTCTCATGTTCTTCGAGTATGGCGAAGTGCCGGAGTGCGTCTCGTTGCTGTGAAACATCATATTGAAAAATGTTCCGTTCCCCCCAAACAGGTGCTCCGATATCTTGCGAAATGTGACCGAAGGCATGCGGTGCGAGGGCCTGAAGAGAATATTCTTGTGTACCCTGAAGCCGAGCCCCTTAAACAGGCTGTTTACCTTCTTGGATGTCTTGGTCGAGTAGTTTCCGAAGATAGGATTGGCGGGGATGGCGGTTACCGGGATTTCCAACAGGTCGAATGCATTGTTCTCCCCCCCCTTTTTGGTTATATCAGTCATTGAGGGGCGATAGGGATGGTTGGGGGCCTCCATGCTGTTTACCCTGATATTCTTACTGATTCCTTTTTCCTTTGTCCAATCGGTCAATGGGCATATTGAAGAATCGACCAGATAATTATTTCGGGACAACCATTCTATTGTCCTCTCATCGATTCCCCATCTTCCCGCTCTGTGACTTGTGGGATAACGGCCGAAGGAATTCCCAATTGTCTCGTGCAGAGTCTCTATTTTTGCGTAGAAAACATTATCGTCCAGCTCAGATTGAATCCCCTCTATCATTTCTTCATCTACCCCAAAATTGTTTTGGTTCTTAAACGGAGGGGTGCTCCATACGTGGAGGTGGGAACCTATCTCACACCTTCCGCTATCCTGAAGGCCTTTAAGTTTTTTAACGGCTCTCTCATTTTGAGTAACCTCGTATGTTACGAGATAGGTAGGTTTCATCCCATATCTATCAAACAGACTGGTAAGAGTGTCTAAGCACTTTAGATTTTCGAGACGGTTTGTTGCCTTGTCAAACCAGTCGACCTCTGTGTCTATGGATATGATTAGATATTTATTTTTCATTTCCAGCCAATAGCCTTCCGTATATTTCTGTCAACCTATCCGCATACCTGTCGATTGTATATCCGGAGGCGATTCCCCTCCCCTTCCTTGCCAGCGTAGCTGCCATTTCTGGATCTTCAAGCAATAGAGAGAGTTTTTCGGCGATGTCGGCTGCTTCAGTTGTTGATACAAGAGCCCCCTCTTCCGATATCTCAGCCGTAGGAACCTTATCAGATATCAGGGTCGGAAGGCCGACAAACATCGCCTCCAGATGAGTATTACCAAAACCTTCCGTGTGCGAGACAAGGGCAAAGAAATCCGCCCCCTTTAGCAGGGAGGGGATATCGGTGCGGTAACCCGGTAAAAAAACCCTTTCCTTAAGGCCATGATTTTCTATGAGGGATTCAAGTCCTTTCCGCTCTCCCCCCTCGCCGACGATTATTAGGTTCGTGTCTGGAAATCTATTCTTGATGATAGTGAATCCCCCTATAAGCCCCTCGAAATTTTTTTCCGGAACTAACCTTCCGACACTTATTATAAACCTGCCGCCTTTCCCGGTTAGCAGAGAGAGGTCTACTGCCTCCGCATCCTCAAAGCGCTTCCCATCGATTGCGTTGTAGAGGAGAATATTTTCTCTATTGAATTTATTATGGTATTTCTGAACAACCTCCCTGACTTCTTTGGATATCGAAATATAGGCAGTTGTAAAGAGGCTTAAATAAATGTTGGCATATCGACGAAACCACCTCTTTTCAACCCTCGGGTTGCATATATGGGTTGTAACCGGTATTCCGAGGCCTATGGCTGCAAGACGTCCAAAGTAGTCCCCTGAAAAATGGGCGGTTTGTATGATGTCTGGTCTTTCAGACTTCAATATGTCCCGCAGCTTTTTTACGGTATCGATCCGGAATGTCTTGATTATTCTTTTGCTCTTACCAACAGAAATTACCCTTATACCCTCATCTATGAAATCCTGATTTCTTTGTCCGGTTCCTGAAATATTTATGACAACCGGTTCGAAACCTTCGCGGCTGTTCAACTCCCTGACTATATCAAGGAGCATATTTTCCACCCCGCCGAAAGGAAGCCCGCCGACTATGTATATTATTTTCATGGTATCAGCTTATTGTTAGATGGGCGTATGAGATTTTAGTTAAGTAAGGATGTTGAATTATACCAATAGACAATAAATACCATTTACTCGAAAGTTAGCTAAAGATATAGGTAAAGTTTGAGAGATTCTTACGTTATGTTTTATTTTAA
>Ga0180009_10007156_pt1 | contig 11491 bp, 8 predicted proteins | sample OS_PC_MetaG_FD_123537 | JGI IMG/M metagenome (GOLD analysis project Ga0180009, IMG submission 123537) | Groundwater microbial communities from the Aspo Hard Rock Laboratory (HRL) deep subsurface site, Sweden - OS_PC_MetaG | ecosystem: Environmental > Aquatic > Deep subsurface > Groundwater...
AATATTGACGGATTTAGAAAAGAACAAGCAGAAGAAATGAAAAAAATAGGTGAATTATTTAATGCAATAGTTTTAGTGATAGGAGAAAAAACCAAAGCTTTCACCCTAAAAAAAGGAATAGTCTATGAAAGACATGGAATTCCTTCAATGGATTACCAGACTTTTACTTCAATTTTTGATACAGCAGTTCCTTCAATGAAATTCTTTAAAGGAAAAACAATAGTTGAATTAGAATCAGACAAACTAAAAGAAAAAAGAAATGAATTAGATTACACTTTAGAGGAATTAGCAAGAAGAACTGGCATCACTAAGGAGTCTTTATACAGATTAGAGCATGGATTTAAAACCAGCTTAGATACAGCAAAAAAATTAGAGAAATTATTGAAAGCAGACTTGATTTTAGAAAAAAACTTATTAGAAGAGTTTGCTTTAAGCAAGCCAAAAAAAGAAGTTTTTGAAAACCATTTTGATGACTCTTCTTTGGAAAAAATCCATTCATTAGGTTTGGACATAATTGAATTCAAGCATGCGCCTTTCAGGGCGTTCGGCACAAAAAAAGAGTTTTTGTTAATAGACAAAGGAAAAGAAAAAAGTGAACTCCAAAAAAAAGCTTTAGTGTTAGAAAAAACCAAGGCAGTCTTTGATTCCCATTCATTAATTATCACAAAAAAATTCAGTTTAGACAAAATTGAGTCAACTCCGATAATCCAAGAAGAAGAACTGGATTCGTATTCCAAGGCAAACCAGTTAATGAAAGAAATAAAGAAAAGAGAGAAAAAATCTGAGTGAAATTTGTTTAAGCCAAAAAACCGTTTTTTGTTATTTATAAAGGATTATGCTGTAACGTAACCCTAAATCATGTATAACTTTTGTATACGGTTGTATAAATAATTTATACAGAACTTTCTCTTCGAAAGAAAATTTGCTTTCCGTTTAAAGGACATTCAGGTGTAAATCCAAAAGCGTTTTTAAATTGTTGTGCAATTATTTATTATTGGTTTAAATGAATTTTAGTGAGTGCCTTCCAGGTTCATTCTGATTTTATTTTGGTTAGGCATCTCTCGTTTGTTGGTTTTGAAAGAATTTCCCAGTCTTTATGCAAAGGGTTAATTTCCGCCGGCTTTAAGGCAGAAAACATTCTTGTAACTGATTCAGACAACAGCAGACTTGAAATTGCAGAAAAAGAGCTTAAAACCAAAACAAGCTCAAAAAACTCTGATGCAGCAGATTTTGCCCAAATGGTTTTTTTGTGTGTAAAGCCTGCAGGAATTAATTCAGTTTTAAAGGAAATTTCAGACAGATTGACTGAAAAGCATGTAATTGTTTCTGTTGCTGCGGGAATAAAAATTAAATCCATCGAAAAAGAGGTTTATTGCAGGGTGTTAAGGCTGATGCCCAATATTGCGGTTTCACTCAAAAAAGGGGTTAATGCGGTTTCTTTTGGAAAAGGATTCAGCGAAAAAGAAAAGCAGGAATTCCTGGATTTTTTCAGCGGTATTGGAGTTGTATTTGAAGCAGAAGAAAAATATTTCAACCTTATAACAGTTGTTTCAGGAAGCGGGCCTGCTTTCTGGGCAAGGCTGATAGAATATGAAATTAATGCAGTTAACTCCTTTGGGCTGGAGAAAGAAAAAGCAAGAAAGCTTGTGCTTTATTCAATTGAAGGCACTCTTGCATTGCTTGCCGGAATGAAAGAAAAAGAATTAATTGATTTGGTTGCTTCACCCCAAGGAGTTACAGCTGAAAGGCTGAAAGTTTTAGAAGAAGAAAACATTGAAGAATCATTTCTTTTTTCGCTGAAAAAAGCCCTGGAAAATGCAGGTGAATTGTCTCATGGAAAGTGAGGCAATACTGCTTGCAGAACAATTCGGGGCAATGAATTACGCTCCCCTGTCTGTTGTAATAACAGAAGGCAAAGGCTGCTGGGTTAAAGACGAAAACAACAAAAAGTTTTTTGACTGTCTCAGCGCTTACTCTGCATTAAACCAAGGCCACAGGCATCCCCGAATAGTTAAGGCTGCAATAAAACAGCTTGGAAAGCTTACCTTAACTTCCCGTGCTTTCCACAACAATCTCTTGGGGGAATTTTTGAAGAAATTAACTGAAGTATCTGAACTGGAGAAAGCCCTTCCGATGAATTCAGGGGCAGAAGCAGTTGAAACTGCATTAAAGGCAGCAAGGAAATGGGCTTATACAGTAAAAAAAGTTGAAGCAGGCAAGGCAAACATCATTGTATGCAAGAACAATTTCCATGGAAGGACTACAACAATTGTCGGCTTTTCTTCTGAAACGCAATACAGGGAAAACTTCGGGCCTTTCTCTGAAGGGTTTAAGCTGATTGAATTCAATGATGCAAAAGCATTAGGGAAAGCAATTGACTCAAATACTGCTGGCTTTCTATTAGAGCCTGTACAAGGCGAAGGCGGAATAATTTTTCCTTCAGAAGGATACCTGAAAGAAGCAAGGAAAATCTGTTCTGAAAAAAATGTTTTATTGATTCTTGATGAAATCCAGACAGGCTTTGGAAGGACAGGAAAAATGTTTGCTTTCCAGCATGAAGGAATAAAACCTGATGTGCTGATTGTAGGAAAAGCTTTAGGTGGAGGAATAATGCCTGTTTCAGCTGTAATTTCAACTAAGGATGTAATGAATGTTTTCAGGCCCGGAGACCATGGAAGCACTTTCGGCGGGAACCCTTTAGCCTGCGCTGTAGGATTAGAGGCAATAAAAGTAATTGAAGAGGAAAGCCTTTCAGAAAAAAGCAGGGTAAACGGAAAGTATTTCCTTGAGAAACTGAAGCAGATCAACTCGCCTTTTATCAAAGAGATAAGAGGAAAAGGATTGTTCATAGGAATTGAAATAAAAAAAGAGTTTGTCAGCGCAAAGCCCTTCTGCTTAAAGCTGTTAAAAGAAGGAATCTTATGCAAGGAAACCCATGACCTTGTTTTAAGGCTTGCGCCTCCTTTGACTGCAACAAAAAAAGAGCTTGATTTTTGCGCAAAAAAAGTCAGGAAAGTGTTTGAAATACCCAAAGAATTTAAATTTGATTAAACAAGGTTATTTCATGCAGGACTTTGAATCTGAAAGAAAAAAGCTTGTAATGCATTTAAGTGATGTTCAGGCAGTCAAGACAAAATCAGTTGGACAAGCTTTTCTTTCAGTTAAAAGAGAAGAATTCTTTGAAGAAGCAATGAAATCAAATGCTTATGTTGATTCAGCTTTTTCTATTGGTTTTGGCCAGACTATTTCCCAGCCTTATACTATTGCAGTAATGCTTGAAATGCTGAAATTAAGCGAAGGAATGAATGTTTTGGATGTAGGTTCAGGTTCAGGTTATACTGCCTGCTTAATTTCAGAAATAGTTGGAGAAAAAGGAAAAGTAATTGGAGTTGAATTAGTAAAAGAACTTTATGAAAAAACAAAAGAAAATCCTGAAATAAAAAAAAGGAAAAACATTGAATTATTTAATTTTGATGCAACAAAAAAAGAATTCAAAGAAAAATTTGACAGAATTTTAATTTCTGCTGCCTGCCCTTTTTTGCCAAAACCTTTGTTTGATGCATTAAAAGAAAAAGGAATTGCGGTTGCGCCAATAGGAGATGCTTTTTCGCAGAGAATCCAGTCAATAACTAAATTAAACGGAAAACCGTTCAAGAAAGAATTCCTGCAGGGCTTTTTTGTTTTTGTTCCGTTAAAAGGAAGTTTTCAAGAGTAAAGCTTTTATACTATTTTGTATTACTTTGTAGTATATGGAAAATATTAGCATTAAGCTTGATTCAAGGATTGCAAAAGATATTTCTAAAGCTTTAAAGGATTTCAAGTACAGCACTAAAACAGAATTCATCAGGGATGCAATCAGAAGCAAGCTGAAAGAACTGGAAAAAGAAAGGCGAATTGAAGAGCAATGGGATAAATTGTTTGCTTTAAAGGGAGCATTTAAAGGACAGGGAAGATTCAAATCAAGTGAAGAGTTTATTAAGTGGAGAGAAAATGGCGGAAGTGAAGAATTGATGGAAGAACTTAAAAGAGAACATAAATCAAAATAGTTCTTCTGGAAAATGAAATTCAACAATATCGATCTCTGCAAAGTGTTTGTCTCTGCTTATAAGAACTGCTTTTTGATCTCTTGAAATAATTGCATGAAGAATATCTGCCTGCGGGAATTCTTTTTTTGTTTTAACCCAAAATAAATGTGCTTCATCAAACTGCTCTTGAGAATGTTTTACTTCAATAATCAAATCAGAAAAATCTAAAAGTCTTTTTTCAATTTCTTCTTTTGCAATATGTTTATAGAGTTCTTTTCTCATAACATCTGAAACGATTATTGTTGACTTTTCTTTCCGGCATTTTCTCAGGAACTGGAAAGCTAATTCGCCTAAAGGCTTTATTCCATTTTTTCTGTCTTCTAAATAGTCAATCCAAATACATGTATCTAAATAAAATTTCTTTTCCATGCAGGAAGTGAAAGAGTAAATCTTTAATTGCAGTTTTCTTCGTGAATTAACGAAAAACAAAAAGCAAGGGGTTTAACCCTTGATTTTGTCTGTTATTTCTTTTTCTATTTCGCCTTCATTTACTTCTTCCAAGTCATATCTTACTCTGATAATTTTTTTGTCTGTTTTTATTATTTTGTTTAAGTCAATTGGCGTTCCTGATAAAACAATGTTGCATTCTGTCCTGTTGATGGTTTCTTCCAGGTCTTTGATTTGTTTTTCTCCGTAACCCATTGCAGGCAATACTTTGCTTAAATGAGGGTATTTTTCAAATGTTTTTTTGATTGAGTCAACTGCAAAAGGCTTTGGGTCAACTATTTCAGCTTTTTGTTCTAATGCTATAACTGTTGCTGCTCCAGTATCCATTCCTCCATGAGTTACTGTCGGGCCGTCTTCTACAACCAAAACTTTTTTTCCTTTTAAGTCAACTTTTTCTTCCATTGTTAAAGCTGAATTGCATTCAATTATTTTTGCTTTTGGATTCCATTTTTTGATGTTTTTTCTTAGTTTTTCTATTTCTTCTTTTTTTGCTGTATTAACTTTATTGATTATTACTGCGTCTGCCATCAAAAAGTTTGCCATTCCAGGATGATAAGCTGTTTCATGCCCTGTTCGAAACGGATCAACAATAACAAATAACACATCAGTTTTATAGAAAGAAAATTCATTGTTTCCTCCGTCCCATAAAATCATGTCAGCTTCTTTTTCTGCTTCTTTTAGTATTGCAGAATAATCTACTCCTGCATACAAGATATTTCCTTTTTCTATGTGCGGTTCAAATTCTTCCATTTCTTCTATTGTACATTTGTTTTTTTCCATGTCTTCATATTTTTCAAATCTCATTACTTTTTGTTCAACTAAATTCCCATAAGGCATTGGCTCTCTTATTACAACAAACTTTAATCCTTTTTTCTTTAAAATTTCTGCAATATATCTGGTAGTCTGGCTTTTGCCGCAGCCTGTCCTTACAGCATTAACTGCAATAACTGGTTTAGAGCTTTCCAGCTGCATTGCTTTTGGTCCAAGTAATTGAAATGAAGCGCCTGAACCTAAAACTCTTGAAGCTCTTTCCATTACATAAGGAAAAGGTAAATCAGAATAAGACAAGAACACTACATCAATATTGTTTTCTTTTATTAGTTCTTCTAGTTTTTCTTCTGGTTCAATTGGAATTCCGTCAGGATACATTTTTCCTGCTATTTCTGTTGGATAAGTCCTGTTGTCTATTCCTGGAATTTGTTCTGCAGTAAAACAGACAACTTCATATTCTTCATTGTCTCTGAAAAACGAATTAAAGTCATGAAAATCTCGGCCTGCCGCCCCCATAATAATTGCTTTTTTTTTCATTTAATCCCCCCTCTGTTTCTTAAATAAAAAGAAGAATGTTATTTTATTTTTTTGCTTTTAGTTTTCCCATGGTTCTTTTTTGTCTTTTCCTAATTTATGGTTTTCAACTTCTTGCATTAATTTTTCTTTTTCGTTTTTTGGGTTTACTCCTTCAAACAAAGGGCTGCTTAACATTAAAACCACTGCCATAATTACATCAAGCAATGCAATTAATCCAAAAAATATGTTGTTATTTAATCCAAGGTAAGCTAAAAGAATTATTCTGAAAAACAATAAAATAAAACTGTAAGAATACCCCCAGCTTTTTGTTTTAGTTAAAGCATAACCTAAACTAAATGAAAGCACTGTAAACAATGCCATTAAAATAAGTGCAATTGATTTAATTTCCAGTTCAGCTGAAGCTGCTTCAGGGTTTAATGCAAAAAAATAAGAGAGTTCAATTATAGCAGAAACAATAAATAAAATCCCCAGAATTTTTGGAAGAATAGGAGTTCCTGAATCTTCTTCTATTTCTTCTCTGGTTTCATTGTTAACTTCTTCTAAAATCCTTAAAGGATAACCTGAAAGCTCTAAGAATTTAATTATGTCTTTTTCCTGCATTCCCTGCTTTTTTTTCAGGATAATGTCCTGTTTTATTTTTTTTCCTGTATTTTGTCCATTTTATTCCCTTTTAACAACAAAAACTATTTCATTGTCAAAATCTAGTCTAGCACTTAAGTAAAGTGAATTCTCCTTAATAAATTTATTTATTAAAAAGGTTTCCCGAAAAGAAATATCCTCTTTTTTTGTCATTGACTCTTTAGAGCAGCTTAAAACAAGCCATTTAGCAGGAATTAATTCAATTAAGTTTTCTGTTAAGCCTTTTTTTTCCCTTTCCATTACAGGAATTAATTTCAAAACCAAAGCCACATCAAAAAGCTTTCCTTTATTTAATTCAAGCAATTCATTTCTTGAATCAAAATCTGTATTTTTCAGGTCAAGCAGAAACCCTTTTCCTTTTATTTCAGAATATTTTTGAATCAAAGAAAAATATTCATTCACTCTGTTAACAAATTCTTTTTTGTGTTCTGTTCCTGCATAAAAGCCCTTGAATTTCATGAAAGGAACAGAAAAATAATTAAATCCGCAGGAAACATCCAAAACTGATTCAGGTCTTCCAGTCGCCTTGAATATTTTCTGATAAAATTTTTCATAAAAAAGAATTCTTTCTTTAGAAGAAATATGCATTTTCAAAAGCTCTTTGTGAATTGAAAGGGTTTTTTTCAGTTTTTTTTCTTTTTTAAGTTTTTCTTTTAGTTCATCAAATTTTTCCTGAATTTTTTCAGGACTTTCCTGTTTGTACTGTCTTAAATAATAGTAAATGCTTTTTTTTGTTTTCTTCATTACTTTTTTGTATTCTTTCCATTTCTCAAAATTCTTTTTTTCAAAGAATTCAAGTGCGTTTTCTGCAAACTTCCTGTTCTTTAATGCTTCTTCAAGAAAAAAATTTTCTGCTTCTTTTCTTGAAATCTTATAGCGTTTAACTATTTTTTCAGCTGACTTCTTAATTATTTCTTCTGGAATTGCTTTCATATGAATATACCTCAAAAAGAATACACAGAAAAGTATTTTAATTTCAAAGCATATTATAATTAGAGTAATTTTTTGAGGGAATCTGTATTAAAAAAAAGTTTTTGTTTTTGTTGGTTTTAGTTTTCTTGTTTAGTGTTGTTTCTGCCCAACAATTATATGTGAATAATGCTTCTGGTTCTAATTGCAGTGATTCTTTTGCCAGAGCACAGAATTCTTCAAGCCAGCCTTGGTGTACTATTGAAGCAGCCAACCAAAAACATTTAGGCGGAGATACAATTAATATTATGCCTGGAGTTTACAGGGACAGCATTTGGCCTAAAGCAGGAACTGCAAGCCAATTTACTGTTTTTCAAGGCGTTGGCCCAAGAGAACAGGTAATAGTTCTTGGAAGCGAACAAATTACTGGCTGGACTCAGCCTGACTCAATTAATCATCCAAACATCTGGAAGTCAACTGTACCGCAAATTGAACCTTCTCCTGCTGCACCTTACCAGAAAAGACAAGAAGCCACAACTGACGGAGTAGTTGTTATTGATTCCACTGACTGTTTTCAGAATCGAACTAATTGGCTTAAGAGGGCTTCACTTGTTGTTTGTAATGCTGAATACAATGCAAAAACTAATAATTATCATCTTGATCCTTTGACTGCAATTACTGGTCCAGGGCAAATGTTTTTTAAGCCTGATACTGATGAAGTTTATGTCTGGGCATACAATAACCAGAATCCAAATAACACTTTGATTGAATGTTCTGTCAGGCCTTTTTCTTATCTTGCAGGAGAATATTATCCTACAAATTATTTGCCTTCTTATTTTTCTTTGCCTCAAAGATATGCTTATTTTGCTTACAAGAATTTAACTGTAATGCAAAGCTTGAATATGGGAGTATGGATGGATGGAAGAATTCATGATGTTAACATAACCAATAATGTGTTTGCATACAATGGCGGACCAAATAATGCAATCGGCTGTTCAGGCACTGGAGGAAATACTGCAGTAATAATTCATGAAAAATATGATTTTTATGGGGCTCCAGCAGACGACCCAAAATGTGGTCCAGGTTATCCTCTTCCAGGACAAAATTGTTACAGGCCTGGAATGAATGTTATTGGAAATCTAATCCATGACAACATTGGAAGCGGAGAAGACCCATATCAAGGAATACAATTTTATCACTCAGGCTACCAAATCATTTCAGACAACGAAGTTTACAACCAGAAAATTGGAGTTTACCTTAAAGGAGGAAACAGAGACATAACAATACGCAACAACAACCTCCATAACTTAACAGAAAACGGAATAATGTTGCAATGGCAGATGCACAGCATTTTTGTTGAAGACAACATAATATGGAATGGCCCGACAATGTTTTCTGAAATAAGCACAGACGACTATGTTGCAGCAGGAGACACAATAAAAGGAAACATTCAAGTAAGGCAAAATGTATTCAATAATCTTAATGGAAGCGGATTATCACAAAAAAGTGAATATGGAGCAATAGATGATTCAATAACATTCAAAAATAACATTATTTACAATCCAGGACAATATGGATTCTTCCTTGGAAAATATGGCAGTAATCCAATATCAATGGATTCAGAACATAATTTATTCTACAAAGCAAGCAGAGCAATAACCTTCTATAAAGATGGACCCTGCCCAGGACCATATCCAGGGCAATGTGATTTACAAGACTGGAGAAATGCAACAGGAAATGACATTTACTCAATTGAAACAAATCCTTTGTTTGTTAATCCTTCTTCAGGAGATTTCACTTTACAGTCAACTTCTCCTGCAATAAATGCAGGAGAATTTATTTCTGGTTATCATTGTAGTTTGGCAGATGATGCTGGAGGAAGCAGTTTGACTGGCTGCAGGCATTGGAGAGGTTCAGCACCAGATTTAGGTGCAATAGAATTCGGAGGAACACCTGCACCATGCACTACAGGACAAACAAGAAGTTGCAGCACAACAGAATCCTGTCCTGGAATTCAAACTTGCACTGCAGGAAGCTGGGGTTCTTGTGTAGACATTCCAGATGACGGATGCCCTGTAATTCCTTGTACTAACGGAGACACTCAACCATGCACTACAACAGAAAACTGTCCTGGAACACAAACATGTGTTAGTGGAAGCTGGGCTGCTTGTACAGACAATCCAAGCGATGGCTGTCCAACTCCAAGCCCAGGAAGCATTACTGCAACACATTTAGTTCCTTCAAGCGATTCAAGCTTTCCTCAAGGGCAAGCATTCACATACCAAACAAAAGTATCATGTTCAGGAGGATACTGCGGAAACATAACAGCAACATTAGATCCTTTATTGTCTTTGAATAAGCCTGCTACTGCAAGTTCAACTGAAACTAGTTCTTTTGGGCCAGAAAAAGCAGTTGATGGAAGCACTGCTTATGGCAGCAGGTGGGCTTCAAATTATAATTCAACTGCATGGTGGCAGGTAGACTTGCAGAACACTTATAATATTACTTCAATTGATTTAGTTTGGGATGCATCTTATGCTTTAGAATATAAAGTGCAGGTTTCAGAAGATGGAAGTAACTGGATTCAGGCATTCCATGAAACAGCATCCAATGGAGGAACAGATTCAATAACTTTATCCAATAATGCAAGATATATTAAAATTGAATGTTTACAGAAAGGCAGGCCAGGCTCAAATTATTCAATCCAAGAAGTAAGCGTTTTTGGAGACGATTCAACAGCAAAAGGAGTTATTCCAAAAAATGCTGGAACCCCATTTTATACTACAAACAACAATCCTCAAACCTGCACAAACTTAGCAGACGGAAGTTCTTGTACTAATACTTGGAGTGTAATACCAACAGGCGGAATAGGAGAAGAATACTCTTTTTTTGTAAAATACCAGCCAGAAAATGCTAGTATTCCATCAAAAAACACTACAATAAAAATGATTACAATAAGCGAAGGAACAGGCTGTCAAGAAAACTGGACTTGCACTGAATGGAGTGCATGCATTGGAGGAAACCAGACTAGAACTTGTACTGATAATAATGACTGCGGAACAGAAAATAATAAGCCTCCTGAAAGTGAATCCTGTACTGAATGCGATTTCACTGACTTCAGGCCATGCACTACAACAGAATCATGTGACGGAACACAATACTGCAACCAAAATGGAACATGGGATCCTGTTTGTTTTGATACTTTCCCAGATGATAATTGTCCAATATTAGCTTGTGCTGACAGTGAACTAATAACAGAATTATGTGAATGCGGAGGAGAAAACTATTCAACAGGATACTGTTGTCAGAATACTCATCAGACAACGCCTTGTATTAGTGATTGTGTTGAAGGCCCAATAACTGAAGCATGTTATTGTGGAACAGAAGAATATGATTCAGGTTATTGTTGCGGAGTAGGAGGAATGAATCCTCCAACACATCAAACTTACTCTTGTGATGCTACTTGTAGTCCTGGAACAACACAAGCATGCAATACAAGTGATGATTGTGCTGGAATACAAACATGCAATGCTTCAGGTTTTTGGAGTTCTTGTGTTGACACTCCAGATGATGATTGTCCTGCTTGTGTACCAGATTGGGGTTGTGGTTCTTGGAGTGCTTGTATAAACGGAAGCCAGACTAGAACTTGTGTTGATGATAATGATTGTGGTTCAAATACAGGAAAGCCTTCTGAAAACCAGGCGTGTGGAGTATGTGATTTCACTGATGTAAGAGACTGCACTACAGATGAAGGTTGTACTGGAAGTCAGGTTTGTGATGTTACTGGAAACTGGGATTCAATTTGTTATGATAATAATCCAGAAGATAATTGTCCTGCGTGTGTTGAAGAATGGAGTTGTGGTTCCTGGAATTCATGCACAAACGGAAACCAAACAAGAAATTGTACTGATTTATCTGAATGTGGCACTACAGAGTTTAAGCCTTCTATAAGCCAGTCTTGTGGAACTTGTTCTAGTGGGGTAACACAGGCATGCACTACAAGCCAAGGGTGTGCTGGAATTCAAACTTGTGTGAATGAGAGTTGGGGTTCTTGTGCTGATATTACAGGAGATGGTTGTCCGACAACAACAAACTTGAAAGAA
>Ga0180009_10007157_pt1 | contig 11490 bp, 9 predicted proteins | sample OS_PC_MetaG_FD_123537 | JGI IMG/M metagenome (GOLD analysis project Ga0180009, IMG submission 123537) | Groundwater microbial communities from the Aspo Hard Rock Laboratory (HRL) deep subsurface site, Sweden - OS_PC_MetaG | ecosystem: Environmental > Aquatic > Deep subsurface > Groundwater...
GCTCCTTGTAATTGACTTTTTTACCGTACATCAGGATGCCCGTACGGTATATCTTACCAGCAAGCCAGGTAGTACCCAGAAAACCCAGTACCAGCAACAGCATGGAGAGATACAATTCAGGAAGTGGCACTCCGAAGGGGATGCGGACCATCATCACTACCGGACTGGTAAAAGGGATGATGGAGAACCAGAAGGCCACAGGACCGTCGGGATAACGCATCACAAACTGAGCGATAATCAATGACAGGATTAGAGGCAGACTCACCGGCAACATGAACTGCTGCGTATCGACCTCGGTATCGGAGGCTGAACCTATGGCAGCAAACAAAGCGGCATATAAAAGATAGCCGAACAGGAAGTAAAAAATAAAAGATAGCACCATGGTGCCAAAATCAATCGAATCAATTATCTCCAGGATCTTGGTTACATCTTCTTTTTCCTCTGTCACCGGGATTTCCTGCTGTGCTATGAACTGATCCTGCCCCGGTACCAACTGCGTGAAATTCTCCCGGGGTAAATCACCGGCATAGGTTACCTGAAATACCGATACTATGGTAAAAGTAAGAATCACCCACAGCAGGAACTGCGTCAGCCCTACCAATGCGATGCCGATGATCTTGCCCATCATCAGCTGGAATGGCCTTACACTGGAAACGATGATCTCAACGATGCGGTTGCTCTTTTCCTCAATGACACCACGCATCACCTGGGCTCCGAAGATAAAAATGAACATATAGATCATAAGCCCGGCAAAGATCCCAAGTACCATGCTAACCTCGGTAAAGGTCTTTTCCTCAGCTCCCTCCTCGTCAATAAGCATGCTAACCAGGGTTATATTTGCCTTCGCCGACAATATAACATCACGGTCTATCCCGGAGGCCGCCAGTTTCAATGCTTCGACCTCCTTCTTCATCACGTTGCGTATGTACGTCTGAATGCTCACCGGTAACTGACGGCTGCCGTATACGACAGCGGATGTCGGAAGATTTAGTTCGGTGCGGGGAATGTATAGCAAAGCATCATCATCACTTCCGATGAGATTGTTTTTCGCAGTTTCAAGGTCTGTGACAACATACTGGAAACGCATATTATCCTCATCCTGGAACTTACCGTAAAAAACCCCGCTTTCATCCAGTACCAGTACGGTTTTTACCTGCTGGTCGGAAACCTGGGAGATGATGATGGGCAGAATGATCACGGATGCCATAAGTATTGGCCCCAGAAAGGTCATGATGATGAACGACCTCTTCCTGACACGGGTAAGAAACTCCCTGCGGATGACCAATAATATCTTATTCATGGATTTCCTGCTCCTTTACCTTTTTGATAAAAATGTCGTTCATCGTAGGAAGGATTTCCTGCAATGAATGTATGCTTACTTGTCCGATCAGCAGGTTTAACAGGTCATTTGCACTGCGGTCACGCCCAATCTTTATCCTGGCCGTCCGCAATCCCTCTTCAAATCCTTCGCTGATAACGCTGAAATCGCTGTTTAGCAATGCAGGAAGCTCTCCGTCAAAGTTATTGAATGATATTTCAAAAACATTAGCTCTATTAGCATTGCGAATCTCTTTCACACTGCCGTCGAGAACCTTTCTGGAGCGGTTGATGAGAGCGATATGGTCGCAAAGTTCTTCAACAGATGCCATATTATGGGTTGAAAATAAGATGGTTGCGCCATTATCGCGCAAACGGAGTATCTCGTCTTTAAGAAGGTTTACATTGATGGGGTCAAATCCGCTGAAAGGCTCATCAAAGATCAATAGAGAGGGCTCATGCACGACCGTTACGATGAACTGCACCTTTTGCTGCATGCCCTTGGAGAGCTCTTCCACCTTACGGTTCCACCAGTTGAGGATGTCAAATTTGCCAAACCAGTTCTTTAGCCTTGTTTGAGCATCATGATGAGAAAGGCCCTTCAAGCGGGCAAGATACATGGCCTGCTCGCCAACCTTCATCTTCCGGTACAAGCCACGCTCTTCCGGAAGGTAACCGATGCGCCCCACATGCTCAGCTCTGAGCTTTTCGCCTGCAAAAAACAACTCACCCGAATCCGGTGCCATGATCATATTGATGATCCTGATGAGACTTGTCTTTCCTGCACCGTTTGGACCGAGTAATCCGAAAATACTCCTTTCAGGCACCTCAATGCTCACCTCATCAAGGGCTTTGTGTCCGGCATATTGTTTGGTTATGTTTCTCGCTGTTAACAGTTGCATCAGGAAAGGTTCTTGGTTTTATTGAAAATATTCCCGCATACGCTCAAAGAATCCTTTGTCCGCTCCGGTAGGCTTGGGTTGGAAATTTTCCGATTCCGACAGTTTTTCCAGGATGGTCTTTTCTTCCTTACTAAGGTTTTGTGGCGTCCAGACATTGACATTAACCAGTATGTCGCCCCTGGGTGAGCCGTTCACATCGGGAAGCCCTTTTCCTTTTAACCTCAGAACCTTGCCTGCCTGCGTTCCCGGAGCGATCTTGATCCTTGCCTTGCCTTCCAGTGTGGGTACATCAACATTGGCTCCAAGAGCAGCATTGGTAAAGGAAATGTATTTGTCGTAAATAAGATTCCGACCGTCACGGATCAACTCCGGATGCGGTATTTCTTCGATCAGGATGATAAGGTCTCCCGGCACTCCTCCCCTGGCAGCCGCGTTGCCTTTTCCCGACATCGACAACTGCATGCCGTCGCTAACTCCACCAGGTATGCGGACAGAAATAATCTCCTCTCCACTGACTATCCCATCGCCGTGGCAGCTATGACATTTTTCGATAATGATCTGGCCTTCGCCTCCGCAGGATGGACAGGTGGTGGTTGTACGCATCTGCCCAAGAAAAGTGTTGGTTACCTGAGTAACCTGTCCCGTTCCCCGGCATGTCTGACAGGTATGAAACGATCCTCCCTTGTGAGCTCCTGTACCGTTACAGGCTTCACAGGAGACATACTTATTGACCTTGATCTTTTTCTCTATCCCGGTGGCAATCTCATGCATCTCCAGTTTCACTTTGATGCGCAGATTGGTGCCACGGTTCACCCTCCTGCTCCGTGTCCTGCCTCCACCGCCAAAACCACCAAATCCAAAGCTCTCGAAAACATCCCCGAAATGGCTGAAGATGTCATCCATCGACATCCCGCCACCACCACCGAAGCCGTTCATACCCCGTAATCCGTCGTGACCAAACTGGTCGTAACGCTTCCTCTTGTCAGGATTGCTTAATACCTCATACGCCTCGGCCGCCTCCTTGAAATGCGACTCAGCATCGGGATTGTCAGGATTCTTATCAGGATGGAATTTCAGAGCTTTCTGACGGTATGCCTTCTTGATCTCCTGCTCCGTGGCATTGCGCGAAACCTCCAGAATTTCGTAGTAATCTCTCTTTTGCGACATGTTAATGCGATAGTTTTTTAGTTAGCCCGGCCGCCTAATTGCCCACAACAACCCTGGCGTACCGGATCACCTTGCCGTTGAGAAGATACCCCTTCTCAACCTCGTCGATCACTCTTCCTTTTTGCTCAGGCGACGGCGCCGGTATGTTCGTGATGGCTTCGTGATAATCCGTGTCAAAAACCTCCCCAACGGTTCTCATCTGCTCCAGGCCCTTCTGATTCAGTATAGTCAGGAATTTATTGAAAATCAGCAAAACCCCTTCCTTAAGATTGCTATCCTCCGACGAATTCTCCATGCTCCGGATCGCACGCTCAAAATCATCAAGAACAGGGAGTAAGGCAGTAATTACCTCTTCCGAGGCGGTCTTGCTCATCTCAATCTTTTCCTTCAATGTCCTTTTCCGGAAATTGTCAAACTCCGAAAATAAACGAAGGTATTTGTCATTCAGCTCATCAACTTTTTCTTTCAATTCTTTGTTCTCCTTTTCCAGGATGGCCTGTTTCTTCCTGCGCAGTGTTTTTTTGTCAGTCCCTTCCATGCTTTCCTGTTCCGGCTGACCACCTTCATTTATATCCTCAGGCTCTTCCCTTAGGGTTTTGTCAACGTCTTCAATCATCTCTGTTAACATTTAAATTAAATTCACCGCTAAATAACAAATAATTTGCCAATGGAGGGAGGAGGACAAATTGGCAGGAGAAGATATCAGATCGGAGATCGGAGAATGCGATCGACGATTTCACACTCGTTTGATTTCTGCGCCCAGTTTAGCAAGCCGGTTATCGATATGCTGGTAGCCGCGATCGATCTGTTCGATGTTATGGATTACGCTGCGTCCTTCCGCGCTGAGGGCAGCAATGAGGAGGGCAACGCCGGCGCGTATGTCGGGAGATGTCATCTCTATACCTTTGAGGGGATACTGCCGGTTAAGCCCTATCACGGTGGCCCGGTGCGGGTCGCAAAGGATGATCTGGGCTCCCATGTCGATGAGCTTATCGACAAAGAAAAGTCTGCTTTCAAACATCCACTGATGGATCAATACACTGCCTTTTGCCTGGGTGGCAGTTACAAGGACGATACTGATAAGGTCGGGAGTGAACCCCGGCCAGGGCGCATCCCTCACGGTGAGTATCGAACCATCCATGAAGGTTTCTATTTCATAGGATTTCTGTGCAGGAACAATGATATCGTCATCTCGCTTTACAATACTGATCCCCAGCTTCCTGAAAACATCGGGGATCATACCCAGTCTTTCATAATTGACGTTCTTGATGGTTATCTCCGACTGTGTCATGGCAGCCAGTCCGATAAAACTTCCCACCTCTATCATGTCGGCCAGTAAACGGTGCTCCGTGCCGTTAAGCTCCTCAACACCCTCAATGGTAAGCAGGTTGGAACCCACCCCGGATATCCGGGCTCCCATGCGGTTCAACATGGAGCAAAGCTGATAAATATATGGCTCACACGCCGCGTTGAAAATGGTGGTTTTCCCTTTGGCAAGAACAGCCGCCATAACAATATTCGCCGTACCCGTCACGGATGCTTCATCAAGCAGCATGTCACATCCCTTCAGATCGGATGAGTCCACACAATACATCTTTTCCTTGTCATCATAATGAAAGCGGGCTCCCAGGCGCTGGAGACCGGTAAAATGCGTATCCAGCCTGCGCCTTCCAATCTTGTCGCCCCCCGGATGCGGCATGAACGATTTGCCAAAGCGCGCAAGCAAAGGACCGAGTATCATAATCGACCCCCGCAGGCTTTCTCCCTGCGACTTAAATTCCTGGGAACGCATGTAATCGAGATTGACATCTGCCGCACGGAAGGTCCATGTCCCCTCCCCTTCCTGGGATACCTCAACACCCAGATCACGGATGATGCCGATAAGCTTGATCACATCCCTGATGGCAGGAATATTGCTGATGGTCACCTTATCACGGGTGAGCAAAACCGCGCTGATCACCTGAAGTGCCTCGTTCTTGGCCCCCTGGGGTATGATCTCCCCCTGAAGCTTTCTGCCGCCGATGATCTCAAATGAACTCATGAAAAATACTATTGATTCTTATGACGACGCATTCTCATTTTGTTGTTGCTGTTGCCACCGCCGTTATCACGCTTGTTTATAAATTTCTTGCGCTTTTGCCTTGCCAGGATGTCACTCGTCTCATTAAGCTTGAAATCCTCGCCTAACTTTAACTTGCCACCCGACAGCTCTTCAAAGTGTTTATAGATCAACTCGTCGTTTACCGAGTCGCGATTCCAGTTCAGATACGACTTCTTCAGGTGATTGGCAATGGTCTGGATCAGAGCCTCTTTCTCCGGCCCTTCTTCGTAGGTGATCGCCTTGGCAATAATGCGCTCTATGCTCCTTCCGTAATGACGGAAACGCATGGGATCCTTCTTGTATGATACTTTCCTTGGTTTTGATTCCAGGACTTCACGATCGGGGTAAGGAAACGGGGAATCAATATCCAGACGAAACCTGGAAATGATAATGAGCTGGTCCCATAACTTTTGCTTATAGTCGGCTGTCTCTTTTATCTTCGGGTTCATCGAAGCCATAATGTTTACAATGGCACGCGCTACGGCAGTTCTCTTATCACGGTCTTCCACACTGATGGCAAACTCAATCATCTTCTGGACATTCCTGCCATATTCGGGCATCACCAGCTTTTCCCTTGTACTATTATATTCCATGAAATATTTTATAAAAATTTGTAAAACTCAATCGAAAGGACTTAAAATAGGTCAGCTAATTCGTTGTTGCAGTTGAGACTGCAAATATAAATAAATAATTTCATTTAATTATCTTCAGCCTGGCAAATTTGAGTAATAATTGCTTTTGTCCGACTGCAGGAAAGAAGACCGTTGCTTTCCTGTTTCCTCCATAACCTTCTACAACCAGGACTTTCCCTTTGCCAAACCGCTGGTGCTCCACCTCCATTCCGGGCAGGATCTCCTCTTCATTGGCATCGTAGCCTTCATCGGAACCGGCCAGGTTACTTACCTTTTTCAGATTCTTCCCGGGAGGGGGTGATGGTGTGACAGATGAAGCTGAGGCTCCTGCACCCGGTGCCATAAACCCGGCACGGTGAGGCTGGTCGAGGTAATTTGCCGGTACTTCATCCAGGAAACGGCTGGGATCCGATGGTGTCAGAACTCCCCAGCGATAACGGTTCTCCGCGAACGAAAGGGTAAGGTGCTGCATGGCACGGGTAACGGCTACGTAAAAAAGGCGCCGCTCCTCCTCCAGGTCGGCCCGGGAATGTAACGACTGCATCGAAGGGAACAGGTTTTCTTCCAGCCCGACCACATATACATACGGAAACTCCAGCCCTTTGGCCGCATGGATGGTCATCAGCGATACATGGTTGCGGTCTTCCTTGTCTTTGTCGTCGGCATCGGTGAGTAAGGCCACATCGGCCAGGAAGCCGGCCAGAGTCTTCATGCCTTCCTGAACCTCACCGCTCTCCTGATCGGCAAAAGGTTGTTCGCTGAAATCCTTGATGGCGTTCAGCAACTCTTCAATATTTTCATATCTGGCAACACCCTCAGGGGTTTTGTCCTCGTAAAGGTCTTTCAGGAGACCCGATGAAACGGCGATATGGCGAGCTAAATCATAGGCATTACGGGTATTCAGCATGGCATTGAAACTCCGGATCATGGTCGCAAATTCCTGGAGCTTTGTCGCCGTTCCTGAATTGACATCCAGACCGAAGCGCCTGGGATCGGAGATCACCTCCCACATGCTTACCCCCACAGCCGCTGCCGCAACCACAGCCTTCTCCATGGTTGTCTTCCCTATTCCCCTCGCCGGATAATTGATGACACGCTGCAGGGCCTCCTCATCCTTGCTGTTGATAACCAACCGAAAATATGCCAGCAGATCTTTCACCTCCTTGCGCTTGTAAAACGACAAACCGCCGTAAATACGGTAAACAATGTTTCGCCGGCGCAAGGCCTCCTCAAACGACCTCGACTGGGCATTGGTACGGTACAGGATGGCAAAAGCGCTGTAAGGAAGCTGATGGTTCATCATATGCTCGAAGATGGAGCCGGCAACCATATTCCCTTCTTCGGTGTCGGTCGGTGTGCGGAACAGGCTGATCTTCGCACCTTCGTCGTTTTGCGTCCATATCTCTTTGAAGATCTGTTCCTTATTGTTAGCAATGATGAGGTTGGCCGCTCCTACAATGGTCTTGGTGGAACGGTAGTTTTGTTCCAGTTTAAAGGTTCGGGAATCGGGGTAATCGCGCCGGAAGCTTAAGATATTCTGGATGTTGGCACCGCGGAAACCGTAAATGCTCTGGGCATCGTCGCCTACCACACAGATATTTTCATTGTCGGCAGCCAGCATTCGGATGATCATATACTGCACGTGGTTGGTATCCTGGTACTCATCCACCAGGATGTAACGGAACTTGCGCTGATATTTAAGCAGAGCATCGGGGAAGCGGTCGAGCAACAGGAAGGTGTTGAACAAAAGATCGTCGAAGTCCATGGCGTCGGAACTCTTCAGCCTGCGGTTGTAGAGGCTGTAGATCTCACCCGTGCGCGGCTTGCCCGCCATCTTGTCGATCTGCATCAGCTCGGCATTCTGGTTGTATGCCTCCGGACCGAGAAGGTTAATCTTGGCATTGGAAATCCGTCCCAGGATGTAGCCGGGAACATACATCTTCTTATCAAGGTTGAGTTCCTTGATAATGTTACTAACCAGACGCTTGCTGTCTTCCGTATCGTAAATAGTGAAATTGGAGCCATAACCCATCCTGTGCCCTTCTATACGCAGGATGCGCGCAAAGATAGAATGGAAAGTGCCCATCCACACATTCCGTGCATCGCTGCTGCCCACCAGTTCGATGATCCTTTCCTTCATCTCCCTGGCGGCTTTGTTGGTAAACGTAAGGGCCAGGATGTTAAAAGGATCCACTCCCTGGTTCAGCAGATGAGCAACCTTAAAGGTGAGCACGCGGGTTTTTCCCGATCCGGCCCCCGCGATCACCATCGACGGGCCGTCGGTATGCTCCACGGCTTTGCGCTGAGCCTCATTCAGTTCCTGAAAAATATCTTTCACGAAACGATTGCTTTGGAGCGCAAAAATAAAGGAATTGGGTAAAATGGGGGGGAGAAGTTATGAACAATTGGGGGCAGGGAACAGGGGGCAGGGGGCAGGGGGCAGGGAACAGGGAGCAGGGAGGCTGGGGGCTGGGGACTGGGGGCTGGGGGCTTTCCAGGAATAACTGATGAATTCTCAAAGAGATACTAAAAACTATTGTGCTCTACTGTGCCTATTGTGGTTCAATTTTTCACCACATTAGTCACAATAGTACACAATAGAGGTTTGGTAGGGATTGGGATACTGGGATACTGGGATACTGGATTACTGGATTACTGGGGGCTTTCCAGGAATAACTGATGAATTCTCAAAGAGATACTAAAAACTATTGTGCTCTACTCCCGATTTTCATCGGGACAGGTTGTGCCTATTGTGGTTCAAATACCAGGCAGGAGGGATAGTTTTAAGGGAGAATGGGCTCTGCTATAATTTAACTCTTAAAGTAAAATGGATTAAATGCATTGTTTCTTCATGCTTTAAAACTTCAACTGCAGGTGTGATGCAACTTGAAACATGCAGCTTGTAACTTGATATTAATCATTCCCGATACTCTTTAAAAAAAATTTACATTTTGTAATTTACATTTTGTAAATTGCAAAATGTAAATTAATTCTAAATATCATGAGAAAACCAGAAAATCCGTTTCTGATATCAGGCTACTACAGCCCGGATTACTTTTGCGACCGGAAGGAGGAGACATCACAATTGTTGAGTTACATCCAGAATGGTCAGAATGTTACCTTAACATCTGTCAGACGCATAGGGAAAACAGGCCTGATCAAACATCTTTTTCACCAATTGCCTGCAGGGTGGAGGGGAATATATGTTGATATTCTTGCAACAGAGGATCTTCAACAATTCCTGAACGTCTTGGCCACGGCAGTATTGAACGCGGTTCCGGAAAAGGAAAGCCTTGGTAAAAAATTGTGGACATTTATCAAAGCAATGCGTCCGGTAATAAGTTTTGATCCTTTAACCAACCTCCCACAGGCTACTTTCGAGGTAAGAAAATCAGGAACCGAGTCACATATTGGATCAATCATGCAATTCCTGGAAAAGCAGGACCACAAAATAGTGATTGGTATAGACGAGTTTCAACAGATATCCAACTATCCTGAAAAAAATGTTGATGCATGGTTACGTTCCATTATTCAACACTTGAATAATGTCCGGTTCATCTTTTCCGGCAGCCAGCAACACCTTATGAATGAATTGTTCAACCTGCCCTCAAAACCATTCTACCGAAGTACAGCTATGTTGGGTATCGAAAAAATCGATAAAACAGAGTATAAAAATTTTGTTTCCCGATGGTTTAATCAATCAGGTAAGTCGATTTCCGATGAAATAATTGACGACATATTAGACTGGTCCTGCCTGCACACGTATTATGTTCAGCTAGTATTTAACAGGGTGTTCGCAACCGGTCAGAAAATCATTACAAGCAATTTATGGAAGGAAGAAGCATATAAACTCTTAAAGGAGCAGGAAAACGTGTTTTTCAATTACAGAAGCATGCTCACATTTCATCAATGGCGTTTGTTAAAAGCAGTGGCCCATGAAGGGATTATAATCTCCCCTACTTCAAAGGAATTCATAAGTAAATACAAGCTGGGCAGTCCGTCAACCGTATTACGCTCTCTGAAATCCTTAATAAACAGCGAACTATTATACTCATCATTCACAGAAAACGGAGGAGTATCTTACAGTATTTATGACATTCTGTTTCATCGATGGACAGAATCATTGCCATAAAATGGGGGACTGGGAGCTGGGGGCTGGGGACTGGGGGCTTTCCAGGAATAACATATGAATCTTCAAAGAGATCCTTAATACTAATGTGAACTAATTGACTATTGTGGTGAGAAACTAAACCAGGGAGTCAGTATCACCGTAATGCGGTAAGGTTGGCCGGAATAAACATGCCAGAAACAGATAGATCGCTTTATTATCAGAGTGAGTGCTTATATATCAATATTTTCGATAAGTGATTTAAGATAGGGAATATCGTCAGTGACTGTTTTCCATACAACATCAACATCAACCCCAAAATAATCATGTATCAGTTTATCTCTCATTCCAGACATCTCTTTCCATGGAATTTCCTGATATTGAAATTTTAAATTATTTGAAATCTTTTTTGTGGCTTCTCCAATAATTTCAATGTTCCGAATAACAGCGTCCTGAATAAGAACATTATCGCTGAAGTCTTGTTGGGACAAGTTCTTTGTTTAGTCCTGAATTTTGTCGATACAAAACAATATGTGCTCGATGAATAACAGATCATCTTTCATGCCTGAAAGATTATTTGAATATCATCTGAAATATTTTTTTTAATGCACTTGTTTTTAATTGCTCCTTCAGTAATCAGATCAACTTTTCGTCCAAGCCTGAGGGATAGTTCATTTTCTATTCGAATAAGGCTCAGTAAAGAAACAGGATTTCGGAAAGACACAAGTATGTCAATATCGCTGTTATCGGTCTGCTCGTTTCTTGCAAAAGAACCAAACAAGCCAATAAACAATGGATTATACTGTTTTAAAGAATTCAGAATATTATTTTTCAACTCAACACTTGACATAATACAAAGATACAATAATATTTTTTAAGCAAATAATTATCGTTCCAACGTAATTAAGGCTAATAAGCATATTATTCATCCTTCCCTGACCAGTATAACAATAACATGAATAATATCCGTCAAAGACATTATCGAAAACTGGGTTTGGCTGGGATACTGGGTTGCTGGGTTACTGGGGGGCTCGGATGATGGGTTGCTGGGATACTGGGAGCTGGGATACTGGGATACTGGGATACTGGGAGGCTGGGGCTTTCCAGGAATAACTGATGAATTCTCAAAGAGATACTAAAAACTAATGTGTACTACTGTGACTATTGTGATTCATATTCTTACCACATTAGTCACAATAGAGCACAATAGAGGTTTGGTAAGGGGGCTGGAGGCTTTCCAGGAATAACTGATGAATTCTCAAA
>Ga0180009_10007158_pt1 | contig 11489 bp, 10 predicted proteins | sample OS_PC_MetaG_FD_123537 | JGI IMG/M metagenome (GOLD analysis project Ga0180009, IMG submission 123537) | Groundwater microbial communities from the Aspo Hard Rock Laboratory (HRL) deep subsurface site, Sweden - OS_PC_MetaG | ecosystem: Environmental > Aquatic > Deep subsurface > Groundwater...
AAAAACAGTTTCCCGGGGATGGTTGGGTGTGGCTATTCAAAATGTCACGGAAGAGCTGGCAAAATATTATGGCATCAAAGAAACCAAAGGCGTATATATTGCCAAAGTGTTTGAAGGAGATCCAGCAGATAAGGCAGGAATTAAAGTCGGGGATGTTATTTTTTCGATCAATGGCAAACCAATTGATTCATCAAGGGATCTTACCTTGACCGTTGGCAGTGCATCAGTTGGTGAAATAGTTGATGTAAAGTTGATCCGCGATGGTAAAGAAAAAATGGTAAAGGTTGAACTTGGTAAAAGGCCGGATCAGGACCCTGAGACAAAAGAAATAATTGATGGGTATGATTCTTTTGGATTCAGGCTAAAGCAGATGGATGCAGATATTGCCCAGCGACTTGGTTATCCTGAAGATATCAAAGGACTTGTCGTAATTGATATAGAATCCAACAGCCAGGCCTCAAAAACAAGTGTCCAGCAGGGAGATCTTTTACTTGAGGTGAACCGTCATAAAATTACTACCATTGAAGGCTATCAGCAATATTTGAACAAGATAAATAAAGGCGAAAAGGTTCAACTTCTGTTTAGAAGAGGGAACAGCCATGTGTTTGTTGCAAGTTTTGAAAAACCATAATTATTGAGTCTTTTTTTTATTAAACGGCATTCTTTTCTTTAGCAAGACAGGAATGCCGTTTTAGTATCAGGCAAAAATAATAAATGGAGTCAGGATTATTTTATGGAAGATTTTTAAAAAAAATGGTGGAGCTGAGGTCAACCCCTTAGCTGTCTTATCCTGCCTTATCCTGACTTATTAAGTATCTGTTATTATAATATTTTTTTATCTATTTTCAAAAACCTTGTAGTTTCTTGTTGCAATCTGTTTTATCCTTTAGTATAGTTTTATGGTAACAAAGATGCAGGCAAAATAAAAACGATTTTATGCGGGTCTCAGTCTTTGGTTTTTTGAATCGAACGTTTTTTAGGAGATCGAACGTTTTATACTACCATAAACAAGGGGGCAACATGCCAAAAAAAGCGAAGAACCTTTCAGCCGTTGAGGTTTCACGGATCACAACACCTGGACGTCATGCAGTGGGGACAGTGGCCGGGCTTTTACTTGCTGTCATTCCATCCGGGGCCAGGTCATGGATACTGAGAACCAAAGTGGGTAAAAAAAGAAGGTCTATCGGTCTTGGGGGTTATCCAGACGTGACCCTTGCCATGGCTTGGGAAAAGGCCAGGAATATTAAGGAAATTGTCGAATCCGGTTTTGACCCAGTAGAGGAAAAGAGAAAACGAAAGGATGCCCTGAAAAAAGATCAAATGAAATATATGAGTTTTTCTGAAGCAGCCCTGCAATGCCATAAAAAAAAGGCCCTGGAATTTACAAATGCAAAACACGTTGACGACTGGATTTCTTCTATTAATAGATTTGCAGATCCAATAATTGGGGATATGCCAGTTTCTGAAATTGACCTGCCGGAGATCCTTGCAGTTTTAAAACCCATTTGGACTGAAAAAACCGAGACAGCCAACCGGTTGAGATTAAGAATTGAACAAGTTTTAAACTGGGCCACAGTGAGCGGATACAGGACAGGGGAGAACCCGGCAAGGTGGGCCGGTCATTTGTCTGAAATTCTACCCAAACCTAATAAGATCAAGAAAAAAACCCATTTTAAAGCCCTGCCATGGAAAGAGATAGGCGCTTTTATGGTCGAGCTTAAGAAACGCCAAGCAATGGCAGCCAGGGCGCTTGAATGGATTATCAGGACAGTTTGCCGGTCAGGTGAAGTTAGGGGCGCCACATGGGATGAAATAAACATTCAAGAAAAAATATGGATCATACCAGCTGAAAGAATGAAAATGAAAAAAGAACATAGGGTTCCCTTGTGTCAGGATGCAATTAAAATACTTGAAGACTTGCCAAGATTTGAAGGCAGTAATTATATTTTTCCGGCAGCCAGGGGCGGGGCGCTTTCTGATATGTCTATTTCAATGCTTTGCAGACGCATGAAAGTTGAAGCGGTTCCCCATGGTTTCCGGTCTACCTTTAAAGATTGGTGTGCAGACACAACAAGTTATCCTGATATGGTTTCTGAAATGGCGCTTGCTCATGGGATCAGTGACGAGGTACAGGCGGCATACAGGCGGAGTGATCTTTTCGAGAAAAGGCGCCGGTTAATGGATGATTGGATGAACTATTGCAATACGATTCATACTGAAGCCGGGGACAATGTTGTTCCAATTAAAAAGGTAATTAAAAAATAAAATACAAAATAATTAATATTGTTATTGACACGCACGAAAAAGAGTGTGTATAACATATAATATATGCAATTAAGCAATAAGGAGCTGTAAAATGCAATTTCAAGCAAAAGATATTCAAAGGCTGGTTGAGATTCAAAAATTTAGATACGATTATCTTTTTTTGAAAATCGGTATAAAACCCGAGATTGAAGAAGTTCAGAAAACGGGGCACACACACCTATATTCATTCAAAAACCTTCTTGAATTTGCCATTGTGAATACTGCTAACAATCTTGGAATAGGCCCAAAGGCAGTTAAAGAAATTTTAAATTTTCTAACAACAAATAACGATTTGAAGGATGCTGGGTTATTTAATCCTGAAAAAGAAATAAAGGCGTCATTGCATTATGCAGATTCTAAGGACGGTAAATTTTTTAAACTTTCCGGATCTTCTATTTCAGATGAGGATAAAAAAGGCGTATGGATTGGAAAGGGTTTTGATAAAGTTAGAGAAGTATTGAAGAAAATGTCAAATAATGAGGGTGATATTGATATTTCTGGTTTTGTTGAAGAGCAAAAAAATCTAAAAGAAATATCTGCCATGAAATTGGATGATTTTGACGGTTATATCACAATTAACCTGGGCCGTATCAAGGACATGATTTTAAAAAAAATAAAGTAATATTTTTTTATACATGATTGCATATAATATATGCAATCAGCAATAAGGAGAAAGGAAAAATGAATAAAAAATTAAAAGCGAAAATCGTTGAAAGGTTTGAAAGCCAGGCAAATTTTGCAGAAATTGTCCAAACGCATGAAGCGACAATCTCAAGAGTGATCCGGGGCCGGCGGGCGCTTTCCATGGAGGATCAAAAAAAATGGGCGGCGGCGCTAAAATGTGAAACCGATATTTTTAACAAGGTGGGGTAAAATGAATTATTTATCAGATCTTCAAATTTCAAAAAAATATGGGGTTCATAGGACAACTCTTTGGCGATGGGTAAAGACCGGCAACTTTCCAAAGCCGGTGAAACTATCCCCTGGATGCACAAGATGGCCCGAGGCGCTTGTCAAGGAATGGGAATCAAAAAGAGAAGAGGCATAAGGGTATAATGATCCAGGGCGGTTACATTCTCAAAGCCAGACAAATCAAGAATTCTGCTATCTCTAAGGCCGCACCATGCACCCGGGAAGTGTGGGACTATCTCATTCTAAACGCCTATTTTATGGACACAAAAATCCACCAAAGAGGGCAACTTACCCGGTCTTATCAGCAAATAATTAATGACATGGCGTGGAACATTGGAGCCAGGCCCGAAACATATACCACAGATCAGGTAAAAAGGGCCTTTAAATTCCTAAGAAAACACAAAATGATCTTGACTAAAAAAACACCTGATGGCGTTATCATAACTATCTGTAATTACAACTACTTTCAAGATAAGGCCAACTACGAAAGCCCCAGCCCCAAACCTGAAGCCCCTAATAAAATCAGTAGTCTTGAGCCACAAAAAACCAACGAAAGCCCCAAAAGTGGCCATGAAAGCCCCAGAAATGAGCCTACCGAAAGCCCCAGCCCCAAACCTGAAGATACTTGTAAAACCAATGTTCTTGAGCTTCCAAAAATAACTGAAAGCCCCAACGAAAGCCCCAGGAATGAGCCTACCATTGATAATATACAACAGTATAAGAGTATAGAGAGTATTATTAATAAGATAATCTTACCAGATCCAGAACCAGGGGAAATTGATTTTGAGCGAGACAGAAGGATATTTTTTCAATCTTTCCCTGGTGTAAAAACCTTCCAAACTTTTGATGATAATTCAGAACGGAAAAGCCCCAAACTGGTTAAGCAATTTCATGTTAAGGATGTTTTGCCGGTTGATAAAATCATAGGGCTTGAAAAAATCAATTCCATGGGTGCGGGGATCTTTTTGACAATTAACGAAACCAATGGAGAAGGCAGGAAGGCAACAGATATTGTCAAGGTCCGGGCAGTCTTTGCAGACCTGGACGGAAGCCCATTGGAGCCTGTTTGGGAGTATAATCCTTCATTAGTGGTTGAATCATCCCCGGGTAAATATCACGCGTACTGGTTTTGCTCAGATGTTCCCAGGGGAGCCTTTGGGCAGCTTCAGGAGAGCATTTCCTATAAATTCAATTCAGACCCCAAAGTCAAAGACCTGCCCAGGGTTATGAGAGTACCCGGATTTGAACACAGAAAGGCAGATCCTTTTTTATCGAGAATCATTCACTATACCGGCCAAGAATTTACTTTTTTATCTTTGGTTGAAATTCTCCCCCCGAAACCCAGGAAGCAATGGTCAGGAGAAAAATATCAAAAAAGTCATAACCCGGTAAACAATGGAGAATTTAAGGGCCAGTATGGAGCGAACAACGGAGGCAGGAATAATCATATAATAACCCGGGTAGGTGGAATGATTAAGAAGGGTTTGTCATGGTCAGATATTGAACATGAAGCCTTTAAGGAAGCTCAGGCCTGCAATCCACCATTATCCGAAACTGAAACAAGAGCGATTTTAAACTCAGCTCAGAGGTATATCTGATGCTTGCTTCAAAGAAATTACAACTTTATCCCATACAGGATTTTATTGTCGATGCCTGCCGGGAAGCAATGAAACATCATAAAAAAATAATCTTGCAGGCGGCTACAGGACTTGGAAAAACAATCATTGCCACCTGGATGGCCAGGGAAGCCTATAAAAAAAATTTAAAGATCCTTTTTGTTTGCGATAGGATCTCTTTAATAAATCAAACTTCAGAGGTCTTTTCAAATTATGGTCTACTCCATGGCATTTTTCAAGCAGACAATCCAAACTATGCCCCGGATCTTCCTATTCAGATTGGATCAATTCAAACATTGGCCAGGAGAAAACAAAGGAATTATGATTTTATCATACTGGATGAGATCCACAGTTTTTTCAAAGCACATGAGAAAATATTAAACCATAACCCTGATGCGTTTTTCCTGGGCCTTTCTGCTACTCCATATACCAAAGGCCTGGGAAAATATTTTGATAAGCATATTGAGCCGGTACCCATGCGGCAATTAATCAATGATGGATACCTTTGTGATTTTGAAATATATGGACCCGAAACAATAGACCTTTCAAAAGTCAGAACAGTGGCCGGGGAATACAAACCAGATGATTTATCCCAGGCAGCCGATAAACCACACCTTGTGGCCGATGTTGTCGAGACATGGCAGAAATTTGCAAAGGGTTTAAAAACAATAGTATTTGCCGTTGATGTTGCACACGCCAGACACCTTGAAAAAGAATTTAAAAGCCAGGGTATCAATGCCCGGGAAATCAACGGTTATATGCAAAAGGAAGGGGATACCGGAGCGAATAAGATTATTCAGGATTTTAGGGATAATAAAATCAAGGTCTTGATCAGTGTTGAAATGTTGACAAAGGGTTTTGATGTTCCTGATGTTGAGTGCATTGTGTTTGCTACTGCAACAAAGAGCTGTATAAAATGGATTCAGGCTTGTGGTAGAGGCTTACGAAGTTTCCCGGGTAAAGATATATGCAGGATCTTGGATCATGGTTCTAATGCTGAAAGACTTGGATTCCCAGATGAATATAAATTCAATCAACTTGATGATGGAAAACGAAAACAGACAAACAATAAAAACAAGGTCAAACCTGCCAGGCTTCCAAAGAAATGTTCTTCTTGTGATTATTTAAAACCGGCAACGATTCACATTTGCCCAGCTTGTGGCCATGAACCTAAGTTTATCCAGAAAGTTGACACCATTGAAGGTGAACTCAAAAAGATCAAACGTAAAGCACAAAAAGAATACAGCATGCAAGACAAACAATCCTTTTTATCACAACTCAATCAATATGCCTTTGATAAGGGATTCAGGCAGGGGAAAAATGGCTGTTATGGTTGGGCCTTACATAAGTATCAAGAGAAGTTTGGTACTGAGGTACCAAGGCAGCTTGACTGGGCTTTAAAGGAGCCAATAAAGGCAGAGGTAAGGAATCATATAATCCATTTGACTATTAAATATTTTAAAAGAAGAGGTGACAATTGAATGCGAACGATGGAAACCCTTGGGAGAGTAGGCTACCCATAGCCCCCTTGGATCGTATTTGCCTTAGTCGTGCAAAGCGTAACTGCAATTACGCTATGTTGAAATAAAGTTTTTGTTTAGAAAAAAAATCGAAGGATAAAAAAATAATGAATTATGCCAAAAAAACCAGGCTGGCAGCCAAACGGGAAGCCAACAGACTTGTCAGAGAATATAATATAACAGACCCTGGGGGAGAGGCGCTTATTCGGACTTTTGCCAGCGCTTTTAGCCTTGAAATAAGTTGCATGGAACAAATAGACAAAGAGGGTTTGACTATCCTTGACCGCTTTGAACAATTGAAGCCCCACCCGTTACTTTCAACGCTCAGGGATGCCAGGGGCCAAAAAATGGCGGCGCTCAAAGCAATGAACCTTGACCTTGAACCATTGCATGATGGGCCTGGACGGCCAACAGGGAGATAAAAATGCCAACAACAAGAAAACGTCAACGGCGGACTGCAAAAGAATTGAAAACCTGGGAACAAGCTTTTTTGACCGGGGATGAATCACTATTGAGGCCAAACACCCGGGATGCAGCCAGACTTTCCGCTCTGAAATCAGATCCAGACGGATGGTTGCTATTCGGTGACAGAACCGCCAGGCAGCTATTAAAGGATTATCCAGAGTATAAAAAAACTGTAAATTTGCCTACTAAAAAGAGTTATGTAAAAATTGAAAGCCCCACAGATAAAGCGTTTAATGGTTTGGATATCGAAAAAAACGAATTAGTGTAGGAATCAATAAAAGGCTATTTTATGGAAGCAATTCAAAGAGATTCAAAGAAAAATGGAGATAATAAAAGAAAATGCTTGAATTTCTATATGTATATGTTTATAGTGAAAATACAACGGAGCGCTTGATCAGTTTTTTGGTCGAGGTTCCGTTTTTTTGTATATGGGCGATAGGATAAATTAATCCCTGGAAGCGCCAATAATAATGCTTTTCATACAAAGTGACCAAGACCTCGCGATCGAGGGGAAGCCGGCGCGATCGCCGCATGAGTACAGAACAGCGCTTCAGGCGCTCAACCCAACAGACCAGTCGCCGCAACCGGTGCAAGAACCAGCGCAACCGCTGAGATAAAAAAGCAGTATTACAACACAACTATTTTAAAAAAAAATAAAGGACTATATAAAATGAAAAGAAATATGATAGATCGTTTTGAAAATAACTCCAACGATGATGAGTGGCCAGCAGATACAAAACTGGAAAAAATGCAATCTGAATACCGGACAAAACTTGCCAGGCTGAAAGTCTTGGATAAAATGGAAACCAGATCAGCCAGCGACGAAAAGGAGTTTGATACCCTGGTTGCTGATATGGAAGACCTTGTTAAAAAACTTGATCGGCAACATATTATTGTTAATAGCGAGGCCAGGGAGGCTTTCAATGATCCTAATTCTGTAACAATCGGTGGCGGTCAGGCAGAGCAAAGGGAATCAAAGGGTTATGAAATGAGATCCCCTGGAAGCAAAAAGAATTTCCGTTCTTTATTTGGGAAAGAACCCATTAACACTTACCGGTGGAACGACCAGGATACAGATTATTTTTCCGCTGTATTTGCGGGCCGGTTTCATCCTGGGTTGACAACCAGATCCATGATCGAGGGAATCGCTTCAGATGGGGGCTTTCTGGTACCCACGGAAACGAGTGAGATTATCCATAACGTAGCCCTGGAAAACGAGATCGTCCTTCCAAATGCCTATGTTATGCCAATGAAAACCAATGATAAAAACATACCCGGTCTTAATATCGGAAATCATTCAAATAACCTTTTTGGAGGTTTCACAGCCAGTTATAAACCGGAAACCGGAACCCTGGACGAGGCGAACCCCAAAGCAAGATTAATGGCATTGAGCGCAAAAAAACTTACCGGATTTTTGAAAATTTCCAGAGAGTTGTTTGATGATATTCCGGGCGGTGGCGGTCAGATAGCTGAAATTTGCGGCAAGGGCCTTGCCTGGTACCGGGATTTGTCCTTTCTCAAGGGCAGCGGAGCCGGTGAACCCCTTGGAATCATAAATAGCGATTGTCTTGTAACAGTGGGTGCAGAAGATGGCCAGGCCGCTGATACTATCATTTATGAGAACTTGATCAATATGATGGCCAGAATGTTTGCCGGCAGCTTTGCAAATTCTGTATGGGTTTGTCATCAAACGACAATACCACAGCTTTTAACTTTAAGCGTGGCCATAGGTACCGGCGGAGACCATATTCCGGTGATGACCAAGGGCAAAAGTGGCTTTGAGATCCTAACAAGGCCGGTTATATTCACAGAAAAAACCGAACCCCTGGGAGACAAAGGTGACATAATGTTGTGTGATTTCGCTCAATATGTGGTTGGTTTGAGGGAAGAATTGAGACTTGAATACAGTCCTCATGTTTATTTCACTACTGACCAGATAGCAGCAAGATTGATTGCCAGGCATGATGGTATGCCGCTTTGGGATCAAGCCTTGACCCTGGAAGATGGCAGCACAACAGTTAGTCCTTTTGTTACGCTTGAAGCCAGGTGATATAAAATTTAGGCAATGGGCCTTGTCAACCTATTGCTTAAATATCCTGGGAATTCATCACTCCCGGGATAAGGGGCCTAATCAACCCCGAAAAGCCTTGGGAATGGCTTTAAACTCCCTTTGGAAGCTTTTCTAATAAAACGGGCCGGTAAGCGCTTTGGAATTGTCCAGATCCGTGAGCCGGCCCAACCTTCAAAGGAGTGAAAAAAATGATATGTCCCCAGTGTAGAAGAAAGCTAAAAATAATTGATAGCAGGCCCAATGGAAAATTTTCCAGAATTAGGCAATATAAATGTCCTGCCTGTGGTTATCAAAATTTAACAACAGAAAAAATGGAAGTCTCAAAAAAAGATCAAAACCAACTACTTTTTAACCCCTCAAAAACAGCGTAAACGCCTACACAATCAAGCCTTTTGGCATTTTGAAATCAAGGGACTGTCCACCATGTTTATTTTGGGTACAAATATACCCGTTGAGAGATCCCCAGGGAACTCACCACATTAAATAGCCTGCCCTATAACCCACCTAAAATAATTCTATACAATGTCAGGAGCAAAAAAACCCTTGTCCATATCGTTAAACAGGCCGAAGCACAAACCGGGGCCGGAACTGCTACTGTGACCAGGGCACTTGCTGAGGATAGAAACAAGACTGCTTTGCCACAAGATATTGTTTCTCCTGGTGCGTTAGAGCAAAAGGTCATAAGGGGTGAAAATTCTATTCCTACGAATCGTAGTAATAAACCAGAACCAAAAAAAGAACCATCCATACAGGATCAAACAATTTATGGATTAAATAAAAAACCTAAACAAAAGGAGGTTATGCTGGAATAAAATTTTAAATAAAACATCATTCTGAAAAAAATAATTTTATCCATGGAGCAAAAAAAGCCCGGTCATATTTTGGCCGGGTTTTTTATTGGACAAAGAGAGAATTTTAACCATTTATTTTATGGTAGTATGGTTGGTATCTCAAAGGTTTTTTTGATTGTAAGTATCTGAATTTATTACATGAATGGTGGAGCTGAGGGGGATCGAACCCCTGACCTTACGGCTGCCAGCCGTACGCTCTCCCAGCTGAGCTACAGCCCCACGGTAAAAGCATCCCTTAAATAATAGATTCCGCTTGCTGTGTCAACAGAAAATTGTCGATTAATCCATAAAATCAGATTTTGAATTAATAAAAGATTGACACATGGTTTTATGAAAAGATATTATGTTACTTTTGTTTAATTAAATACTTTTATATTTTACTGGAGTTAAGGAGAAAGTGATGCTGCGTTACTTGCGTGAAAATACCGGAAACTGGGTCATAAAAATATTTCTTGGGATTATTGTCGTTGTGTTTGTGTTTCTCGGAGTGGGGTCATTTGGATCAAAGAGAAATGATTCTATTGCCACTATAAATGATGAACCCATTACCATAAAGGAATATCAACAGGAATATAAGATCATTGTTGATCAGATGCGAGCAAGATTTGGAAAAAATTTGAATGATGATATCTTAAAAGCGCTAAACGTAAAACAACAGGCGCTGGATTCATTAATTGAACGAAAACTGATTTTAGCCCAGGCAGATAAACTGGAAATCATAGTCTCTGAAAAAGAACTTCAAGAAAGCCTGTTCTCAATTAAAGCATTTCAAAAAGATGGGATATTTAATCTGGATCAATATAAAAAAGTTTTAAGTTTGAATTCTGTAAATCCTGAAATTTTTGAATACAACCAGCTAAATTCAATGCGACAGCAAAAAGTTAAAGATCTGGTGTTGAGTACTGTTAATGTGTCAGATCTTGAAGCAAGAGACTGGTATGTATTTAAAAATACAAAAACAGCGGTGGACTACCTGGTTTTTGACCCCAGTGACTATTCTGATATTCGCCCTGATGAAGAGCAGATTAAAACTTTTTATGCGGAGAATAAAGACAAATATAAATCTGAACCCAAACTTAATGCCGTGTATTTAAAGTTTTCACCAGAGGATTACCAAGATAAAATAATGGTCACTGATGTCCGGATTAAAGATTTTTACGAGCAGAATCAGGAACAATTTAAAATACCTGAAAAAGTTGAAGCAAGACATATTTTAATTAAAGTTGCACAGGATGCAGAAGAAGAAAAGGTTAATGAGGCCCTGAAAAGAGCACAGGATATTTTTGATATGGAACAAAGGGGCCAGGATTTTGAAGAGCTTGCCAAACAATATTCAGAAGGCCCTACAAAAGACAATGGAGGATATCTTGGTGTGTTTGACAAGCAGAGCATGGTGAAGCCCTTTGCAGACAAGGCATTTTCCATGAAAGCCGGTGACATCAGCGAACCAGTAAGAACCATGTTTGGCTGGCACATCATCAAGGTTGTCGCTAAATTTGATGCTTCTGTCCAGACCCTGGCCATGGCCTCAGAAACAATAAAAAAAGAATTAGAACAGCAGGAAATGCAGAATTTGGCATATTATAAAGCTGGAGAAGCATTTGATGCAGTGATTGACGGAGATGATTTTGAACAGGTAGCCCTCATCGTTAATAAAAAACTTGTAACAACCAGAGACTTTGACATCAATGGTAAAGGCCTTGAAATAGAAGATAATACAGGCTTTGCAACGGCTGCTTTCAGCCTTGCC
>Ga0180009_10007159_pt1 | contig 11488 bp, 9 predicted proteins | sample OS_PC_MetaG_FD_123537 | JGI IMG/M metagenome (GOLD analysis project Ga0180009, IMG submission 123537) | Groundwater microbial communities from the Aspo Hard Rock Laboratory (HRL) deep subsurface site, Sweden - OS_PC_MetaG | ecosystem: Environmental > Aquatic > Deep subsurface > Groundwater...
AAACCGCCTTCACATTCACGGCATAGATACGGTCAAAGGTTTCCTCGTCCACATCCAGCATGGGACTGTTTCGGCTGGTATAGCCGGCGTTATTGATAAAGATGTCGATGTCACCGAATTTCCGGACCGCGCTCTGGACAAGATCGGCCATTTCATTGTTCCGGCTGACATCCGTTTTAACAAACAGCCCGTCGATTTCACCAGCAATGCTTTGGCCAGCTTCTTCATTCAAATCGGCAACCACCACCTTTGCTCCCTCTGCGGCAAACCGTCTGGCCATGCCCTCACCGAAGCCGGATGCAGCGCCGGTAATGACAGCGACTTTATTTTCCAAGCGCATAGTTCTCCTTATATTTAAAAATCAGCCGTGATAAATCGCAATGGTTTTCAGGGTTGAAAAACTGTTCAGGGCCTCCAGACCTTTTTCCCGGCCGTAGCCACTGCCCTTGACCCCTCCGAATGGTAGCTCCACACCACCGCCGGCGCCATAGTTATTGATAAACACCTGCCCCGACTGCAGGGCCCTGGCAACCCTTAGCTGACGGGCCCCATCCTTTGTCCAGACACCGGCCACCAGACCATAATGGGTGCCATTGGCGATTTCGATGGCCTCCGCTTCACCTGAAAAACGGATCACGGACAGCACCGGTCCAAAAATCTCTTCCTGGGCCAGCCTGTGAGACGGGGGGACTTCACCCATCAGAACCGGGGAAACGTAGTAGCCACCCGCTGGCGCATCGTCCACAATGGTTCCCCTTGCCAGAATTTCCAGGTCGGTGCTTTTCGCCAGAAAATCATTTACCCGGGCACGCTGTGACGGGTTTATCAGCGGACCGGTATCATAGTCCCCTTCAGCGGGTCCAACGATCAGTTGCTTAAAACGGGCCGCCAGCATCCGGGTAAAGTCGTCATAAACATCCGATTCCACCAGCACGCGACTGCCGGCAGAGCAAGTCTGACCGGCGTTCTGGATGGCGGCATTCACTACAAAGGGCAGCGCAGCGTCCAGGTCAGCGTCGGCAAATATCAGTTGCGGGGATTTTCCGCCCAGTTCCAGTGTCACCGGGACGGTGTTCCCGGCAGCCGCTTTTTGAATCAGCGAGCCCACCCGGCTGGACCCGGTGAAACTGACATGGTTGACTCCCGGATGCGCGGCCAGGGGAGCCCCCGCCTCCTCCCCATAACCGGTCACAATATTGATGACCCCCTCCGGGAAACCGGCCTCCAGCGTCAGCCTTCCAAAAAAGAGGGTCGTCAGCGACGCATCCTCTCCCGGTTTAATAACGATGGTGTTCCCTGCAGTCAGGGAACCGATGACGCTGCGTCCGATAATCTGCATCGGATAGTTCCAAGGGATAATATGGGCCGTTACGCCAAAGGGTTCCCTGAGGGTCAGAACCGTATACCCTTTCTGATAGGGAATCGTCTGCCCGTGGACTTTGTCCACGGCCCCGGCATAGAATTCACAGTAGCGCGCCAGCGCCCTGACATCGTTGCGCGACTGGGTCAGGGGTTTCCCGACATCATTGGCTTCGATATGGCTCAGTTCATCTTCATGCTTGAGCACCAGTTCCCCCAGTCGATCCAGCAGCCGGCCTTTTTCAAGCGCCGGCAGGTTCCCCCAGGGCCCGTGAAACGCAGCGCGGGCTGCGGTGACCGCCCTGTCGATATCCCGGCTGCCGCCCCGGGCCAGGGTTCCATATTGCTGTCCTGTGTTTGGATTGATCACCGGGATGGTACCACCCTCATGGGCATCGAGCCATTTCCCGTCAATCAGAAGCTGTTGTGTTTGCATCGCCTAGGTTCCAATAGGGTGTTGATCGCCGGTCAGACATGATGGCAGGCGACCCGCTGGTTTCCTTTAAGTTCCAGTGAGGGATTGACCTGTCCACAGATTTCTGTTGCTTCCCGGCATCTGGGTTGAAAGGGGCATGCGCCGGACGCGCCATCGGTAAAAATCCCCTCTTTCCGGGCGGTTCTCTGCCGTTTTTTGGAAGGGTCGATATCGGGGACAGCCGCCAGAAGCGTTTTTGTATAAGGGTGCAGCGGCATCCGGAACAGATCCCGGGTTTTGCCCTGTTCCACTATTTTCCCCAGATAGATCACCGCCACGACATCGGTCACGTATTCCACGACACTCAGATCATGGCTGATAAATATGTAGGTCAGGTTGTATTTTTCCTGCAGGTCCATCATCAGGTTCAACACCTGGGCCTGGACAGAAACGTCCAGGGCGGAAACGGACTCATCGGCGACAATCAGTGACGGCCGGGTGATCAGGGCCCGCGCAATGGCTATCCGCTGTCTTTGACCGCCCGAGAATTCGTGGGGATACTTATCGACATCCCTGCGGTTCAGACCGACCTCCTCCAGGGTATCTTCAACCCGTTCCTGCCGCCGGCCGGTTGTAAGTTTCTCAGGCAGGACATCCAGCGGCTCGGCTACGATGGCGAGTACTTTTTTCCTGGGATTGAGGGACCCGTAGGGATCCTGGAAAACCATCTGAAAATTTTTGCGCAGCGCATTTAACGCTTTTGTAGAAAGGCTGAACAGCTCCCTGCCTTCGAAGTAAACCTCCCCGCCGGTAGGTTTGTCAAGCGCCATGACAATCCGGGCCAGGGTGGATTTCCCGCACCCGGACTCGCCGACAATCCCGAAACTGGAGCCCCGGGCCACTTCAAAGTCAATGCCATTCAATGCCCTGAAGACCGGGGCCTTCGCAAACAGTTTCTGCCTGGGCAGATGGTAATCCTTGGTGAGATTGACAACTTTGACAAGCGGTGGTTTCATCCGTTTCAATTCCTGTCCAACGGGTTAAAACACCAGGCCACATGGTTTTTCCCCATGTCCACGACCGGCGGAGCCTGGGTTCTGCATGGGTCCAGGGCCCTGTGGCAGCGATCCGCGAAACTGCACCCCTCCGGTCGCAGATGAATTTCAGGAACCTGACCGGGGATGGTATAGAGTCGGTCTCTTTTACTGTTCAACGAGATCCCGGGTCTTGGAATGGCCGAAAACAGCCCATCCGTATAAGGATGGGCCATATGTTTGAAAACCTCTACGGTTGGACCGGTTTCAAACAGGTTGCCGGTATACATCACCACCACTGTCTCAGTGGTCTGGGCGATCACCCCCAGATCGTGGCTGATCATGATCAGACCCATACCCGACTGGTCCACCAGGTCCAGTATCAGATCCAGTATCTGCTCCTGGACCGTCACGTCCAGGGCGGTCGTGGGTTCGTCGGCAATCAGCAGGTCCGGTTCACAGGCGATGGCCATGGCGATCATCACGCGCTGCCGCTGCCCACCGGATAGCTGGTGGGGATATAAATCCAGCGGAAACCGGCGGACGGGCAGGCCGACATTCTCCATCAGCTGACGGACCCGGTCCCGGATATCTTTCTTCCCCAGTTTCAGATGCAGAATCAGACTCTCCGCTATCTGGTTCCCGATGGTTTGAACAGGATTCAAGGCGGTCATGGGTTCCTGGAAGATCATGGCGACCCGGTTCCCCCTTACCCGGCACATCTCTTCAGGAGTGAAAGCCAGCAGATTCTCCCCATTTAGAAGTATTTTTCCACTGAGGGATGATTTGTCCGGCAACAGTCCGATGATCGCCAGTGCCGTGATAGATTTGCCGCAACCGGATTCCCCCACTATCCCAAGCTTTGCCCCGGCAGCCATGCTCAGATCGATCTGCTCAATAATATTGATCGGGCCATGGACGGTGTCGATGGTGACCGTCAGGTTTTGGATATTCAGGAGTGTCATGGGCTACCGGCTCCTTCTCAGCTTGGGGTCCAGGACATCCCGCAGACCGTCTCCAAAAAGATTGAGGCCCAGAACCGTCAGGACAATGGCCACCCCGGGATAGATTGCCAGTTGAGGGGCCAGGTAGAGAAATGTCTGGGCCTCGTTCAGCATCTTGCCCCAGCTGGGCGCCGGCGGCTGCGTCCCCAGACCCAGATAGCTCAAGCCGGCTTCCGCCAGAATCCCCAGGGCAAACTGGATGGTGGTCTGTACAATCAGCATGCTGAAAATATTGGGCAGGACATGTTCCAGGGATATTTTAAACGCACCCTTGCCTGAACTGCGGGCAGCCAGGATAAATTCCCGTTTCCAGACGCTCTGGGCTGCCCCGCGTGAAACCCTTGCAAAAACCGGGATATTGAAGATGCCGATGGCAATAATTGAATTCACGGCTCCCGGACCCAGAATCGCCGTGATCATGATAGCCGAAATAATCGATGGAAACGCAAAGGTAAAATCATTGAAGCGCATGATGAATTCATCCACCCAGCCCTTCCTGGCTGCCGCAATCAATCCCAGCGGGACCCCGAATCCCAGACCGATACCGATGGCCACAAAAGCCACAATCACCGAATTCCGGGCTCCGACGATCAACATGGAGAAAATATCGCGCCCGAAATGATCCGTTCCCAGCCAGTATACACTGCCCGGCAGTTTCAGCTTATTGGCAATACTGATGTTTTCAATGGCATGGGGTGTCCAGACATAGGAGAGCAGGGCGATTAGGAAAAACAGCAGGGTAATGATCCCACCGATGACAAAACTCCTGTTCTTGAGACCGTGGGTGAATATTTCCACCAGGCGTCTAGCCATTCTCTCCTCCCCGCAGTCGAGGGTCAATAACCGCGTAAAGCAGATCTACGACAAAATTGATCACGACCACCGTTACCGCCAGAATCAGGACCATGTTCTTGACCACAATCAGATCCCTTTGAGCGATGGCCTGAAATATCAAACGACCCAAGCCGGGAAGATAAAACACGTTTTCAATGATAATGGCACCCGCCAGCAAAAAAGAAAACTGCAGCCCCATAATGGTAACTACCGGAATCAGGGCGTTTCGCAACGCGTGCCCCCAGAGGGCTCGTCTCTGGCTCACCCCCTTGGCCCGGGCGGTGCGAATATAATCCTCCTTCAAGACATCCAGCAGCGATGAGCGGGTCACCCGCGCCAGAATAGCCGATTGCGGCAATGCCAGGGCGATGGACGGCAGAAATAGGGACATCAGGGACGGCCACATCCCCGCATCCCAACCGGCAAATCCTCCGGCAGGAACCCATTTCAACATGATAGAGAAAAAAATGATCAGCAGCAGGGCAAACCAGAAATTGGGGATAGCGATCCCCAACTGCGAAAATCCCATCACGAAAAAATCCAGGGGTCGGTTGTGATGGGAAGCCGCAATAATCCCCAGGGGAATCGCAATCACGGTTGAGAGGATGATCGCCATCAGTGCCAGGGGCAGACTGATCGCGATACGTTCTGCAATCAGTTCAGAAACAGGCACATCATAGGTGAGGCTGGTTCCCAGGTTGCCCTGCAGCAGATCCAGAATCCAGCGGATATATCTGATATGAACCGGTCGATCCAATCCGAGTTCAGCCCGCAATGCCGCCAGTGTATCCGCTTCGGCATTGATTCCCAGCATGATGGATGCAGGGTCCCCCGGAAGAATTTCGAGTACAACGAAAATAACAACGGTGGTCAGCATCAGGGTGATGACCAGCGTTGTTATCCTTTTTGCCAGAAATACACTCATTACATCGCTTATTTAACCCAATAAACTTCCGTCAGGTCATTGGCCTGAACCGGACTGTTTTCCCAAAGTCCCCGGAGATCCTTATTCCAGACACCGCCTTTGGCCAGTTGAAACAGGTATCCATTGACACAGTCATCGGAAATAATCCGCTGGGCTTCACCCATCAACTTATAGCGTGCATCCCGATCAACCGTCTCGTTCAGTTTTTCCATCACCTTCTGGAACTTCGGGCTGTCATAGTTGAAATAGTAGTCCTTGCGGGCATATATCCCAATGTCCATTGGCTCGGTATGGGAAACAATGGTCAGGTCATAGTCCCGTTTCTTGAACACCTGATCAATCCACTGGGCCCATTCAACCGGTACAATCTCCAGATCAATTCCGACTTTCCGTAACTGGGAGGCGACGATCTCTCCACCTCGCCGGGCATAACTCGGGGGCGGCAGTTTGATCACGGCCTTGAACCCGTTGGGATACCCTGCTTCCGCCAGCAGTTGCTTTGCTTTTTCTGGGTTATAGGCGAACTTGGCAGTCAGGTCCACATAGGCCGGATGGTGGGGTGAAAAATGAGTTCCAATCGGGGTACCAAAACCGAACATGGCACCATCAATGATCGCCTGACGATCAATGGCATAGGCCATCGCCTGCCGGACTTTCAGCAGTTTAAAAGGGCCCCTCTGGTTGTTGGTGGAAAGAATGGTCTCCCCTTCCGTATTGCCGATGACCACCTTCAGCCGAGGGTTGGTTTCCAGCTGAGAGAGGGCTTCCGGCGCCGGGAAATTGGCGAAGGCATCAACATCACCGGCCATCATAGCTGCGGTTGCAGCTGCTGGATCGGGGATGATTTTGATGGTCGCTTTTTGCAGCTTTGCCGGTGTTCCCCAGTAGTCCGGGTTTTTTACCATCTCGACCCGGTCTCCTTTCACCCAGCGTTTGAATTTAAAGGGTCCGGTTCCGATCGGGTTGCTCTTGTTGCTTCCGGCACTGGCCGGATCCACCATTACGGCATCCCCCCAGCCCATGTTGAACAGAAAGCTGCCCGTGACCTGTTTCAAAGTCACCGCGACCGTGTATTTGCCAATCTTTTCGACTTTATCAATCGGTCTGAAAAGGCCCTTCTGGGCATTGGTGCTGTCATCTCCCCGGGCCCGGTTGAGCGAGAAGAGCACATCGTCAGCATCAAATTCAGACCCATCATGAAACCTGACCCCTTCTCTGAGTTCAAAGGTGTAGGTCTTTTTATCCTTTGAGATGGTCCAGATCTTGGCCAACGCGGGTCTCACCACCCCCCAGCGATCAATGCGGGTCAGGCCTTCAAATATATTGGCGTAGACCACCTCATCAATAGCCGCGGCCGCCCCGGCGGTTGGGTCCAGATGGGTGGGTTCCAGCACCATTCCCAGGATCAGACTGGTTTTCGCCGCCATGGCGGATGAGGCAATAAATGAAAAACAAAGTGCGACGGCTAAACCTTTAATAACCTGCTTTAGACTAATCATTGTGCTCTCCTGATTGATGTAAAAGAAAGCGGCCATAACGGGAGCGATAGCTTTCCATATCGCCAAGGCTTTCAGCTTCATAGACACCCCTCGCAATGGCTCTCGCTACGCAGTCAGCTGCCAGCATCCCCAACTTTGACAGGGCATGATCCGGATCCGAAAGTCTGTTTTTTCCTGTGGCCAAAACAAATACACTATCGCCATCGAACGGCGAATGCACCCATCGAATGGCTCTTGCCAAGCCATCCTGCGCCATGATGGCGATTCGTCGGGCCTGTGGTTTGGTAAGGATTGCGTCGGTTGCAACCGTCACCAGGGTCGTATTGGTTCCCACCTGCAGATCCAGGTTGAAATCCATATCGATAGGGAGTTTGATCTCTGCGACCGGTTGTCCACCCAACTCGTTATCCCGTTCGAATGGAAACGCCCACATCACCGGGCTACCGGGGATGGTTGCACTGCCGGAAGCATTCACTGCGGCGATTGCCCCCACCGTTATCTCCGTCCCGTTATCATCGAATACCAGCGAAGCACTTCCCAATCCGCCTTTAAGCCCGCCTGAACTTGCGCCCAGACCAGCGCCGATATTTCCCAGCCGGGTGGTATGCCTCACATTGGCAGCCGCTTCATACCCAAGATCTCGATACGGTGCAAACCGGCCCCAATTTTTATCACCCCCATTCAACAGGTCGAAGAGGATGGCTGTTGGCACGATCGGGATAATCGCGCCACCCAGATCGAATCCAATTTTTTTTTCCGCCAGATAAGCCATCACGCCACTGGCCGAATCCAAACCATAGGCCGAACCGCCGCTGAGGACGATGGCATGGATAAAGTCCACCAGACAATCGGCATTCAGTGCTTCGGTTTCTCTCGTCCCTGGACCACCACCGCGAACATCGACAGATGCGATGGCAGGCTGATCCGGTTTAATCACCGTCACCCCGCTTCTCAGTGCTTCGTCCTGTGCATTCCCTACCTGAATCCCGGGGACATCGGTGATCAGGTTTGTTTCTCCGGTTCTAATCATAAAGTGATGATCGAGCTGGAAAAAAAACAGGATGTCGGCAACGTTTAAGGGAATCCGGTTTCCCCAAAAATTGCCCTTCCCATTTTTTTCGAAATTCTGTGTTGATTGTCTTTGTAACTGAGACAATACAGATTTGCATGTTCAGCGCATGCTGTCCAGCATAAATTACCCGGCCAGAAGACGGAAACCGGTTTTTGAATCTGGCTGAACCTGTGATAATTTAATCCCTTTACAGATAAATCCCAAAGACGATATAGCATGTTTCGAGACAATCACATACCACCCGCCTCCCGGTGGCCATCTGGCAGAAAACAGACAGAGGAAAACGATGGATCTAGCAGTATTGAAAAAGCAATACCCCATGGGACTCGCCAGCACGGCAATGGACCTGGACGATTTTGGGCACCTGTCCCGCTATGCCAGGAATGGCATCGGGATTCTGGAAGCAACGCCCATTGTCACGGACAACAAATCCTGGAAAGTAGGCAATGAGCAATCCACACAGGCTTTTATCAACCTCTGTCGCAAATACAGGGTCAGACCCAACAGTATCCACGCTTTCTATCTGGCTGAACTGGGGCATGATATGACCGATGTGGATCCGGCAGTGCGGAAAAAGGCAATCGAGCTGAATTCAGGCATGTTTGAGGCCGCCGCAGAGATCGGGGCCAGCTATGTCGTCGTGCATCTCTTTAATGAAAAAGTTCGACGCTCCAAGGGAGAGAGCCTGTTCTACGCAAAAGAAGCCCTGCTCCAACTGTTACCCCAAGCCGAAAGAACCGGCACATCCATTGCTGTTGAAAATCTCTATCATGACTGGACGATTGAACAGATCAACAAGCTGCTCGACGAAGTGAACCATCCCTTGGTGGGCATCTGTCTGGATGTGGGCCATGCAGCACTGTACAGCACCGCACAGGATGAACTGGCGCTCTGTGGCAACCGCCTGCTCGGTTTTCACATTCATGATAACGGGCTGGAAGATGACGATCATCTGATCCCCTTCCGGGGTAAAATCGACTGGCCGGCTGTTTGTTCGGCCCTCCTGAAGAACGGTTACCAGGGGACGTTAATGTACGAATCGTTCAGCCGTGAAGAGGGGGAAACGGTTGATCAGTTTATCGATGCCTGTTACCACGCCTATCTGAAGATGCTCGAACTTCTGTCCGCTGCGTCAGCTTAATCAAGGCTCGCGGAGCAGCCTCTTCGGGTTGAGGCGTCCACATCTGGTCGGCAGTCTGTCCCTGCCCCCATGCATGTCTTACGGGTGCACCAAAAACATGTGGGGTTGTGATCATAACCGCTTCAAGAGGTTATTTCTTCAGAAAAACGCGTGCATCCATCCTTGGAGCTCCTGGAATCCATCCCTGGCTTCCAAGGTTTTCTGAACAAACAACCTCTTTCCGCTGTCAGGTATCCACACATATTTGGTGCACCCTGTCTTACTCAATTGTTGACGAAGACAGGATCAACGACTACACTGCCCCTGCCTGCTGAAGAAACCACCTGTCACCCCCGGATGTTATGCCCTGTCAACTCTGGGAAATAAGGTCCGAAACAGGATGACGACAGGGTGCTGATGGAATGAAAAACCGTTATATTTAAGATATTAACACAGACGTCAAAAAAAGGAGTGAGATATGCACCAGTTACAATTTGACGAAAATGCCTGTTTTGCCTGTAACAGCTATGACTGCCTGACCAAGTGCCAGTATCTGGATATAGATATCGATACGGCACAGGTAGAGATGGGAAAAATCATCAACGGTGAAGAATCATTTGTTTTGAAGGATTGCGTGACCTGTTATGCCTGCGAGGAATACTGCCCGAACGGAAACCATCCCTTCTATTTAATCGTCAGTCAACAGGAAGCGCTGAATCTGGCTCCCCTGCCTGATCCTCTGATCAAACGGGGAATTCAGGTCGGAATTCCCTTCAGGGGAGAACCGGTGATCAACGAGATTCAAGGCACCGCCCTGAATCTGGGGGTGTTCAGTCAGCTTTCCAACCTGACGCAGGGAAAACTCTTCGAAGGTACGACTTTGATGTCCGAAGATTCCCGGAAGATGTTCCACTATTTCTGCCAGCTGATGTATCTTCATTTCGCGCGAACCTCGACCATCAATGACCGCCTGGAGAAAATCATTGCGACCATTGCCGCACACAAGGTCGATGAAGTGGTCCATTTTCATGATGAGTGCTATGGAACCTATACTTCCTATGCGCCTGCTTTCGGTTTTGATGTCCCATTCAAATCGATTCATCTGTTTGAATTTCTGTACAAGCGGCTGCTGGAACTGAAAGATGAGATTAAGCCTCTGGGGTATAAGGTCGCCTATCAACGGCCCTGTTCGTCCAGACTTTCATCGGATAAGCATCCTTTTGTGCAGAAAATATTCGACCTGATTGGTGTGGAGGCTGTTGACAGGGAATATGTCGATGAAAATGCGCTCTGCTGCGGGGGCACCATCCTGGGACTGAAGAAGAAGGGCAGCCGTCAATTTGCCGTGGAGATTCAAAACCGCAATATTGAGGATATGAAAAACGCCGGGGCTCAAATCTGTGTTTTCAATTGTCCAGCCTGTATGCAGACAATAGGGAAACCCGTTGCCAAAAAAGGCATCATGCCCATGTTCATGAGCGATCTCTGCCGACTGGCGATTGGTGAAAAAACCACAAACTAAAGGGTATTTATGGATTCCATTTACAACGCGCTTATTGAAATTGTCGGGGAGGACCATGTGTCCACCCACCGGGAAGACCTGTTTACCTATTCCAAAGATCTGGGCACCTCTGATCCTCAGTGGCCTGATTTTGTAGCCGCACCGAAGACGGCGGAAGAGGTCAGTCGCATTGTGCAGATGGCAAACCAGAAGAAAGTCGCCATCGTTCCGCTGGGAGGCGGGATGTCGCTGGCTGGCCTGGCTTTGCCCCTGCAGGGCGGCATCTGTATTGACCTGAAGCGACTGGACCGGATCATCGAGGTGAATGAGGCGTCGCGATATATTGTTGTGGAAGGCGGGGTGTCACAGGGAAAAATCACCTCCTACCTGAGAAAGCATCACCCGCGTCTGATGCACTCAGAGCCGGGTGCTCCGCCGGCCGCAACCGTTGGCGGAAATATGGCGATTCATGGACAGGGGGACCTGGCGCATCCGTATGGGTTCAATACCGATATGATCAATGGGTTGGAGGTGGTCCTGCCCACAGGAGAGATATGCCATTTCGGTTCCTGTGCGATCGGTTCGGGCTGGTATACCATGCACCCGCTGCCTGACCTGGGCATGTTTCTGGGATGGAACGGCTCTACCGGCATTATCACCAAGCTGTCCATGAAGCTGTTTCCCTGCAAGAAAATCCGGGAGATGGATATCTTTGCTGTCGAGAA
>Ga0180009_10007160_pt1 | contig 11488 bp, 14 predicted proteins | sample OS_PC_MetaG_FD_123537 | JGI IMG/M metagenome (GOLD analysis project Ga0180009, IMG submission 123537) | Groundwater microbial communities from the Aspo Hard Rock Laboratory (HRL) deep subsurface site, Sweden - OS_PC_MetaG | ecosystem: Environmental > Aquatic > Deep subsurface > Groundwater...
AAAATCAATAAGCATGATGTAGTGTTCGGCTAGCATCGGATGTTGGACCTTACCCACTTTGGCATGTACATCCTGACAGCCTTCAGGAATAAGGCCGCACTTTCTGGCAATAGTTATAACCGGGGTATGCTTTTCGCTTAAATTTACTTCGTCCTCGGCTGTTTTTATAGCCTGGGGATCTTCTTTAAAGGCCGACGCCGGAGCGCCGCAAACCGGGCATTTATCCGGGGCTTTTCCGTTTATCGAAATGTAACCGCAAACTTTACAAACTATTCCCTTCATAATTACACCTCCCCTTTACTCCTCGTGTTCGGTTATATATTTAAAACTGTACCTGGCTTTAGAAATCTTCTCAAACAATTTTTCATCCTGGATAACTACCGGAGAAGTATCCACAAGCTTAGAAAGCCCTTCCCAAAAGCCAAACCAACCCAGGGGCATAAGAAAAATACCCATGATCTGAATAGTTATCTCAGTTACAAACTTATAGTAAGTAGCCAGGGTTAAAAAACTTAGGGAGCAAACACCGATAAGAACAAAAATCACCCCGCGCAGACGGATTCTTACAATCAGCTTCTTTTTTTGCAGTAATTTATGGCGAAAGTGTTTCTTCAGCCTCTGGGTAACCATCTTTTCCGAAGCTTCATCTTTTAAGGAAAAAGGGGCATAGATAGTGATGATAAACTCTCCGCTGCGGGTTTCTTTGTAGCGTTTTCTCAGCTCATCGACAAAGTCTTCAGAAACTGTCCGCTCGGTTAACGGCCGGGGGTCAAAATCAGAAAAAACATCATCCCAGCTGTCAATAACAATACCGATTTCTTTTAAATCTTTGGTCCGCCGTTCGGTTATTTTGCTTAAATTATCCATATCCCAGCTATTCTATCGCAAAAAACTAACTACGCAAGCGTGACTTTTTGGGGACAGGTCCCACTCAAATCACTCCAATAAAATAAGGCACTATTTTAGCGTTTTTCCAAAAACCAAAAAAACTCAAAACAAGCTAAAATAAAAAAGGAAATTTAGAAAATTTGAAAAATAGCCAAAAAAAACATTCATAATATTGAGTTTTTAAAGTGGGACCTGTCCCCATAGTAAAGATATTGACAATTTTATAAATATGATACAATATCCCCTAATGACTTACACTGATTTAAAGCCCGGGGTAGCTTTTATGTACCAGGGTAACCCCTATATTGTGGTTTCCGGCCAGTTCCACCGGATGCAGATGCGCAAAGCAGTCATGCGCACAATGATCAGGAACCTGCTTACCGGCCAGCTGGTCCAGAAAACCTTTACTGCCTCCGAGCAGTTTGACCCGGCTGCGGTAAATGAAGTCACTGCTGAATACCTTTACCGCGATAATGAAACTTATCATTTTATGGATAAAGAGACTTACGAACAATACCATTCCAGTCAGGAGACCTTAGGCGATAAAGTAAAATTTCTAATTGAAAATGAAACCGTGACCTTAATCCTGTATAACCATAACCCGGTCCAGCTGGTCCTGCCCAAACATGTATTCTTGAAAGTAATCGAATCTCCCCAAGCCATAAAGGGTGACAGTGTCACTAATTCTTTTAAAACCGTTACCTGCGAAAACGGGGTAAAAGTATCCTGCCCGCTGTTTATCCGTGAAGGCGACAGAATTAAAATAAATACCGAAACCGGTGAGTATCTTGAACGGGCTAATTAGAAAGGAAAACTTTTCTAGCCTAGATAAATAGCTGGATAATCCCTTTTCTGATCATCATCACCGCTATTGCCGCTAAAAGAAGGCTGGTTACTTTAGAAAGGGCTTTTGAGCCGGCTTCACCCAGGATCCTGATTAAAAATCCCGATAAAGAAAAAATCAGCCCGGCCAGTAAAACATTGATTATCACAGAAAATAAAGTTATGGTTGTCCCGAATTCTGAAATAATCATCAGAGAAGTAGTCAAAACCGCCGGCCCGACGATTAAAGGAGTGCCTAAAGGGACCGCTCCCAGTTCTTTAGACGGTATCCGCCGCTTTTTTCCGGGGTTGATTATATCGATTATGGCGATCGAGAACAAAATCGCGCCGCCGGCAATCATAAAATCAGCTACACTGATGCCTAAAAAATTAAAGACTGCCCGGCCTAAAAACACAAAGAAAACCGCAAGGCCGGTTGCGGTTATCATCGATTGGATAATTATCTTAGCCTTCTCGGCTTTGTTAAAACCTTGAGTCAAGGAAACAAAAATCGGAAGCACCCCCAAAGCATCAACTGCCACAAATACCGGAACAAAAGCTAACAAAAATTCTCTAAGCATAAATATCTATTTCCTTTTTCCTAAATCCAGCGTTTCCGCTTAAAATAACTCAACATTATGATTATAATCGTCAGCATTATTCCTAAAGCCCCGAAATAACCCCAACGCCAGTTAAGTTCAGGCATATATTTAAAATTCATACCGTAGACTCCGGCTACAAAAGTAATCGGTATAAAAATAGTGGCAATAATAGTCAAGACCTTCATCACTTCATTCATCCGGTTACTGACGCTGGAAAGGTAGATATCCAGCATCCCGGAAATCATATCGCGCAGGGTCTCGACAGTATCAATGACCTGGATGGTATGGTCATAAACATCCCGCAGGTATCTACGCGTGGTCTTTTTGATCACCGGGATCTCGCCTCTTTCCAGGCCGCTGACTATCTCTCTTAACGGCCAGACTGATTTGCGTAAAGATATGGACTGTCTTTTAAGGTCATGGATTATCTGCAGAGTCTTAGGGGTAGGATTAGTCACCAGCTCTTCTTCAATAGATTCTACGTCTTCACCGATTTTTTCTAAAATCGAAAAATAATTATCAACTATCGTATCGATAAGGCTGTAAGCCAGGTAATCAGCCCCCTCTTTTCTGATCCGGCCTTTGGCATTTCTTAAACGCTCACGGATGGGATTAAAAACATCGCCTTCAGTCTCCTGGAAGGAAATAACAAAATGAGAACTTACTATCAGGCTGACCTGTTCAGAACGGATTTCGCTGTTTTTCTCATCAAGCATTAGCATCTTTAAAGCCACAAAAAGATATTTTTCAAAATCCTCATATTTTGGCCGCTGCCCGACCATCAGAATATCTTCCAAAGCCAAAGGATGGATGCTAAACTCCCGGCCGATTTTTTCTATCAAACTAATATCCTGCAAACCGTCTATATTTACCCAGGTAACCGTGGGAGTGTCTTTAAACGGTAGGCATTCCTCAACGCTTTTTATCACTTTTTCCTGAAATTGTTTCTCATCGTAATCGATGACTGTAATTTTTACTCCGTTGACTTTTTTTTCACCGGTATAAACAAGAGTTCCCGGAGGAAGTATTTCGGTTTTGGGAAAATGTATTTTTTTCTTGATCATCTAGCACCGCCTTAATAAAATCGGCCTGTTAACCTTACCTAAACCCTTTTAAATATTTTATAAGAATAGCGACAGTTAAGCAAGACTAATAAAAAGCTTATATTTTTCTTGAGGCCCGGGTTAGGAATTCATCGATAAGCTCAAGCATTTGAGAATGCCTGACTATAGTCGCAACCTTGATCCGCAAAGGCTTAGCCTGCAGGAATCCCCGGGTATACCAGATAAAAAATTTTCTGAATTTAGTCACTCCTGCTTTTTCACCGTAGAAATCAATTGAAAGGTTTAAATGCTCATTCATCACCCTGATAACCTCCTCAATATCCGGCCGGGGACTAATCTTACTCTTATCCAGGAATTCATCGATTTCTCTAAATATCCAGGGATTGCCTAGACTTCCCCGGGCAACCGCTATTGCATCACAGAAAGTCAAATCAAACATTTTTTTAGCCAAAACACCTGACCAGATATCGCCGCTGGCAATGACCGGAATAGTTAAGGCCGCTTTTACTTTCCTGATACTTGAATAATCCACTGAACCGCTGTAACCCTGCATTTTAGTCCTTCCGTGCAAACAGACCGCAGAGACACCGGAATCCTCTACTCGTTTAGCAAGATCGACTATGCCTTGGGAACTGTCCCAGCCCAGCCGGAGTTTGACTGTCACCGGCAATGGTGACTCCTTGACCATTACTGATAACAACTTAGCTAATTTTACCGGATCCTTAAGCAGAGCAGCTCCCTGGCCCTGGCGGGTTACTTTTTTCTGCGGACAAGCAGCATTAAAATCTATCAGGTCGCAGGCAAAATCTTTAAACTTTTCCAAAGCCTTAGATAAATAATCTGGGTCTTTTCCTAAAAGCTGGACTCCTAAAGGCCGGTCGCCTGGATCAACCGCTATCATCTGTTTAGTCCGGCGGCTTAAATAGTTTATAGAACGAGCACCGACCATCTCCAGATAGGCGAATTTACAGCCGAATTTGCGGTTAAGTTTGCGGAAAGGTAAAGAACTTATGCCAGATAATGGTGCAAGAATTACCCGGGGGAAAATAGGTCAACTCCTGATTTTCTTAAAATCCTTGCTAATTTGACTAAAGGCAGGCCTACTACATTATAAAAACAACCCTCGATACGCTCAACCAATAAACCGCCCGGGCCCTGAATATCAAAACTGCCGGCTTTATCCAGGGGTGAGAATTTACGGCAGTATTTTTTTATCTGAGCCTCATCTAAGGAAGACATGTAAACTTTGGTCTTATCCCAGGCAGTATGCGTTTTTCCCGAATCAAGGTCGATCACCGCGATCCCACTGTAAACCCAGTGAGGCTTACGAGAAAGCAATCTGATAGTTTTACAAGCATCGGATAGATCTTTAGGTTTTCCGATAAGCCGGTTACCGGCTAAGACTATTGTGTCGGCTCCGATCACCAGGCCGGCTTTAAGTTTTTTGGCTGCGGTTTTGGCTTTCAACAAAGCATTATTTACCACTGATTGTGCCGGGCCGTTTTTTAGACAACGGCTCTCTTTTATTTTTTGAGGCTTAAGAATAACTTTTAAGCCAAAACTGTTAAGCAATTTTAAACGGGCTTCTGATCCAGAAGCCAGGATTATCTTAGTCACTACAAGCTCCTTTTGCCGCCAAGTAACCGGTTGAAAAAGCCTGCTGGAGATTGTACCCACCGCTTATCCCTGAACCTTCGATGATCTCGCCGGCAAAATAAAGGCCGGCTAAAACTTTTGATTCCATAGTCTGGGGGTTGATCTCTCTAGTCAAAATCCCGCCGTCAGTAACCATCGCCTCGTCGATCGGCAAAGTCGCACTGACCGTTAACGGAAAGGCTTTAAGATAAGTTACCAGCTGATGATAATCCCGGCGGCTGAGCTGGCTGACTTTTTGATCAGCGGCTATTTGGGCTTGGTTTAGAAACAAAATGGCTAGTTTCTGAGGCATAAAGCTACCTAAGACATTTTTTACCTGCCGGTTTTTACCACCGGAAAACTCTCGCAGCAATAGGCTCTTTAGCTGCTCTTGATTTAGCCTGGGCTTAAAATCAATAAATAAGGAAATATTTTTTCCCGGCCGCAGCAAACTGACTACCCGACTGCTCAAATCAAGGATAAGCGGCCCGGAAACTCCGAAATGAGTAAAAATGATCTCGCCTGGTTGCGACTTAAGCTTTTTAGAACCAACGGTTTCAGAAAAAAAAGTAACCACCACATCGTTTAGGGCTATTCCCGAAAGCTGTTTGACCCAGGGCTCAACCACTTTTAGCGGCACCAGGCCCGGTTTTAAAAAAGTTATTCGATGGCCGATTCTTTCAGCAATAATAAATCCATCACCGGTTGAACCGGTTTCCTTATAAGAAATCCCCCCGCTAGCCAAGATGACCTTTTTAGCAAAAATCCGGCTGGCAGCTATATCCAGACGAAAACAATCTTTAAGCTTAGCTAAATTCTTAAGGCGGCTATCGTATAAAAGTTTAACCTGCCCTTTAGTTAAGCAGTCCTTCAAAACCCGGACTATTGAATGGGCATCGCCTTTCTTAGGAAAAATCCGGCCGTTAGCCTCTTCTTTAAAAGAAACACCTTGAGCTTTAAAAAATTTAATCAAATCGCGGTTGGAAAACTTTTTAAAGGCAGTTCGTAAAAATAAACCCTGTTTTCCAAAAGCCTCAACAAACCCTTCAAAGCTGGCGCTGTTGGTTAAGTTACATCTTCCGCCGCCGCAAAGATGCATTTTTTTACCCAGGGATTTATTTCGTTCAACAAGGATTACTCTTCGCTTAAGAGTGCTTGCGGTTATCGCCGCCATCATTCCGGCTGGACCGGCACCAACTACAGCAATATCATAAATTTCCAAGCTAGTACTCCTTGACCGGGATCATTTGTTTACCTACCGGTAAAACTTAGAAGAATCCCAATCAACCCCAAAATAAGGTTATAAACAAAACTGATCACCGGGCCTAAAATTCCCAGCCAAAGCAGGCCGATAATAATAAAAAATCCATAGGGTTCCAACCTCATCAACCGGTATTTAAAATCAACCGGCAAGAACTCACTGAGTACGCGATAGCCGTCTAAAGGCGGAATAGGGATCAGGTTCAAGGCTCCTAAGATAATATTTATCCGGGCAGTGATCACAAAAATAACCCCTAACCACTGGTTAGTCCTGATAAAGGTGAATTGAAGTAAAAATATGGCTAAGGTAGCGATAATAATATTGACCAGGCAACCGGCTAAAGATACTGAGATCATGGCCCGGCGGGAACGCAAACTCAGGTAATCAACCGGAACCGGCTTGGCCCAGCCAAAACCAACCAGAAAAATAGCCAGGGTGCCTATAGGGTCAAGATGGTCTTTTGGGTTCAAAGACAGGCGGCCGGCGTATTTAGCGGTCTTATCGCCGAACCAAAAAGCCACCCAACCATGGGCTACTTCATGAGCGATCACCGAATAAAGCAATAAAGGTACTAAAAAAACAAAGGTTAGCGGATCCTTAAATAAAAGTCCTAACAATCCCATAACTCACTCCTTCTTCTCGGGACACATCCCATTTAAATTAACGCAAATTAAACAGCTCAATAAAATCAATCCTTATTTAAATGGGATGTGTCCCGATTTGCGTTTGCGTTCTTTAGCCCGTTCAACCAGAGGCTTGCGGCTGCCCCGGTTTTCTTTAAAGGCACGTAAAATTATCTCGGCTTCTTCAAAAGGTACAGTGATAAAAGAAAATTTATCCAAAACCTGGACATCGCGGATCTTGCGGGAATCAACCCCGGCTATCTGATTGATCATCGAAACCAGTTTGGGCGGGCTCATCTTATCGACTTTTCCCTTGGCTACGAACAAACGTGAAGTTCCTTTGGTGTCTATCGAAACATCACGGATCTTGGCATAACTGCGCGGGCTAAGCTCGTCGCCAAAGCTGTATTTGATCAAAGCTGAAACTGCCTGGGCTGGGTCAAGGCCGGATAAAATCTCCTCGGCAAAGCCTAAATATTCATTGCTCTCGGCTGAAGAGGCTAAATCGCTGATCTCTTGTTTAATCCGGATTTTTTTAGAACTGATGATCTCATCGACCCCGGGAAGTTTTTTCTTTAAAATATCAGTTTTAGTGAGCCTTTTTATAGCCGAAAGCTTGCGGTATTCATCGGGAGTAACAAAAGTTATAGCCGTTCCTTCTTTTCCGGCTCGGCCGGTCCGGCCGATACGGTGAACATATCTTTCCGGGTCCTGAGGCAGGGAATAATTTATCACATGGCTTAAATTATTAATATCGATCCCTCTGGCGGCAACGTCAGTGGCCACCAAAACATTGATTCGTTTCTGCTTAAATCTACCAAGGATCCTCTCCCGCTGATGTTGTGAGATGTCCCCGTGAAGACCTTCAACGTCATAGCCGCGATCAGAAAGTTTGCGCGAAACATCATCAACGTCGATCTTAGTCCGGCAAAAGATCAGCCCGTAAAACCCGACTTCACTGTCAATGATCCGGGTTAAAGCCTCCAATTTGTCGGAATAGGAAACTTCAAAATAGATCTGCTCGGTCAGACTTACGGTTAGCTCCCCCTTTTGGGCGCAAAACTTATAATCAGTCATGTATTTCTTAGCCAGCTCCAGTATCCGCGCCGGCATAGTTGCCGAAAATAAAAGCACCCGTTTGGTTTTTCCGGAATAGGCTAAGATATCCTCAACGTCATCAATGAAACCCATATTCAACATTTCATCAGCTTCATCAAGAATCATATGGGAAATCTTATCAATTTTTAAACTTTTCCTCTGTAAATGGTCTTTAACCCTGCCGGGGGTACCGACCACGATATCGACTCCTTTTCTAAGCCGGCGCAGCTGCTGGTCTATGGATTGACCGCCGTAGATCGCCGTAATCACCAAGTGTTTATCACCCTTTAAAGAGTTTATTTCTTCGGCTACCTGGACAGCCAGCTCCCGGGTAGGCACAAGAATCAACGTCTGCACACTCAAGGAGCCCTGGGTTAACTTTTCAACTAAGGGCAAGCCAAAAGCAGCGGTTTTTCCGGTTCCGGTCTGAGCCTGGCCGACCAAATCATGGCTGCTGTTTAAAAATAAGGGTATGATCCTCTCCTGTATCTCAGTAGGCTCCTCAAAGCCTTTGCGGACCAGGGCCTTTAGGGTATTTTCGGATAAACCGAGTTCTTTAAATCCTTTTAACATAAAAACCAAACCTCAATAAAATTCATGATCTTCATTTGATTATCTTTTCTCCTTTTAAAACCTCAGGGATAGCTGCCGGGTCAATACGCAACCCTCCGTCGTGTTCAATTTTAATGGTGTAGATTATCCCCGGAACAAACATCGTCCCGGGAGCCTCTATCTGGGCATTTTTAATACCCCGCTGGCTGCCTTGCTTAGGGTCTAAAGCATATTTCCAAAACTCCCGCCAAAACTTTTTTTCAAAAGGGCTACTTAACCCTTCAATTTTATAACCTTCGGGGATTTCCTTAACTTTAGTTATTTCATACTCCTGGGTATCAGCCCCGTCAAGAATAAACACTTTCCAAAACAAAAAGATGCTCTTACCTCTTAAAGCATCAGCTTCTCTTACATAGTTATCGTCAAACCGAATGACTAAAGATTGAAACTGGATGATATTTCCCGAAAAAGTAAAATATTTAGGCTCAAGAGGCTTTCTGTCGGTGCCATACTCTAAAAATTTAATGGTGGTAAAAAGCTTCTTTTTATCCTCGTCATAATTTACACCAGTCACCAGGACCTCGGCCACCCGGGAATCAGCCTGAAGGCGCTGGATAACTTTTTTTAAGACTTTGCGCTCATTGAGATAGCGGCGTAGAAACCCCTGCAAGGAAAAAACTACTATAAAAATTAAGACTAAGGTGGTAAAAAGTTTAACTCTCTTCATAATAAAACTGGCAAACCCATTATATCAGACCAGGATAAAAACAAAAGGGCATAAGGAAAAATCCTTATGCCCTTTTAATGCTAAGCGTTTTCGTCTAGTACCGTCTGTCTCTTGAGTTGCGGCCGCTTGAGCCTCCTGAGCCTCCGCCAAAATCATTGCGAGGTTTCCTCTTCTGGGCCTTATTTACCTTTAACGCTCTACCGTTCAGTTCCTGACCGTTTAAAGCGTCAATTGCTTTCTGTGCGTCATCTGCTGTTTCAAATTCGGCAAAACCAAAACCCTTTGAGCGTCCGGTATATTTATCCATAATCACCGAAACCTCTTTTGCGGCTAAACCTTTCTCTTCTAGAAGGGTCTTTAAATCCCCTTCTCCTACGCCATACTCCAAGTTGCCAATGTAAACTTTCTTTTCTTCTTCCATTCCAATCTCCTTTTTCCTAAACCTTAGGCCTAATCTTTTAGGCCTAAATACTATTCAACCGAAACAACCTTCACCTTGAAATTCAATTCTTTCCCCGCAAGCGGATGATTAAAATCCATAATCACGGATTCATCCTTGATTTCGGAAACCTTGACCGGCAAGGGCCTGCCGCTAGGACCTTGCATTCCAAGTACCATACCAACCTGCAGTTCTAATTCCGGAGGTAAAGTTGTTTTCGGGACCTCACGTAGAGCTTCGGGATCAACCGAACCATAACCTTCCTCGGGAGAAACTGTTACTGTTTTCTCCTCTCCGGCTTTTAAGCCGAGAAGAGCTTTCTCGAGTCCGGGTACGATCTGGTTTTGTCCCTGTGTATATTCTAAAGGCGCACGGCCATCGGAGCTATCGATGACTTCGCCGTCTACAGTCAAACTATAATCAAAAAATACTTTGCTTCCGTCTTTAATGGCCATATCTGCGCCTCTGACTCTTAAACTGCTGATTCCGACCAGCAACACCAAAATCAATGCAAATTTTAGCGATTTTTCCATCTATTCTTCTTACCCTACCGGGCAATAAACATAAAAAAAGCCACAAAGTTTAGTCTATCTTGGAACTTTGCGGCTCGAAGATATCCATTCCTACAGCCATATTTCAACGGCTTTATAGTACCTCATCGGGCTGCTTTTGTCAATAGTTTTCTTTTTCGAGGCTGAATACCCCATTTTTAGATAAACCCTGTATGGCTAAATTTTACCGATCAACATCAAGGCTCCGATAGCAATAAAAATCACGGCTGAAGCATATTTTACATACCCAGGGTGGATATATTTACCTAAAATATTGCCTAAAGAAACAGTGATCAGGGTGACTACCGCAAAAGCTGCTACCGAAGCCACAAATACAGTTAGCCAGGATTTCGACTTAGCTGACAGGCAAAGATTAGCCATTTGAGTCTTATCGCCCAGTTCTGCCAGGAATATCGCTCCGAAAGCCGCTAAAAATACCTTCCAATCCATAAAGCCCCCTTTAATTTGTCTTTTTCTCTATTTTTGCCCATTCATCTTTCAAAGAAACAATTCGATTAAAAACTAGGCTACCATCCTTAGAATCAACCGAATCAACGCAAAAATAGCCTTTTCTTTCAAATTGATACCGCTGGCCGGGTTTGGCCTTTTTTAGGCTCGGCTCAAGATAACATTCATCAATAACCTCTAAAGACCTTGAGTTCAATCCGGCTTTCCAGTCCTGGCCGTCTAAAACCTTACCGGGATCCCGTTCAATAAAGAGGTGATTATAAAGCCTCACTTTAGCCTTTAAGGAATTTTCTGCCGCAACCCAATGCAAAGTTGCCTTAACTTTACGGCCATCCGGAGAATCACCGCCCCGGGTTGCCGGATCATAACTGCAATGCAGCTCGGTTATCCGGCCGGTTTTATCCTTGACCACCTCCAGACATTTGATGAAGTAAGCATAACGCAGGCGCACCTCCCTGCCCGGTGCCAGGCGGAAAAACTTCTTGGGAGGTTCCTCTTTAAAATCATCCTGCTCAATATATAAAACTTTGGAAAAAGGGATCTTCCTTGTACCCACAGAAAGATCTTCAGGATTATTTATTGCCTCAAGCTCCTCATGCCTTCCTTCCGGGTAGTTAACGATCACTACCTTTAAGGGCTGCAGGACTGCCATCACTCTAAGGGCAGTTTTATTCAATTCCTGACGGATAGCATTCTCCAAAACCACCATATCCACTATGCTGTTAAACTTAGCCACCCCGATAGTATCGCAAAAACTC
>Ga0180009_10007161_pt1 | contig 11488 bp, 12 predicted proteins | sample OS_PC_MetaG_FD_123537 | JGI IMG/M metagenome (GOLD analysis project Ga0180009, IMG submission 123537) | Groundwater microbial communities from the Aspo Hard Rock Laboratory (HRL) deep subsurface site, Sweden - OS_PC_MetaG | ecosystem: Environmental > Aquatic > Deep subsurface > Groundwater...
AACGTAATGACTTTCTGCAGCTCATCGTTTCCTTTTGTCTTAAAGACCAGCACTCCCTGCTTCATGAACTTGGCCATGCCTCTATCATCTTCCACACCGAGGTAATCTTTCCATTTATCCCAGTAATGGTATGCCTCATAGGCAACGGCTGTTCCCTCCAAAGTAGAGTAATGCACCCGGATAATGGCACACGAGTTCACCGTGGAACCGGCTCCGGAAGCAGCCAGTTTGTCCACATTCAATGTCTTCCACCCTTTTTTCGCCAGCTCAAAGGCGATGCTGCAGCCCATGATTCCGGAACCGATAATCACCGCGTCGTATTGTTTTGTCATAGGGGTCAAACCTTTATAATGAAATTAAATCCTGTTTTCAAACCCGTTCCGGTAATATCCCCTTCTCTGCCGCCTCCATGATTTTCGCTTCGATATATTCCCACAACCGGCTTGAGCTCTTTCCGATTTTGCTATTACGATTTAAAACCTGATCCTTCACAATCCCGTTTTCTTTCCAGGATTTACCTTCCGTTCCGAGATTGTGGAGCAGGGGCATCAGGCGATCCACGGCTACAGCGAATCGGGCATCGTCAGTCTCTTCAGCATCAAATTCCAGCCAGAGATCAAAAAGTCTTTTCCCCTGGTCATCGGGCAACAGTCCGAAGATGCGCTCAGCCGCCTTTCTCTCTCTGTCATGTTGAGACTGAATTCCTTCTTCATCATAGCAAAAGGTATCGCCGGCGTCTATTTCTACGATGTCGTGAATGAGAAGCATCTCAACCACACGGCCGACATTGATCTCACAGTCTGCATGGTCTTTGAGAAGAAGCGCCATCACCGCCACGTGCCAGCTGTGCTCCGCTGAATTTTCCTTGCGGTTCTGCGAGAGCAAATAGCTGCGCCGGCAGATACTCTTCAGTTGATCGATTTCTTTTATAAATTGAAGCTGCTGTTCCAGTCTCGTCATTTTTCTACCTTCTAGTGCCGACAACCTTTGCCCACGCTCCTATACACATTCCGGTTCTGGCCCATTTGAGGTCGCCTGCCAGGTTTCCATCTGAGTCGATTCTACCCCGGAGTATCTCCTGTGAACCCGGACAACAGTTGCCTGTATAGGTAAAGATCAACACGATTTCGCCGGAGTTTTGAATTTCCCCTTTAATATCCGCCTGCCCACAGCTTAACCCCTTATCGAAATTGGGATCGTCCTTGCGCCTGACCGCCCCCAGCAATTCACCGGTAATATAACTTTCTTTTTGCGACAGGTTTATGGTGTACTGCGTCTGCCTGTCAACACTCATGGTGTTTCCCTGCGGGCCGATAAGGCGATAAATGTGCAGTTGAAGATTCCAACCTCCGCTTATGCCCATTTCTGTTTTTTTGTCACGATCTGTCTTCTCGCTCAATTCTTTTCGCCGAGATTCTAATTCTTTTAATGGAGCTAACTGCTTTTGAATTTCTGACAGGTTCGCCTTTTCTCGATTAATCATCTCAACAATATTCAGAAGTTCTTCTTTAGCTTGCTTTAAGCTCTTTTCATTCTGCTGCTTTTCCACTTCATGTTGATCGATTCGTTTTTCAACCTCGGTTTGAATATGGTCATCGATCCCAAGATTCACATTCATCTGATATGCAAAAATCACGATAAACAGGAGATCAAGAAGCGGTGTCAGATTTACGAGAGGTTTCTTGTAAAGCATATTGTAATTTTCGAATGTCAATTTTCGAATTATGGCCAACTTAAATCAGCCACTGATTTTTCCAGATTTCCGAAGTTGTGATTTATACGAATAATCTATATTCATATGTGGCCGGAAATGCCTATACTGCTAAATTCGTTGTTCAAGGATGCTTCTACTGTGTTTCATAATAGTTTATTATGCTTCTGTATTTTTCCAGTTCGCCGTTCAGTTTATTTGCTCTCGCCTGAAAAAAAGCGTCCACGATCATATAAAATACCGCAAACAGCAGACCAAAAATGGTGGTATCAATGGCGTTGGTAAATGCCTTGACGATAACGGTCGCGTCCACTTTTATCCCCTGCCCCTGCATGGATTGCCCGATAGCTAGAATCGTTCCCAAGATCCCCAATAATGGAAAAATCTGGACAATGGCAGCAGCCACATTATTCCAGCAATTTAATCCATGGGTTTTCAAATCGAGTTTTCGGGAGTTTTGAATCTGGATATTGGATAGCAAGCGCTCAAAATCTTCAGACGAAGATCTTCTGATGCTTTCTGCGCAATCCAAAAGTACGGTGATTTCATCATGGATATCGCGGGAACTGTCTTTTTCCGGAGGCTCCTTGATTCCTCTGAGCATATTTTTCAGGGAATCGAAAAGCTGCTGGGTTCGGTTTGAGGTGGTAACAAAAAGAACAGCATACAATACCAACTCGAAAACAGCCACCAATAGAATGATCGTCAGCATCTGGTCGGCCAGAACATATACCCATTCCATCTTTAATTCCTTTTCGCCCGGATATTCACCAAAGTTGAGTTTTATTAATATTTTCGGATATATCGAGAAAGAATTTAATAATAATGAATAAGTATTTGATTATCAACCACTATTTCACCCACTCCATCCACATGCAATCCAGTCCGTCCAGTGCCATATGAATCATCAGTCCTATCCCAACAATCCGAATCTTGGAGATCGTAGCTATTACCAGATAAACACCGATGGCCATATATGAATGGAGCGGGTGGAACCCGATTCCGCAGCGATTCGGATCATAAATCGGTTCTGCCAAGAAATGATCCAAATCGACGATCATGGTCAAGACCATCATCAGCCATGCGGACTTCCATCGATCATCAAAGTATAATCGGGATACAAAACCCGGCACGAAAAAATGAAGAACGATGTGGACGATGGGGCGGGTCACGACGACAAATTCTGGACGTAGATTTCATTCATATCATAATAGATCTGATCGGGCTTTTCGGCTTTTAGGGCCTCCGCGTCATTATAACCCCACGAGACAACACCGGAATCGATCCCGACCTCTCTTGCTGCATGGATGTCTCTTATTTCATCGCCGATGTAGATCACATCAGGCAACTGTTTTCCGCTTCGATGGATAACACCACGAAGTTTCGACGATTTTCCCTTCACGGAAACACCGCATTTGAAAAGGTCGATTTCTATTATTTCATGCCGCTTCAGTATATGCCTTACATTCTCTTTGGAATTGGAGCTGACAACGGCGATTTTTATATCTTCTTCTTTTAATCTGCTTAATAGTCCTTTTACTCCGTCAAACAGTTTTATGGTGTCGATGTCATGATTCATCAATTTGCGGAATTCGGCGGATATAAGCGGTGTCTTCCACATCGGGATACCCAGAAAAGTCATGATGTCCTTTACATTCCAACCTCTCAGCCGATGGCTGTCTTCATCCGATACTTTCCTGAAATGATATTTTTCGGCAACCTGGTTGATAACGCCGCTAAACCAGGGGAACGTATCTGCAAGCGTACCGTCAAAATCGAATATGAATAAGCCGTACTTCATTTCAACCGGTGAATTTGTCTGGAAACGATGGTGTTATACGATGGCAACCGGCCGCACCCAGCCTGCGCTGGCGCCCTTTATTTTTACCGGAAAACAACAGACCTTGAAACCGTGCGGTTTTCCGATGGCGGAAAGATTTGCCATCTTCTCCATGTGGCAGTACCCGATTTCTATTCCCGCAAAATGCGCCTCCCAGATCACCCGAGCATTACCGGTGTCTTTAAATTCTTTTGCAAGAAAAGGAAGCGGGCGGTCCCAGCTCCAGGCATCTATGCCGGTGACTTTCACACCTTGCCCGGTCAGAAACAGGGTGCTCTCCTTGTCCATACCGGCACCTTTCACGAGGTATTCCGGTGTTCCCCAGGCTTTATCCGCACCGGTTTGAACAAGAATAATGTCCAGGGGTTTGATGGTATACGCTATGCCTTTCAACGCCGTTTTAATATCCTCAACCGTAATCCGCTCCCCGTCCTTCTTGTGACGAAAATCGAGCAGTACGCCGTCGCTAAAACACCATTCCAAAGGTATTTCATCGATGGTTAACGCAGGATTCCCCTTATCCATGGTGGGATGATAGTGATAGGGAGCATCCAGATGGGTTCCGGAGTGAGTGGTCAACGATATCATCTCCACCGCCCAGCCGAGCCCATTGGGCAGATCTTCGGTGGTCACTCCCGGGAAAAAATCTTTCATCTGCTCTGCACCCATTTTGTGGTCAACATAATCTATTTTAGGAATCATCATGGGAGGATCGCTGGGAAGGTCCGGTTCAATGCTGATACTTAGATCAATAAACTGAGTCATCATTAACCCTTCCGTTTTCGGTTATTGTTAATCTATGGTCCGAAAATGATATATCCGCTTCATAATGGCTGTTTCAAGGATTATTTGACAAAGATTTACCGGTAATCAACCCTTACCTCAAACATATGTATGAGGGTCTGTTATTCCCAGTCCAACAATCGCTTCTCACCCTCCAGCTTGCGGATCGCGGTCAGATCCTGGCTGACCTCCAGCGTGCCCCTGTAGTCGTTATTTTTATCACGAACTGCAAAATAACGAATATAAAGGAATCTGCCCTGCAATTCGATCCAAAACTCGGCCGTATCTTTGGACCCGGACTTGAATGCATCCAGAATCTTGTTGACGATATGAACGCTCTTGGGGGGATGGCAGTTCCTCACCTCCCGGCCGATGATGGCGGGGCTTCTGGGAAAAATTCGCTCTGGCCCCTCCGAGTAGTATGCCACGCGGTCATCGGCATCCACGAAGGTCAGGTCCACCGGCAGGTGGGTCAGCATCAGGTTGATCTCCTCCAGGGTCATCCGGCCGGTATCAAGGCCCAAAACATCGCTGATCTCGCTCACGGCCGCCACGGTTTCAACCGGCGGCATGTCCGGCTCCACCCTGATTTCCTCCGGCCAGCCCTCATCCGGAACCACCCAACTATAGCCGATATCGGCTTCCCCCGCCTTGACTTTTATCCACTCGGATTCGGAGAGCATGTCAAGACTCACAGGATATAGAATGTGTTCTTCCTTGTAGATCATATCCCGGATAGCCTGTGTCGCTTCTTTCAGGGGAGCCAGGGCCTGCTCCGGGTCTGATTGCCGGAGCGCCTGACGGGCCTTCTTGATGGATGCCCGGATGTCGTCATGGATGGACCACATCACCTGAGAAGGCCCGGTAAAGTGGTGGGCCTCCAACATGGGGAAGAGCTGGTTCTCCTTTCGGGTGTAATGGATGTTGACCTCCGACAGACGCTCGATGAGAACGCCGAGCGCTTCGCGATGTTCATCGAAGGCCTTTGAACTCGGCGGTTGTCCCAGGCGCCCCATGAGCTTGCTGGTTTCGCTGATGATTTCTTCAGACGCCCGGTTTTCCTTCATGAAGGTGTGGACCGGGTGTCCCGGTGGAGGCTGCGGCCGATCCTTTCCCTCAAGCGCTTCCTTGAAGACCTCCACGTGGACGTCGCAGAGTTGCTTGATCTCCTCCACGGGAAGACCCTCTTCCATGAGGGCTTGCTCCATTTTAGCAATTTCCGAAGCTTCCACGCCTCCTATCAGCCGGCTGAACCGCTCTTTGAGCACTTCCATATCTTCTCCCGCGTGGAGGCTTCGAATGATTCCTTTCAGCGCCTCCTGCCTCTCCTTTGAATCGCTTGGCGGTTCACCGTCATGTTTTTTTATCTCTTCCCTTATGGCCGTCACGAAATCATCCAGGTCCAGCCCGCCGATGGAAGCCGCCTGGCGCAGCGTGGCCACCTTGCCCACCGTTTTTCTCAGGATCGGGTTCTTGAGGTTTTCGAACTTCGGGGACAGCGTGATCAGATAATCCAGCATAAAGGGGTATTTCTTCAACAGATCGTCGATCTTTGTGTTGGCGTTCAGTTCCATGTACGAACCTCCTCCTCCCTTTCACAAAAAAGAACCGTTCTTGTTTATACGGATACTCATGGCCGGCGGTTGCGGGTATCTCATATGGGCGGCGCGATGGTCACCACAACCCGCATGTCGCTTTTCGCTCTGATGCCGTGTGGTTCCCTGATTTCAGATACGAGGACATCGCCCGGTTTCGCAGGCAGGGTCTGCTCGTTTTCACCCAGAAACTCGCCGACCCCCTCGTAAACGAGGATGCTGACCTCTCCGTCGATGTCATGGGAGTGAACCGGAAGCTCCTGGCCGGCCTTGAAATTGAAGTTCAACATTTTGAAATATGGAGAATCATGCACGAGGAACCGCTTAAAAGCATTGTCGCCGAAATCGTTTTCATCGCAAAAATTTGATTTCTTCATGTAACCCCTCCTTTTTCCCTACGGGGAATGTGATGAAGTGAATGTTATCGATATCCTGCAAGGTCGTCAAATGGTATGGGTTTCACTTTGGATCGCAAATGGCCGTCGCAGTCGAACGGCATCTCTCGGCCGCACGAAATCATGATTCTCTAAAGTCTGCGATCTTGAACGTGATGCCGAGTGACTGGGCTTTGGCACTGAACTCATCCAACAATCGGTTTATATCGAATTGCTGCTCCTCATTGTAGGATAGAAAAATCGTCGATGCCTTCCGATTTTCAGAGGCAAGATCGTCCGAGGAAACATGCTTTGTCTCTTTTGCCAGAGGCCGCAGAACCGCCAAGGCTTCACGGGCATTCGGGTACCGTTGCCCGGGATCCCGCCGCCCGGCCCTGAGAATGAATCGACCGAGCGCCTCCGGTAAACCCCGTACGGCCCTCGCCGGGTCCGGGACATCCTGTTTCAAATTCATGTCCAGGAGAGTGGAAAGATCTTCTGATGAAAACGGTTTCATTCCCGTTACCATCTCATAGGCGGTAATCCCCAGGGCATAGATGTCGGTTCGCGGATCAACCGGGTTGCCTTCTATTTGCTCCGGAGCCATGTAAAATGCCGTTCCCGCGTTGCTGAAATCTTCGGTACCCACCGGGCAGGCCAGCCCGAAGTCAAGTATTTTCAATCGGTCATTCTGCTGCACGATAATATTGGTTGGATTGATATCCCGGTGGATGATTTTTCGTTCATGGGCGTAGCAGAGCGCCTCACATATCTGAACCAGGAAGTCGACCGCCAGCTGCGGCGGAATCACCTTCAGTTGCTTTATCAATTCACTGAGGGGCTTGCCGGTGACATGCTCCATGATGATAAACAGGGTCCGGTAACGCTCCTCGATATCAAAGATCTTAACGATGTTTTCGTGGCTGAGGCCGGCAATGGTTTTGGCTTCATTTTGAAAGGTCTTTATGAACTCTGTGTCCACGGCCATATCGTGCCGCATCATTTTAATGGCCACCGGCAGGTGCAGTGTTTTGTGCATTCCCTTGTATACGATGCTGTACCCGCCCCGACCGATGATATCCGTGGCAATGTATTTGCCGATCGTCCGGTATGCTGTGGGTCTTCGGGAATCGAATCGATCGGCAACGATTTCCGTCAGAAAATCCAGAATTTCCGGGCTTTCTTTGGATATATCTTCAAATTGGGACCGCTTCAGCACCCACAGATCCATGTCGGTTTCAGCCTCGACATGGGCCAGTCGGGGTTCTCCAGTCAGAATCCCGACACCGCCGACAATATCTCCCTGTCCGTAGTGATTGACCGGGTACTCAACCCCCTCTTTCTCGACGATGACCAGACAAGAACCCCTTTCAATGATAAACGCCGTATCGGATACCTCCCCCTGCGTCACAAAACGCTCACCGGCTTTTACCCGGCGGAGCCTCATTTTGTCGAACACGGGGTTTCCATTCGCCTCGGAGATAAATTTCAGGAACTTCGGGCGTCGCTCGGCCTGATCTTCCTCTGTCTGCACTTGCCTATAAAATTCACAGGCTGTGCAGGATTTCCGCTTTTCAGCAAAGGTCCCCTGGACCTTTCCGTTACAGAACGTACCGGCCACCGCCCAGCAGATTCTTCCCCCGCACACGCCTGAATTTATGCCATCAAATGACAAATCGTCAGCTGCGGGACAGATTCCGGACTGATTTGCTTTGAGCCCCCCCGGCTCTCTTCCGCATTTCATGAACTCCCAGCAGTTTTCCAACCTTTGTTTCATTTGCCTTCTCCATCATCCTCGCGGATCGGGTCTTTCGGCAATTTCCGACATCGGCGGCACCGTCCTTCAGATCCAGAACTCGGGGTAGCGCCGCTCCCTGGGTATGTTGTTGATCAATAGCGCCACCACAAGCATGATCAATGCCCCGAGACCCGCCGGAACCACGGCATAGAGATATCCGAGGCTGTGAATTTTTTCTCCACCGATGACAGCGATGAGTGCGGTGGCGCCGCCCGGGGGATGAAGCGTTTTGGTGGCATGCATGACGGCGATTGCTGTTGCAACGGCAACAGAGGCCGCCAGCCATAAGTGATGGTCCAGGGTACGATATGCGGCCACTCCGATGATTGCCGATAAGACGTGGCCGCCCAGCAGGTTCCTGGGCTGAGCCAAGGGACTGCGGACAGCACCATAAATCAGAACTGCGGAAGCTCCGAAAGAGCCGATGATCATCACCAGGTCCGTCTCGCTGACCAGATGATAGTTGACCAATGCCACGAGGGAAATCCTCAAAAAGGCGCCGATCCAGGACCAAGCAATCTCAAACAGATTGACTGCAGGGGGGCTTTTCGTTGTTCCCCTCATCTTTTTGAAATATTCCATGTTTCATCACTTTCTCACGGTTCGATGGAGCAAAAGGACTGGATGAGATCGACCCGCGATATGATTCCTTTCAGCGCTCCGTCGGAGGTGACCACCGGCACCCTTCGGATATTTTTTTCAGATAATAGGGAGGCGATTTCAGACAGTGGAGATGCCTCGCTCACGGTTACAGCGGGGGATGTCATAATGTCTTGTGCCGTTTGCCTGCGTATGGTCAACGCGATGCATCCGGTGCTTTGCAAACACTGCGCCACGATTCCCATAAAGGACCGCGTTTCTTGATTCCCCATATGAAAGATGAAGTCGTTCTCCGAAATGATGCCCGCCACCCGCCGAACGTCATCGATCACCGGCACACCCGAAATATCATGACGGCTCAGTATCTCGGCCACATCCTTCAGCGGGGTGTCGCGTTCCACTGTGATCACCTTTCGGGTCATGATATCTTCGGCCCGTATGGTCCGGGCCAACCGCTGATGGGCATGTCGGAAGGCAATACCGTAAATTTCCTTGAAATCACCCGGTGTTATATCCAGGTAGCCATGAATTTCCTTCATGGCCTCAAGGATATCTTCGTCCGACATGTTCACCGGACAGGGGTCAAGGGGCAGGTTTTTCATGTATGCTCTTCGATTATTTCGTCCATCAATCCGGCCATCAGGGAGTTCGAAGATTCAATGTGAGGATACCCCTGGCGGATCTCTTCTGCGGTTTGGATAAACGGTGCGGAGATCAACTCGCTTCCGCAATTTTCGATCAATGCTTCGATGCCGGACCGGTTGGATTCCAAATGAAACTGCAGCGCGACAATCCGGTTTCCATAGATAAACCCTTGGTTTCTACAAGCCGCGCTTTCAGCCAAATGAACAGCACCGGCTGGAATGTCGAATGTATCTCCATGCCAGTGGAATGCCATAAATTGTTCCGGAAGGCGCCTGACAAGTGCGAAGGGTCCGGCATGGGATATTTTATCAACTGGAAACCAACCGATCTCCTTATCGGCGTTTTTGAATACCCGTGCACCCAGGACACTTGCGATAATCTGCGCTCCCAGACAGATTCCCATAACGACTTTGTTCGCTTCGATCGCCTTTTCGATAAACTGCTTTTCCTGTTTCAACCAGGAATGGGCCTCTTCATCTGCAGCTCCCATAGGGCCCCCCATAACGATCAGGGCGTCGCAGGAATCTAGGGACGGAAGCGGCTCATTTTTATACAGGGCGACTCTCCGCAATGAAACATCCCTGTTTTGTGCCCATTCAGCAATGAAAGCAAGACCTTCAAATGGTACATGCTGAAAAAAACATGCCTGCATATAGGAATTCCTCTCCGCATATGATGGAAGTTCCTTTTTGCGTGTTGCGGCAGGATCTTTATCCGATCCTGCCGCAACAGAAGCATCTTTATAACTCAATTCCGAGTTTTTCCCACACCGATTCTCCGTCCTTGATCTCCGTTGCCTTCAAGTGAGGATACGTCTTGATGAGAAAGTAAGCCAGCGGCAGAACCCCCAAAACGATGATGATGGTATCCGGGAGCGCGCGAAAGGTCCCGAGAAAGACGACCGCACCCCGCTCGAAGAAATCCGCACTCCGGGCCACCCATAGCCCGTGTTTAAATGCGGTCCAGGCCTGCATGGCCCCCACCGGCAGCAGGGTGACAAAAGCCATGAGAAACAGCCCGCCGTTGAGCCCCCAAAAGGACAGCTTAAGGATGCCGTCATTCCAGTGTTCCTTTTTCACCAGGCCGCGCCAGGAGAACAGCAGCAGGGCGACTGAAAGCATGCCGTAGGTTCCGAACATGGCCGTGTGGCCGTGGTGCATGGTCAGGTAGGTCCCGTGCTCATAGAAATTGATAATGGGAAGATTGATCAGGAAGCCGAAGATTCCGGCGCCCATAAAGTTCCAGAACGAAGCGGCCACCAGAAAATACAGGGGCCATTTGTAGCTGAACGCCACGCCTGCTTTACGGATATCTTTGTATTCCATCAACCCGCGGACTACCAGCGTTATCAGCGGTACGGGCTCCATGGAAGAGAATATGGCTCCCCAACCGACCCAGAAAGCAGCGCCGCCGTACCAGTAGTAATGATGGGCGGTTCCGATGATCCCGCTGAGAAAGGTGATAGCTGCGGTGAAATAGGCCACCCTCAAGGCGGCTGTGGCTGTTGCCAGTCCCATGGCCACCATGAGCAATGCGATCACCGCAATACCGAAGAACTCAAAGATGCTTTCCACCCAGAGATGGACCACGAACCAGCGCCAGTAGTCCGCCATGGTAAGATGGGACCCCTTGCCGTAAAAGAGCCCGAAGCCGAAAAAGGCTACCACCAAAACGGCACTGAAAACGTAAAACCAGATCAATGCGCTGAATTCATCCTTGTGGCTTTTCAGATGATTGCCCACAGCCCGGTACACCACCAAAAGCCAGAAAATCAGGCCCACAAAGAGCAGTATCTGCCAGATGCGGCCCAGTTCAAGAAATTCCCAGCCCTGATGGCCGAACCAGAACCACAGATCCCCCAGCATCCCTTTGATACCGAGGACCTCCCCGGTAAGGCTTCCCAGGGCCACGATCAAAACGGCAACAAAGAGGAGTTGAACCAGCAGGCCCTGCTTTGCCGGCTCCCTGCCACCGATGATGGGTGCCAGGTAGATGGCGGATGCCATCCAGGTGGTGGCAATCCAGAAAACCATCAACTGCAGATGCCATGTCGTGGCCCAGCTGTATGGAATGAGTTTGGCCACAAAGGGCAGGAAGAAACTGCCCGGATGAATCGTATAATGGGCCAGCAGGCCCCCCATC
>Ga0180009_10007162_pt1 | contig 11486 bp, 20 predicted proteins | sample OS_PC_MetaG_FD_123537 | JGI IMG/M metagenome (GOLD analysis project Ga0180009, IMG submission 123537) | Groundwater microbial communities from the Aspo Hard Rock Laboratory (HRL) deep subsurface site, Sweden - OS_PC_MetaG | ecosystem: Environmental > Aquatic > Deep subsurface > Groundwater...
TAATGTTTTTGAAAAATATTGATAAACAAATTATCAAATGTCTCTACGAAGAAGCAGGAACAAATTTCTGGGTTGCAAAGAAACTTAAACTTCCTGAGAATTTGATTATGTATCATACAAAAAAATTAACAAAATATAAAATACTTAGTGTTCTAAATACTAGTACTAAAAAATTGTACTCTGTTAACAAAAGATTTGTGAGAAATGAAGATAATAAACTAGTAGTCAGACTAGAATTTATTATTGGTTAGTGAACCACAACTTTTTTTACAGCAAATTTTTTATAAGGCAGTATATAAAAGGTAGCTTAACGATATTTCTATTAACGCTGTAATGAAAAATAAAAAATTTTGGAGGTAGTGAAATATGGCAGTTTTGAAGAATTTGGCAAAAGGTTTTTACATAAAAGGAAGACCGAGTGCGTACAAAGCAAGTGACGCAGCCTACACGACTGGTGGAAATAGAGGCTGGGTTATTGCAGCCCTTCCTAGCAAATACCCAAGAACTTCACAGCAAAAGAAAGTTGCAGAAGTTGCAGCTGCATGTGGAATAAAGAAAGGTATTGGCAAGTCTGCACTTCAGAAAGCAATGACCGATTGCGTAGGACCAAAGATGAGGAAATAAATTCCCTTTTTCCTTTTTAGGGGAATTTCCCTAGGTTTTAGGTTAGAACTTTCTATAAGGATAAGTATCATTAGTGAGTAAGATGGGTATAGTAATAGATGCTGTCAGATCTAAGGCCTAATGGAGAGTTAATGGGTTAGCGAGAAAAGGTAGTAGGTACGCTGACAGATTTACAAGAATCCAAGCTATGTGCTACAAAAAATATTGTTAGAGCACCACAAAAGCTAAAGGAAAGGTATATTAAATTTACAGATGCAATACATGAAGCACAACGAAGATACCACAGGGAAATGGGTGTTGATATTGAAAGATGACTTACTATTGTCGGAGATGATACTAGAAGAAGAATTGAATTGTGAGAGGTTATGATAAAAAAAATTGTAACAAGAGAAGAGTGTAGTAAGTTAGGTGGAACTTTTAATGAAAGAGTTCTTAGTGAGAAAAAAGGTTTGTATAGTAGTGTATGTAAGATAAGTATACCTACGCGAAAAGAAGACAAAATCAGCGAAATAATTTCAAAGATTACTATAGGGAAAGGTAAGTTCTTCCAATATCATGATGGTACAAACGTTGATATAACGAACAGTTTTAAAGACATGTTATCTCTAAGTTCGAAAATTCCCACTACATTAAGTATTACAGAAGAGAAAGATATTTTTACATTAAAATTTAAAGATAGTATTATTCAGATAAGTAGGGTGCATCCAGAAGCTTCATTATACGATGAAGATGCTGAGGGTTTTATATATCTGAAGTGAGAGATATGGTTGAAATAATAGAAGAAAAAAGATACAAAAATGTTAATGGAATAATATTGGATACAAAAAGGGAGGGGAAAGTTACTATCTTTTCAAAAGGAAAAATAATAGATAGAATACCGAGATCTGAGATTAATGAGGTACATATTTTTTCACCATCTGGTCTACAAACATTTAAAGAAGATGTGTTCAGGCCTACAGACAAGACTGTAAGCTTTAGCCTAGACCCAGAATCTGTTTGTGAGGTAACGAGAGGTGTGAGATTCCTAGCCACCGAAGGTAAAAAGGTTGTCAAGACTTTGGCTTGTAAAAAAAGGTGACTAAATATGCTGCAGGCACAAATTGAAAGAAAAGAATTTGTGGATAGTAAAGGAGTTACGCATATAACTATCTCTGAAAAAGAAAAGGAGTTGCCCCCTGAGTTCAAGTGGGTTTTACATCTGTTAGCTTTAAAGGAAAAGGGTTATATTCTAAAGTATATTTACAGTAATAATGGTAAAAAGGAAGCTTATGATAAGTTAAAATATTTTCAATTGGATTCTGTCGGGCAATCGTTTATTCCAATTAAGCCTGAAAAAGTGATGGTTTCTGAGTATAAAGAGGGTAGAGGATTTGTAGAAGTTGCTGAGCTTGGCTGTTCTAAGGACTTTTTGGACCCCCCGTTAGATATTGCGATGAGTATTTGGGAAAAAGTGAGAAAGTTATAACTGTAGCTATATTTGATGAGAAAGAAGTTAAAATATATAAATCTTTACTAAAAATAGGGTTGAAAAGTGAGACTTCGTGAAGATTTCATGAACATTCATGTGAGCTTCTGTTCGACTATATGTGCCATTTACTATAATTTATTTATATATAAGCAACAAAGTTTGGATATAAAGGAAAAATAAATAAAAATTCGGAAGATGCAGGGCTTCTGGAATTCTATATTGAACGGTATTCCGTTTATTCAAAAACCCTAAGGAAGTAAAAGTAGTAGCTCAATAATAGCACGTATAGCACGTAAGATTCTACCTATCTGAAAAATCACCTTCTGCCCCCTATAGTAAATTCTTCACAAATTAAGTAAATGCTTGCTACCTTCGTCCATATTGAAACACTCAAAGCATTCTTTTTTCTACGCCTTTTCTTATTTTATCAAGAACCTCTTCTTTTGCATCTCCAGTATCAATAATTCTTGGTCCAGCATCATCAATCTTTACTCTCACGGATCTTCTCAGAACCATTGATTTACCATGTTCTTCCCAAGTAGAGTTGCAAACCAAATCCCCGTTATTATCATCAACGGTGCAACGCATTTTAAAGTTTTTTAGTCCCATATGTATCACCCTAGTCTATATTTCTTTATCAGACTTTTTATATTTTCGCCTGTTGCTGGTGTCTCTATATCTTCATGTTTGAACGTCTTCACCTTCGAATCCGGTAGTGATGTATCGAATCCGCTACCACAACTCGCTACTATTCCATTATCTGTCACTGAGATTACTCTACACTTGCTCATGATCCTATCTTTTATAGTCTCGGTCATCTAATTACCTCCTTTAAGTTTTTTAGGAAAATTCTATTATGGAAGTTTTCCATCACGCTGACAGCCAGCGTTCTATCATCAACCTTCGCTACTTTGTAGCCAAGCTTTCTTCCCAGTGTAGGCCTTGAGATTATAGTTACTGGTGTTCGTCTTTCTCCAAATGTTCTATCTAGAAATCTATTTGACGGGTCATTTGAAGCTACATCCTGAAATATAAACTTTTCGCCCATATTTAAGCTATTATTTACAAATAGAGCTGAGACTAGGACTTCCTCGCAAATCGAGCAGCCTAAGCTGTAATATATAATGTTCATTTTATCACCGTTTCAATTGCAATACATTTATCAAAGTATTTGTAGTTCAGTCGCCAGTTATATAGTTTTTTCTTTATCTCATCCAATGAATCGTTAAAAATATTACCAAGTGAATTTGACAAGTATATGCATGGTGTGTATCCAGAGTCAGTATTTATAGATAAACGAGTCAAGCCTGCTGTGCATTTATAATCTGTATATTTTGAAGTATTACCAATATGTACGTTCTTGTGTTTTAACGCATACTTACATATCGCATCCCAGTACTTAGCTATCAAAAATCTTTCTTTAAATTTAACATCAAATGGTATAAACCTCAGCACAAACAACATAGAGTTATATTGCTGGGCTATTCCATGTATCTGGTCAAAATATTTGTAATTACCCTTATCGATTGCCCAGTGTATCTGTGTTGGGATATTCAAATCATTACATATCTGTAAGAACTTCTTTGAATTCTCTAGAGATTTCTCATGTCCTTTGAATCGATTGTCTAGCTCATTGGGATATTTTATTGTAACGTTAAAAGATTCAACGTAAGGCTTTAGCTTGGCTATCATATCATTATTTGTCATTATTCCTGATGTAAAAACTATAGGTTTTATCATTTTTTTTGCTGTGTATCTGCACATTTTTACCAAGTCCGGATGAAGAAATGGCTCACCTCCTGAAAGCTGTACTCGTTGCCAGCCATCTTCTTCCCCTAGTTTGTTAATAATTTTTTTATAGTTAGACAAGCTCATGTAAGCATTTTCATTCCCAAAAAATTTGTAAGCATAGCAGCCTGGGCATTTTAGACCACATGCCTTACTTATATTTAGCGAACAGACTTGTAGTTTTGGTAACTTCATATTCTCACTATCAGACATACATCTTTTAGTTTCTGGACTAAGTTTGAAAACCCATCATCATCGCTACTACCCCTTTTTAGCAAAATAATTGCTATCAAAACTATAACCACAATAATTATTACGACCCACCACCACTCCATTTTAAAAGCCTCTACGAGCCAATTCAATTCTTCCCGATATTATCTTTTCAGACGGTATGAAAAATGTTTCTTTCGGTCTTTCCAGTCCCTCTGTCAAGTCAATGACAGGCACTCTTGCTCTTTCTAGCTCCTTTACCTGTGCTTCCGTATAATCATAGGTTTGCCCTGCAAAATATTTTCCAGACATCAAAAATATTTTTTTATTGATATTACCACCAACACCAAAGTATTTGGCTGCTTCTGTGAAATATATTACTGCGTAAAGCTTTTCCTTAGCTTTCTTCCACATTATTTTACGGATAACGCCTTCCAGCACGCTCTCCCCTCTTTTTTGCCAAAATTATATCTTGTGGTCTCCAAAATCTCCTTCCAGTTGCTCTTTCTAAAAATTCTACTCGTGGATTTCCTTCTACAAAGCTTGTTTTACCTCTTCTCTCTAACCAATTCCATGCGTATGGGGTCAGTTTATAGTATACACCACCATTTACTTTGACCTTTTTAATAAACTGCTGTGCAATTAGTATGGCAAGTAGATACCTTACATAGTCCCATTGCAACACCAAATCAATTTGCCTTACGCCATTATCTGTAAATGGCTCAACTGCTCTTACATACTCCAAGACTTCATACTTACTCGTAATATGCCATCAACTCCTTTCCTTTTTTAGCAAGCAATAAATGGTATTGTGGTGGTAACCACCTTCCATGGATGCTTACTTTTTAAGTAGTTCACTTTATCATCCGTCCAATGCTTAGCTACGATATTTATTCACCTCTAACCTTTTCTTCTTCTATTTCTTTAAACTTTGGAAACAGTCCCCTCTTCCTTATTATTATTTCTGAAAAATTCTTCGGATATGCTTTTTCAGTTTCTATTAGTGCATCATACAGTGTATCATGTACAATGCCTAAAATAGTATAGAAGTCGCTTATATAAAAAACCAATATTTTTGTAGTTATCGTCTTCCTTAGTACATTTTTTCTCTCCTTTTCACTTATGACTTCCAGAAAGTCTAAGATGTTTTGCCTAAATTCATTTATGATATTATCTTCGACATCTGCCACCCGTAAAATAGAAATTATATTAGTTAACATTCTCTGCGTTTCCTGAGTTAGATGTATTAAGTCGCTATCCAAATAGAGTCCATCATCTATCCCAATTGATATTTTATCAAGCATCTTGTGCAAATTCCTTGCTATTTTACATATATTTGAAAATCCATCTGGAAGTTTATATTGTAGCTCTAGCCAATCACTTTGTCGCAGGTTTACCACCAGCCACAGGTTTTTCTTCAGGTGTTTTTGCCACAACCTGAGGTGTTGCAACTTTTATAATGCCATAAATACGTTCAACATCTTCTATTAGCTTTTCTCTTTCTAATGCACCTATTCTCAATGAACGTATTGAAGCTATTAGCTCATCTTTCTTATCTACTGCCTCTAATAGTTGTGTTGCCAGTTTCTGATTTAAAGCACTATTTACTGTCATATCTTGGTTTGCTAACAATAACTTACCATGTTCAAAAAGTATTGGTTGCTGTTTTTCGATAGCAGCTCCAGCAAAAGATTTATAGTAGTCTGCTGTATTTGAATTTATTACATTGGCCATTTCGAGATCATCTCTCTCTGCTTTTATCTTTTTCTCTCTCTTTGCCGTATCCGCCAGCCTTGATCTTAGTTTAACTATCTGTAGGTTTTTTCCTGCTACAAGTTTATCAATTTCTTTTATATCAATATCACGGCTTGATTCAGGAGGATCGTTATTAGAGAGAAATATCAACTCACCGTCTTCATTTACATCAAAATTTGAATGAACTACGCCAGATTTGAATTGTGAGACTATATTTGAAGTATCCCTGAACATATTCGCTAAATTAAAGACGCCATGCTTCATTCTTGTAATCTTCTTTCCATCTATTAAAAGTGGAACAAAAATGAAGCCGCCATAGTCTGTCTCATAAAGTTCTAAGCCATATAGTTTCTTATATTCTCCTATAAATTTCCTGCTTGCCGTCAGAAAATTTGGTTGAACACCCATCATTTTAAATCTTACTCTCTTCACTTCTTCTTTTTTCTCCAGTTCCATCTCTTTTTTGACAACTTTTTTTCCCAGCTCCGCTGACTCTTTTTTTGCCTCTCTCTCTTCAATTTTGTCTACCTTCCTCTGTAGTGTTTTAATTATTTTATCTTTCTCTATACTTTCAGCTCTTAGATTTGCATTTTCCTCTCTGACCTTCTTATCTATTTGGCTTATTACCTCTGGGAAGGCTTCTGGCTTTAAAAGCCATTTTTCCTCTTTCGTAAATCCTAATAGCTTCTTTAGTTTCTTAAGCATTTACCTCTCCTTTATTTTTTCTAAGAATTCAGGCTCTTCAGCAGGTGGTCTGAATCTAGGTAAACCTGATTTCTTCCTTCTTGTTATTAGCCACCCTGCAATTATCATAATGAAAATTCCTATTATAATCCAGGCCCAAATGGGATTGAATTCAAAGCCCGTAGCTGTAAACCTTCCTGTAATTCCCTGAGTTTCATTCGTCTCTGCTATCGAATATGAAAAGGAGCCTGTTTCTCCTGGAGTAAATGAATCACTGAGTCCAGCATGCATTGGAACATAAAATTGCTTATTTGTTGGGGATAGTATTGTTGCCTGTCCTGTTAGAGGATATATCTGCCCATCACTATTCAGTAGCCTTAAAACTATGGCATCATCCTGATTTATTCGCTCATAAACTGAATAACCATTAACAAGCAATGCGAGAGTTAGCTGTGTTTTTTCCGGTGATGTCTCTTCAACTACAACTCTTTCAATATTCACCTTAGTCGGATCTGCTGGAATATACCCATCCTTTTCTGCCCACACATCATATACACCTTCTTGTGTAAATTCTATCGTACAGAAACCACCCGCAACAGATGATACCATACCCTGTACAACACCTGAGTATATACAATTAGCATCTTTTATTGTGCTATAATTTGTCTTGACCATCGGAGTAACCTCAATTTTTGTATCTGAGATTGTATAATTTGTTACAGGCAATAATACATATAGTTTAGTACCTCTCGCTTCAGATGGTGGACTGCATGTTGCCAGAATAGGAAATGTTTTTGAAGTTGTATCGTAGCCAGTTGCCTCTGCTCTAACTGTAATACCTAAAGCTTCACCACTCGGAATTGCAATTATACTACTATAGCCACGAATTATATCCATTGGACCAGCTCCAATTATTGCACCTCTGGAATCAAAAACTATTATTGTACCTGAAACGCCTTGTCCGGTCTGTCTATCAGCTACTCTGAAAAAAATACTATGCTCAGGGCAGAGATAACCCTCATACGTAACTAGCAAACCAAGTTCAGTTAAAATGTTGAATGTTCGTGTTGCTGTACTATCAGTTCTGTCGCTATCAGCAGTTATTGTGAAAGTTTGAATGCCACCTGTTGCTGTAGCAGGCACTGCTATTGTATAGTTGACAGAAATACTACTGCTATCATTCCAGCTGTAATGCGTTTGCGTGAAAGAAACCCACCCCAAGTTGCTTGATAAGTCTATAGTTTCATTATCATAAATTATGACTAGTGTAAATGTTTTAGTTTCACCTGGACTTATATCAGATAACGTTTCTGTTGATGGATATAGGGTTACTGCAAGTGTATTCGTACTCATTATTGTTAGTAAAAATAGAATAGCAGTTAGTAAAAGCCTTTTCATATTTTCACCTCTCTTAATTCCACCAAACGACCTCGCTTTTTAGGTTTTACCATAACAGCATTTCCTAGCACCTTCTGCTCTTCAACCTCTGGCCTTGCAACATTTTCTGGTTTTGAATCTTTAACAATCTTTTCAATGTCATCCAGCTTCTCCATTATTTCAATTGATGTCTCGAGTATTTTTGTTGATTCCTGACAATGTTTCATAATAATTGGTGATTGTTCAGGATTTGAAAGCATGTTTGCTGAATAAGGTTGCGGGTTCGGTGGCATAGTTGCTTTGTTAGGTATTGGATTGGGATTGCTATGTGGCGAAGGTAGTTCCTCTCGATATTTTTTTCTTGATCTTCTCCCCTGTTGAAATACAATAAATTCAGCTAGGAAAATTAGTGCCAAAACTGTAATAAATCCCCAAATAGGAGCTGTTATTTCCCATGCCCAAAATGCTAAATTCATCTACTCACTTGATTTTTCTTCAGGATTTATTGTATCCGACCAATCAACAAGCCAGCTAAATAGACATGTTGCTGTTAAAACTGCATATAATCCCGTGATAAGACATCCTTGCCAAAATGATAGCCAAGCACCATACATATTTTCTGAAGCTATGTAAGCTACTATCAAAACGAGCCATAAAACGAACGCAGTGGCAAATTTATCTGGCTGGAATTTTATCCATACTTTGCTTTTCCACTTTATTTTTTTCTTTTTCTTCATCTTATCATCCTCCTCTTTTTCAGATCTTCCTCAACCAAAAGATTGACATATTGACTCCACTTACCACCAAAATGATTTTTTACAATTTCAGATGCCAACGTTAATAGTTTTTCGTCAAAAGTCACAGTTTTATTAAAACCCGTATTAATCACCTACTTATTGTATAATATAATAGTAGAACTCATATTTATATGTTATAGTCCCAACAGGTTACATATTTATATAAGTTTGAACAATATTTCATTGATACTATGGAGCTGGGGAAGAAAGGTATTCTTGGTGCAATGCTGTTCCCGATTTTTGTAGACTTTATAACTGGTCTCTGGGATAGTATGACAACTTTTGTGGCCGCACCGAGCTTTGGTAGTTTTTGGAGCATAATGAAAAATTTTTTCTTGCTGATATTCAATTCACAGCAAATAGTTTATGAAAGTATTATGAAAATAACCGCTGGTGGTCTTACGGGATGGGAGTTCATACACTGGGGAACAGTTATTTTGGGTGGGAGCTTAATTACTGTTTTTTTAGTATGGGGGATTTATAAATTTGTGCTGTGGATTCGTGGAGAGGCATCATGGGATAGAGTCAGTCTTACTCTCATTCTTCTATCAATAATCTTCGTCGTTGGATTTGTTTCTTCTTATGCATCTTATGCAACGACTTCTATTTTTCATCTGCCATATCATGGGTTTTTGAATCTACATAAGTTATTCTTACCAGCAGCAGCTACACCTTTAGGAGTAAACATTACAGCAAACGCAACAGTATTTTTATGATAACCAAGAAATTCATCTTATTATGTATTACGTTAGTTTCCATCACTTTATTTCTTTTCCTGTATAAAGTTCCAGACTGTTATGCTGTTACAGCTACACAATTTCCCGAGACAAAAGAACCTGAAAAAACTGATATTGTGAAAACAAAAGAAGGAATTAAAGAGTTTACATATATAGCCATTCCTGTATTAGGAAAAAGTATGCAACCCACAATAACGAATGGCAGTTTCTGTATATGCGAGGAAGCAATGGAATATGAAGAAGGAGATATTGTCACATTTTATGTATATAATGGTAACTTAAGTTTTATATCGCACCGGATAATTGAAAAAAAAGTTGCTGATGGTGAAAATTATTACTGGACTAAAGGCGATGCAAATGTTTGTGTTGATAGGTTTGTTTTGAAGGATGAAAATATTTTCTGTAAAATAAAACATACAATACCCATAGAGAAATTGTACAATATAATAACCACAAAGTTTTTTAGGGGTTAGATTTAAATATCGCTTCATACAATAAATATATAGGTTTTGTGCTGGGGAAATTGAAAGGGTTAGCACTCGTGAGAATACTATTTGAGTAGCGTGAGTGTATTGGTCATGACAGCCTCGAGAGCACACAACCAAAGGTAATAAGATGTTACAAGACTCTGCACGAGAGGATGAAGATAATACTATCAAGTGCCGGGAAGAATTCCGTTATACAAACCGATTTCTATCAAATGAGGTAAAAAGGTAGCAACCCGTTATTTTAGGGATTTTAACCTTACATCCCCAGATACCCGAAGGCTAGGTACCAGAAGGCGAAAGCCGAGGTAGGCGAAACCGAGGTGGGGGACGGGATAAAGAAAAGGTGATATAATGAAAGGTATAAAGGCAGCGACCACATGGTTTATATTAGCTATGGTAATGATTCCAATACTAGTAGCAAGTACATTCTATGCGGTGACGACAATGTATGCAATAGCACCGGAACCGCCAGTAACAGTAGGAGTACCAGCGGTAGCGGCATGTGGTGACGACAACGTGGGTAAGATTTGGTTCGGTTATAGGAACACAGAAAACACGGTCACAACAGAATATGTGGGAGTTACTTATAGACTTTATAGATTGGATGGTGCTACAGAATCATTCAGAGCAACCGGAACAGTAGATTCAACATCAGCTTTTAACACAAGTTATGAAAACTCTTGTGGTTCTACATTCAGAATTTACTTTATAGCAAGCGATGGCGTATCAACCTCAAATTACATTGACATGACATTGAACGATGAAAACGTTTATAAAACAGTCGACGGAAAAGATGCAATATGTGCCGGAGCAGAACAGGCTGGCTTAATTTTCAAAGTAAGGAATGAAGACAAAGCAGCTTGGGTATATGGTTCAGCAGACACATCGGCAGGAGAATGGAACCCAACTGGAACAACATTCTACTCAACCACATCCAACTCAACAGGAGAATCCGTTGCATCAGATGGATACGTAAATTACAGAGTTAGAACAGAGACAAACGGAACTGCAGCTTCTGACACAAGGTTCACCGATCAAAAGTTATTGATTGGTTTGGACATAAACAGAACAGGAGAAGATTGGCAAGAGCCATCTTCGATGGCAGTGGCAGTTTCTGGAATTGGACAAACTATTACATCAGTGGGTTGCCCAGGCAAAGTCGGATCAGATGGATTCGATTTTTGTTGGGATGTAGCAGACCCTGCAACAGGAAAAGCAACAATCATAAGAGATTCACCAATCGATTTGAGCTTCGAGATACATTCAGTTTCTGGTGTAGACCCAGATGACGACTTGAAGTTCGGAGTATTCACAGCAGGTTATGTGAAGAAGACTTTGACGGAAGATATGCTCGGGGTAGTTTTCAATAAAGATAATGCGGCAAGAGATTACTGTTACAGTGTTCAGACAGTTATTTTAGATATTGTCTGACGCATCTTTAAGATAGTGCTAGGGCCTATGTTTATACTGGACCCGGGAATGGTGTATGCCATTACCGACAGAAAAACAGCAACTATGGACATTGTCTAAGGTTGTTGAAACTAGGTCCGTGCCTTAA
>Ga0180009_10007163_pt1 | contig 11486 bp, 7 predicted proteins | sample OS_PC_MetaG_FD_123537 | JGI IMG/M metagenome (GOLD analysis project Ga0180009, IMG submission 123537) | Groundwater microbial communities from the Aspo Hard Rock Laboratory (HRL) deep subsurface site, Sweden - OS_PC_MetaG | ecosystem: Environmental > Aquatic > Deep subsurface > Groundwater...
CACATCCGGCTTGAGCAGTCCGTCCGTCGCCCGCGGTCCACGCGAGCTGAACACGGCCATCTCGTCGGCATCGTCGTCGTTCTGCACGACATTCGCGCTGTCCAAGGTCACCGTGACGTTCTGGACGCTGCCGAGCGCAGTTCCGTTCGCCTGCGAGATCATGACGCCCGGGATGGTGCTCACGGAGCCGTCGCCCCCCATCGAGAATGGACTCTCGCTGGAGTTGTTGACGATAACGGCCGCCAGCGCACCGGCCTCCGCGGCCCGCCCGATCTTGTCGGCGAAGTAGCAGTCGCCCCGGTCGATGACTGCGATCTTGCCAACCAACGCCGCCGCGTTGGTCAACGTCGAACAGCCGTCCGCGGGAATCGTCTTCTGCAACACGCCATTAATGGGTCCCGAGTCCGACAAGGGCAGCGTGAACGAGCCCTCCACGCACGCGACCTCGCCAGCCACCGAGGAGGGTGACTCCACTTTCATCGACAGGAACGAAATCTGATCCGTCGTCGCCGCCACCGACAGGGCCTCCGTGTACGTGGCTGGCTCGCCCGTGACAAAGAACGTGTCGCCGTCGTTTCCCGCCGCCATGACCAACAGCGTTCCGGCTGCGGTCACGTTGCGCACGAGCTGTGCCTCGGTTTCGTTGGAGAATCCGTAGCCTCCTCCCAGCGACAAGTTCACGACGTCCAGACGGTCGGTGAAGTCACCGTCTCCGTCGGGGTCCATGGACCAATCGAACGCGGCCGCCACCATGTCGGTGCTTCCATCGCAACCGAACACTCTCAACGCGTAGAGCGATGCCTCGGGCGCGACGCCGGGGGAGACCTTGAACGTCGAAGGGTTCAGGCTCGCCTCGTAGGGACCCGCGTAGCTCGTCCCATCCAGGTTCACACCCGTACCTGCAGCGATTCCAGCAACGTGGCTGCCGTGCCCGCCCGCGATGTACGGTTGCTGCTCTCGCCAGCAGTCGAGCGGATCCGGATCGGGGACGGCCGAGTTGGCTCCTGTGTAGTCGTCGCCGACGAAGTCGTGTCCGCCCACGACCTTCTCGGTGGGGAATGTCCCGGGCTCGACGATGGTCGAATCGTTGTCCTTGTACACCTGCGGATCGCCCGGACCACCGAAGTCCGCATGCGTATAGTCAATGCCGGTGTCCACGATCCCCACGCGCACGCCCTTGCCGGTTGCGGCAACACCTGCGGCGTTCCACAGTTTGTCCGCGCCCACGAACGGGACGGCCGAAGCCAAGGAGCGCTCGTAGCGGGACACCGGATCCAGGCGCAGCACACCCGGCAACCGAGCCACGCGATCCAATCGGTCCGCGGCGATGCGCACCTGTAGAGCGTTCGCCGCGCGCATCAGGTCTGCGTTGACCACGCCCCCGAGGGCCTGGATCTGCAGCGCGAGGTCCCGGTGCTGCGACGTGAGCGTGGCCAGATGCCGCTGTGCGATCGCGATGCGTTCCTCGCGGGGACGCGGCCCGGCGTCGCTCACCACTTCGAATACCGGCCGGCCCTCGAGCACGACGTATACCGAGACGGTCTGGGACGCCGCTTCCTGTCCTCGCATCCACCAAGTCGAGGACAGCTTGCGCGAAGGGTGTCCGTCGATGGTCAGAGGCAGCCACCTATCTGCGTGGCCGTTCGTCGAACCGGCGGAAGCGACGAGCGGCGTGAGTCCGGCACCGACCAACAAGGGCATGGCCGTCGCGAGCGCGAGCGAGTGGCGCAATCGAGTCTTCATCGTGGACAGGAGCTCCAGGGAGAGAAATTCCCCTGCAGCATAGTGCGACGATGCACCTGCGAAAAGCCTCGGACACTCGATTCGATGCGGATCGCGTGAGGTCAGACCTTGCTTGCCGCGTTGGAAATCAACGCCGCCTCCACCGCCTGCTCCAGCGTCTCAATCTCCTCGTCACCGATGAGAAGGCTCGGTCGCAACACGACGCTTCGACGTGCAACCATGCCCGGACTCGCGAGAACTCCGTGTTCGGACAACACGCGGCAGAACCGGTCTGCTCGCTGTGCTGTTTCCAGGTCCAGCGACAGCAGCAGTCCCTTCCCACGCACGGACACCGCTCGACCGTGCTGGGATACGACCTCGCTCAAACGCTGTCGGATCGTGGAACCCGCCCGCGCGGCATTCACCCACGGCCTCTCTCGCTCGTACACCGTCAGCGCCGCCAGGCCGACCCGACAGCCCAGATCCGATCCCCCGAATGTGGATAGATGGATCAGTGGATGGCTGTTGAGAAAGGCATTCACCTTCTGGGTGAAGACCGTCGCGGCAATGGGGAATACACCAGCACCGAGCGCCTCTCCCAGTACGAGCACGTCCGGAACCACGCTCGCATGCTCGCACGCGAACCGACGCCCCGTCCGTCCGAATCCGGTCTGGGTCTCATCGACGACCAGCAAGGCTCCCACGCGATCGCAGCGCCGGCGAAGCGCCTCGAGCATGCCTTCGGGAAGCATGCGGGCGTTGTTCTCGGCCTGGACCACCTCCACCACCACGGCAGCGGTGCGTGTGGTGACAGCATCACAGGCCGCCGACACGTCGTGGAATGCGATGGTGCCCACATCCGGTATCAGTGGTCCGAATCGTTCTCGATCGGGGCGATCGGAAAGGGTCAGGGCGAAGCCGGTCTCGCCGTACCATCCGCCGTCGACGGTGAGCAACTGGGTGCGTCCCGTGCTTCCGCGCGCGAGCTTGCAGGCGAAGTCCAACGCTTCCCCGCGCATGACGCTGAACACGGTGCATTCCAGTCCCGAAGGCGTGAAGTCCGCGAGGCGCCGGGCAAGCTCGGCCTTCTCCCAGGAGACCATCGGGAAGTTGCCCTGGTCGGTTTCGCGCAAGGCCCGTTTTGCCTCGGCGACGATCTCCGCAGGCCGGCGTCCGAGATTGAAAATGCCGCCCGACCCGTCGCAGTCGAGGTACCGTTTTCCCTGCTCGTCGAAGACCCACGAGCCTTCGCGTCGCTCTTCGATTCGATCGTGGCCGAGGGCCTGCATGCGCTCATGCCGTGCCGCGCCGAACCGCGTCCGCAGCCGTCCCCACAGTGCATCGCTCTGTGCTCGATCCATGGCTCAGCGCTCCTTGCCGCCAAACATGTCCTCGACCTTTCGGAACGCACCGAACAGCGAGGTCTGCACGCGTTCATCGTTTAAGAGGCGCAACCCGAACGGTAGCTTGGCCGCCGGCAGCGCCAGTGGCAGCAAGCGACGCATGTCCGCGATGGCCCCCCGAATCGCCGCGATCACTTCGTCCACTTCCTCAGTGTTCGCGGTGATCGGCAGCATGAACCGCATCACCTGTGGCGCGTTGCCCGAGTAGGCCGCAAACACGCCACGCTTCGCCAGCGCATCGGACATCATGGGACCGAGGAACTCGTGGATGTACTCGATCCCCACCATCATGCCGATTCCGCGAACGGCCCGGATGATCTTCGGGTTTTCCCCCATGAGCTGCTCCAGCGCCGCCCGCAGCTTCCCACCCATTCGCGCAGCGTTGCCGCAGAGGTCCTCCTGCTCGATGTACTCGATCACCCGCAGGGAAACCCGGCAACCCACGTCCGAACCGCCCACCATGCTCCGGTGGAAGTTCGGATTCGACTCGACGAACGATCGCATTGGCTCCACGTCGCGGTACAGGATGGCGGCGTTCGGGAAGAGGCCGCCGCCCAGTGCCTTCGCCACCGTCATGATGTCGGGAACCACCCCGACGTGTTCGCAAGCGAACATCTTGCCAGTACGTCCGAATCCGGTCTGCACCTCGTCGAACACGAGGAGCGCCCCGCGTTCGTCGCAGAGTGAGCGAAGTACTTCCAGATAGGCTCGTTCGCCGGGGAATATCCCGGCCTCGCCTTGCACCGGCTCCACCAGAATCGCCGCCGTATGATCGCCAACCACCTGCCTCATCGCTTCCAGGTCGTTGAAAGGAACGAACGAGAACGCTGGCATCAACGGCTCGAAATAGTGCCGATAGTGGGGCTTGCCGTTGGCCGACAACGCGAAGCCCGTATGCCCGTGGTACGCCTTGACCGTCGACACGATGCCCGTACGTCCGGTCGCCGCGCGCGCCAGCTTGATCGCGCCATCGACCGCATCGCCGCCGCCAGCCGCGAAGAGCACCCTCGACAGGTCGCCCGGTGCGATCTCCGCGAGCTTGTCCGCGAGCGCAACCTGATGGGTCGACGTAAGCGCCGCCGATCCCATGTCGAGCGAGTCGAGCGCTTCCTCCAACGCCGCCACGACGACTGGGTTGTGTCGTCCGACATTGAAACAGCCCGCCGAGGTGAAGCAGTCGATCATCTGCCGACCCGTCACCGGGTCCACGAAGCGGATGCCCTGCCTCCGCGACTCGAGCACGTCGAGATGTCCGGCCTTCAGGTACCGGACTTGCCCTCGATTCACGTGACGGCCAAAGGTTTCCTCGATCGCCGCCTTCTGCTCGCCGGTGATCCGGTCTCCGTCGGAAGGCACGACCCCGCCCGCTGATTGAGTCCCTCGCATCGCCCCGAATCCTTTCAGACGGGCGAGCCGGGATCAATGAATCACGTACTCGAGACGCAAACCGTGCGTACCAAGCGCTACAACGTGCGTCCGATGAACCAGCCCACCGCCACGGCCACACCGATCGCGAGCACGGCGCCCACCACCCACAACAGCGTGCTCATGGGACTCGATTCGGCTTCCGCGTCGACCAGGTCGACCGATGACACCTGCGGCTGAGTGGATGGAACCGGGCTGGTGCGCGGAGGCCTCGGCGGTTCCGGTGCAGGCGTCGGACCTCTCTTCGCCGCCCGCTCCACGATTTGGCGTATGGCTCCAGATTGGTCGCGGATCGTGGGCGCGAGCCCCAACGCTTGGGCGTCGGTGCTGGGCGGTACCCCTTCTGATTGTCCCGAACCGGCCTGCACGATCCTCACCTTCGCCCCAGCAGGCAGGGCAGGGGACTCGGGAATCTGTCGGTTGGCGTTGATGATGCCCTCGTCGACGAGCGTATCGCCGGCGCCGGGCGTCGAAGCTCGCACCGCCCCGTCCGTCGAAGGGCCGCCGCTGATGGGTTCTCCCTTCAACACCGGCGTGCTGAAACGAGGCACGGGCGGCGGTGTCACCTCGCCCCAGCTCTCCCGCGCGCGATCCCCGGGCCGAGGCGGGAGGCTCAATCCCTCCAACTCAATCGCCCCCGCTGTCTGGCAGGCCTGGGCGAAGCTCTCGGCCAGCTCACGCGCAGAGCCGAAACGCTCCTCGGGTTCCTTGTGCAACGCCTTTCGGAACCACACCTCCAACTCTTCCGGCGCATTCGGCAAGTGCTTGCTCAACGGGGGCGGTTCGCGTGTGGCCAAGTGCACCAGGAGCAACGCGATGTTCTCGACGTCGAACACGGGCCGGCCCGTGAGGCAGTGGTAGGCCACACTCGCCAGGGAATAGAGATCGGAGCGGGGCGTGGTCGGACGACTGACGGCTTGTTCCGGCGCCATGTACAAGGGCGTTCCGACCAACTGTCCCGTAATGGTGCGGTGCAGGATTCCCGTGGTGGGGGCTTCCGCTTTCGCGATGCCGAAGTCGAGGATCTTGAGAACGAAGCCGTCCTCCTCCTCATCCACGCTCAGGAACAGGTTCTCCGGCTTCAGATCGCGGTGCACGATCCCCTGTGCATGCGCCTTTGCCAGGCCCTTGCACGCGTGGACGAGCACCCGTGCCGTATCCGCGGTGGACAAACGTGTTTCGCGATCGAGCCTCTCGGAGAGGCTCTCTCCCTCGAGCAGCTCCATCGCGATGTACGGCTGGTTGCCCTCCGCCTCGCCGAAGTCGAGCACGCTGACCACATGCGGGCTGCGGATCCGCGCTGCGGCCATCGCTTCCTGCGCGAATCGTGACCGAAGATCCGGCCGGTCCACCAACTCGGGATCGATGAACTTCAGCGCAAGATCGATATCCAGCGTCTTGTGATGCGCGACCCACAAGTTCCCCATCGTCCCTTTTCCAAGGGGCCTCAGGAGCTCGAATCGATCTGCGATGGTCATACCCGGCGCAAACTGCGTACGCCGGCTGTCGAAGTTCATCCCCGCAACCTCCCGAGCCCATGCTCGCTCAGGGATGCCGCTGTCTATACCATCCCGCATCTGTCGACGACCAGCCCGTTGCTCCAATTTGATCCGAGTGAACCCCTGGGCGAGGTGGCACCGCCAAGCATTCCGTACCTCATCGGTGCGCAGTGGGCGCGCAGCAATCCTCACGGCCAAACGGGCGCTTCGAGCAGCTTCCAGGCTTGTTTGGCCGTGCCATCCCATCTCAACCGTGCACCCGTCTCAACCGCGACCTCGATGCATGCGCGCTGTCCACTCACAGACCGAGCGGAGGGAGATCGAGCGGGGATGGCGGCTTCGTCTTCGTCGCTGTCGGAGCCGTGACCGGTGGGGCCACCGGAGGCGGGTCCGCGACCTTCGGTTCCACGGCTGTGGTCGACTTCGCGGGCGGCGGCTTCGGACGTGGACCAGACGGCTCCCGCCGGACCGTCGCAGGAGGCTCGACCGGCGGCGGTTGCTTCGTCGACGTATCCACCGTTTCCGGCACCCCAGCCGACGCGCTGACCGCCGGTTCGACCGCAGGTTCAGCGATGTCCGTCGATGCCGACGCCACGCCTGTCGTTGCCGACGCCACGTCCGCGGGGCGAACGGCCTCGCTCGCTGTCGCAGAGCCGCCTGCGATGTCTTCGGGACCTTGGTATCCCGCCAGGATGCCCACCCCCACCGCCGCAGACACGAGCACCGCACCAAGCGCCACGACCGCACGGCGACGCGATGTACGATGCTTATGGACGGCAGCAGCTGTCCCCGAAAGAGAAGTCGATATCGAAACCCGGACCGTGTCGTCGTCCGATGAGCTGGGTCGGCGCACGTCCCGCAACGCGATGCTCGGGTCGGTCGCTTCAAGCCACGACGGACCAACAATCGGCAGCACCCCCAGCGCCTCTTCGAGCGTGGCGACCGCCGTGCGAGCATCCGAAAATCGCTTCTCCGGATCGGGAGAACACGCTGTTCGAAACCACGTCGCGAACGAGCTGGGCAGATCCGGACAGATCCGGTCCGCGGCAATGTGCTCTGCTTCGAGGATCGCCTTGAACAGCAATCCGGCGCTCTCGCCGTCGAACGGCCGCCTGCCCGTGAGGCACTCGTAGGCCACCACGCCGAAAGCCCACAGATCCACTTCGGGGCCCAACCGCGGATTCGATTGAACCTGCTCCGGCGCCATGTAGTAGGGCGTCCCCAGCACGCCCCCCGTGCGGGTGAAGTTCAACAGGACGTTTCTGTCGCTGGCTGCCTCGAGGTCGCTGTGCGGCTCCTCCTCCACCTCGTCGAATCCCCCGACGAGCTTGGCGATTCCGAAGTCCACCACCCGAACGTCCTCGTCACCGTCTTCGTCCTGCAACACGAACACGTTGTCCGGCTTGAAGTCTCGGTGGATGATCCCCAAGGCGTGGGCTCGCTCCAGCGCGCGTGCCGCTTGTCGCAGGATGACGGTCGTCTCCCGCACGGACAACCTGCCCTTTTTCGCCAACCGTGCCTTGAGCGTCTCTCCATCGAGCAACTCCATGACCAGGTAGGGTCGCTCGCCGGCGAACCCAAAGTCATGAACCTGCACCGCCTGCCGGATTCGAAGCTGAGCGGTGACGCGTGCTTCCTGGAGAAATCGCTTCTTGGCCAGCTCCTTGTGGCTCGCCCCAACATGCAGGACCTTGATTGCCACGATGGAGTTGAGCGTGACGTGGCGCGCACGCCACACTTCCCCGGCGCCTCCTGCCCCAATCCGTTCTTCGAGCCGATATCGGCCATCGAGCAGGGCGCCAGGTTCTATCATTCCGCTTTCCCCAAGAGGTCATTCTACGCGATTGGGGTGCACGGGGAAACGCCCAAGCGGCTGATCCAATTGCTACAGAACCACGGTATCTGCGGAGTATGAGCGTGTCCGAACTGTGGCGTGACCCGGACGAACTCCGCCTCTCACTAATTGTTATTCTGACGGCACCGTCAGGTTAGTTTGGCTTGCTAACGCGGCGTCAGGTTGCGAATCTTGCCTCCACGTCGCTGGGAAGCATGCCCACGTGTACGCCCACGACTTTGCCGTCCGCGATTTCGACCGTGCTGGGTGTCGCCAAAACGTGCATGGCCCGCGCCACCTCCAGGTGCTTGGTGATGTCGACCACGAATACGCTGTGATTCTTCTCCGACAATGCCTTCATCCTCGGCGTGATGGCCCGACATGCCCCGCACTGCGGACTGAAGAAGTAAACCAGCCCGCGACCCGCCTTCGACAGGGATTCGCCGATCGGGCCAGGTACATCCGGCATGGGCTGACCCTCGAGCGCACGCGCTTTCCACCGTATCAGCAGGTTCAAGCCGACCATCAGCAAGAACATCCCACCAATCACGGCCACGCCTACCATCAACACCGTCTGCATCGCGTCTCCATGACCCCGCAACGCCGGGATCCAGATGTGCCGAGCACATCTCGTCGAAAATCCTATTCGGACGAACGTTGGAGCCCACAGACGGAGGAAAGATTCCCGTGTCGGGACGATGTTCTCACCACCGTGCGTTCCCTTGGACCATGTCTTGGCCTTGCGTTAGGTTCACCGCGTGCGAAGTACGCTCCATGTAACGACTGCCCTCGCCCTGCTTGCCGCCGCCTGCGACGGAAACGGTTCGGCTCGGGCCGCCCCACCGACCCCCGATGCCGCGTCCTCCGCGTCTGTCTCCGCGGTCTCGGCGACATCTCCCGCGCCCCCCGCGTCCGCCTCCGCGGCGGTCCCTTCCTCGTCCGCTGCCGCCCCGGCTCCCAAGGTGGACGACGGCCCCCGCATTTACTCGAAGCGTCGGCATGTTTGGATCTACTACGAGCCATCCGCGACCAATGGCTGGGCGGGCTTTCTCGGCCTCGGCAGCTCCGTACGTTTGCGCAGCACGGAGAGCCGCGTGGGCGATGGTTGTGCGGAGTTCTATCCGGTCGAACCGCGCGGGTGGGTCTGCCTCAATCACAAGACGACCCTCGACCCGAACGAGCCCGAGTACCGCGCCATCGCCAAGTTCGCACCGAAGCTCGATAGCCCTTTCCCCCATAACTACGGCGAATCGCGCGGCCTTCCGCGGTACATGGAGGTCCCCACCCGCGAGCAGCAACTCCGTCGCGAATACAAGCTGCAGGAGCACTTCGACAACATCGAGAAACTTCGGAGCGGAGGCTTCGCCGACGACGCCATCCCCAAGTCCCTGCGTGGCGTGGACCTCAAGCCCGCGGGTGTCGGACCACCTCCTGAGCTCTCGCTTCTGCCGCGGGGTATCCAGGAGTCACGCGACGCGCTGAAGCCGCTGTCGACCGTGGCCTGGTCCTACGAGTTCGATGCCGAGGGACGAACGTGGCTCGTGACCGCCGACCTCGCCTTGGTTCCCAAGGACAAGGTGAGCGTCTATCCGCGTTCGTTGTTCAAGGGCGTGGTGCTCGACGAAGCCACCAAGCTTCCCATTGCCTTCGCTCGGTACGAACCCCGTGCGAAGTACAAGAAACGAGCCGACGGAACCGTCGAGAAGACGGGCGAGATGTGGGCGCGGCTATCGATTTTGCCCATCGAGGACGGCGAGCCCCTCGAAGCGGGCGGCCAGCGATTCTATCGCGTCAAGGGGACGGAAGAGCTGATCGCCACCGAGGATGCGACCGTGGCTCGTCTCTCCCCCGCGACACCGTGGGGCAAGCCAGTGCAGGGCGTGTCCGAAGAGGAGGCGAAGAAGGCGGGCATTCGCAGCGTCCCCCCGCCCGAAGGGGGGCGGGGCACCTGGGTCGAGGTCAGCGTGCTGGGCGGTTGGATGGTCGCCTACGAAGATACGCGCGCCGTTTACGCGACCCTCATCGCGCCCGGTCGAGGCGGTGTGCCCTCACGTGGCATCGACCCGCTCGTGACCGCGTCCACCCCGGTGGGCACCTTCCGGGTGGACGGCAAGTTCTTCACCGCCACCATGGCAAACCCAGCGTTCGTCCACTCGGACGTCCCCTTCTCGCAGAACTTCCACGGTCCTCACGTGCTGCACCAGGCCTACTGGCACGATGGTTGGGGCGAGAAGCGAAGCGCTGGATGCATCAACCTGGCCCCGAGGGATGCGCTCTGGTTCTTCCATTGGACCGAGCCGCTGATACCCGAGGGATGGTTCGGCATGCGCTCCGATGCCCAAGCGGGTCCTGCCACCGTGGTCTGGGTGCATCAGTAGCCTCCGCCACAATTCCGCCACACTTTCTCCCGCACCGTTCCTCATCCTCTCGCCGCCGGCGCCATGCCCGCCGCGTATCACCTAGGGAACACGGCAAACACGCCTCCCTGTCCCGGAAAGGTGATCGATGAAACGTCTGCTCGCCATCGGCGTCATCTGGCTCGGCTGCCTCATCGCCTGGGTCATCCTCGGCTCCACCATCGTTGTTCGCTCCGACGACTCCGCCTACTCCCGCTCCGAAGAGGTCTCCTTGCTCTGGGGACGCGCCCTGCAGCAGCAACCCCCCCGCGGCGTCTTCACCGAAACCAAGAAGACCAAGGAGTCCCGCACCACCACCGCGCCCGACGGTACCCCGATCGTCACCGCCGTCGAAAAAGAGCTCGACGTCGATGTCGACATTCAGCTCGCATCGTCCGACATCAAGACCAAGCTCGCCCTCGAGCACCGTCGCAAGGGCCTGCTCTGGTTCCCCACCTACGCCGTCGACTTCGAGGCGCGGTACGGTTTCGTCAACGATACCGACCAGGTCCGCAATGTCGCGCTGCGTTTCCCCCTCGGGCAAGACAACAACATCTTCGACGGCTTCCGGGTTGCGTCCGTCGACGGTCGAGAGGTGAAGGTCCAAATCCAGAACGGGATAGCCCAGTGGACCGACTCTTTCGAACCTGGACAGCGGCGCGACTACGTCGTCGCTTACCGATCCCGGGGCACCTCCACCTGGCACTACCAGCTGACCGCCGGAACGGGGCAGGTCAACGACTTCAAGCTCGCCATGGACACCGACTTCAGCGACGTCGACTTTCCTGCCGGTACGCTCTCACCCACCCGCCATGACGTGGTCGATGGTGGTTGGCACGGTGAATGGCAGTTCAACTCGCTGGTTGCCAGCGCGCCCATTGGCGTCGAGCTTCCGCAGTTGCTCAATCCGGGCCCTCTCGCTTCCAAGATCACCTTCTTCGCGCCCGTCGGGCTGCTGTTCTTCTTCTTCGTCGTGGCCGTGTTCGCCGCTGCCAAACGTAAGAACATCCACCCGTTGAACTACTTCTTCTTCGGTTGCGCTTTCTTCGCCTTTCATCTCCTTTTCGCGTACTTGGTCGACCATCTTGCGATCCTGCCCGCATTCTCCATCTCGACGGCTGTCTCGGTCGTGCTCGTGGTCTCCTACGCTCGCCTGTTCGTGGGCTGGAAGTTCGCCGTGCTGTACATGGGCATTTCCCAGCTGCTC
>Ga0180009_10007164_pt1 | contig 11486 bp, 13 predicted proteins | sample OS_PC_MetaG_FD_123537 | JGI IMG/M metagenome (GOLD analysis project Ga0180009, IMG submission 123537) | Groundwater microbial communities from the Aspo Hard Rock Laboratory (HRL) deep subsurface site, Sweden - OS_PC_MetaG | ecosystem: Environmental > Aquatic > Deep subsurface > Groundwater...
CAGGAATCTTGAAACTAGGAAGCAAAAAAGGTTCAAGAAGCTTCTTCAATTTAGCCCACTCAAAAAGATTTTTACAAACAGTAGAAATTGCCAGAATAATAAAAAAAGAACTTCTAGAATCAGGAAAACATGAACATTTAAGGGGTATTTTTTATATGGCAAAAAGAACAATACCTAAAACAAATATAAACATTGTAGATGAACAAATAGAAAGCGATAAAGCAATTGAAGATTTAGAAGTCATTACAGGATTGTCTAGAGAGCAGCTACATACTTCTGCAAATAAAATGGGTAGTGTTGTAGGAAAAGTTGTAATCCAAGACGGAAAAGATATAATAGACTGGAGTAGATTAGGCAGAGGAGGATGGTCCATCCCATCAATTACAGATGAGATAGTATTAAAAAAAGTCAGTGCTAAATATGTTCTTTACATGGAAAAAGCAGCAATATTTGAAAGATTAAATGAAGATAGATTTTGGGAGAAAAATAATTGTATTTTAGTAACATCTCAGGGCCAAACAACTAGAGGGGTAAGAAGGTTACTGCAGAGATTATACGATGAACATAAACTTCCAATTTATGTATTATGTGATAATGACCCATGGGGATATTATATTTATTCTGTAATTAAATACGGATCCATAGCTTTAGCTCACGCTTCAGAAAGATTAACCATCCCAGGTGTTAAATATTTAGGAATAACAACTGATGACATAGAAAAATACGATTTAAAAAAACATCTAATCAAGATGAACGACAAAGATATTAATAGGTTAAAACAAATCTCAGAATACAAATGGTTTAAAGACAATAAGCAATGGCAAAGACAATTTAAAATGATGAAACAGAACAAAGCTAAAGCAGAAATACAAGCATTAAGCTCTAAAGGTATAAGCTTCATATCTGAAAAATATTTACCAGAAAAGATAAAGAATAAAGAATTTTTAGACTAAGCATGAAGAAAAAGTCCATACGGATTACTCTTCTCTTTTAAAGTTTCTAACTGAAACTAAATTAGGTGAGATTTTAGAAATTCATATAGAAAACAACATAATTTACCAATACCACAAAAGTTAAAAAACCCCAAATCTTTTTTACCTTAGATGAAAAAATCAACAATATTTAAAATAATAATAATTATCTTCTTTTTAGCATTAATATATATTTTTACAAAAATAGGAATAAATGAAATTATACAATCTATTGCAAAAGCAAATCCATTATGGGTATTTATTTCATTTCTATCTCTTGCAATAATGTTCTTATTCTGGTCCCTTAGGTTGAAATTTTTATTAAAAAGTAAAATCTCCTTAATAAAATTCTTCATGTTAAATATAATGGGGACATTCATCTGTATGATCACTCCAACAGCAGGAGCAGGAGGAGAACCAGTAAAAGCATACTATGTCTCAAAAATGGAAAAAAGAAAGTTTGCAGACACCTTAATAATAACAATATTAGATAAAGCAATTTTTAACAATATTTTCTTCTTCTTGTCTATTATCATTTCATTAATTTACATGTTTTTATCTATCAAAATTCCACTAGAAATTAAAACATTCATAACTCTTTTATTATTTGTTGTAGGAATAGTAACTATTGTAGGAATTATAGTAAAATTAAAATGGGAAACAGTTAAAAAACCATTAACTAAAATATTAATGATTATTTACAATTTTAGATTTATCAATAAAAGATTTAAAACATTTAATCATTTCAAAGATCTCTTGAAAAGTTCAGTCATAGATCTCTTTAAAAATTCTAAAGAATATTTAACATCTAGAAAAATACTCGTTCCAGCAAGCCTATATACTTTAGTAGCATGGATTTTCTTTTATTTTTCATTTTATGCTTTATTTTTAGCAATTGATGTTCATATCGGAATTTTACCATTATTTGTAATAGTCACATTATCTAAGTTAATTTCAGATATAGCATTTATTCCTGGAGGAGTTGGAATTACAGAATCAACTCTAATCGGTTTATTTGTTTTATTCTCAATAAATCCAGTTGTAGCAGTTACAGTAACAATCATTCAAAGAGGATTATATTATATTTATTCTTTAATATTGGGTTATTCTTTCTTTAGTTATTTAGGTCTTAAAGAGCATAACGGACACTGATAGAAACCTTTTTAAGCGAAAATTGGTCTCAAATTAGTATGCCTCGGTAGCATAGTCTGGTTTAATGCGCATGGCTGTTAACCATGAGATCCCAAGTTCAAATCTTGGCCGAGGCGTTTTTATGGCGCTGTAGCTTAGCCTGGCTAGAGCACTCGACTGATAATCGAGAGGTCGCAGGTTCAAATCCTGTCAGCGCCATGCTTTAAAATGTTTATAAAAACAATTAAAGGAGGCCACGATAGAAATTTCTCTTACATCTTAGTAGATCGTACTACAAATAAAGCAGCAGTCATAGATCCTATTAAGAATAACCAAGAATTAATAAATGAAATAAAAAAATATAATGTTAAATTTATAATAAATACACACTCACACATAGATCATATTGAAGGAAATGAAGAATTGAAATCCTTAACAGGTGCTAAAATAATCCAACACAAATTATCCAATGTCAAACATGATATTTCCATAAAAGATAACCAAGAGATAAAATTAGGCCACTTAACTATAAAGTTCCTCCACACACCAGGGCATTCTAAAGACCATATTTGTGTTTGGGTAGAAGATAATCTGTTCACAGGAGATCTTTTATTTGTTGAAAAAATTGGAGGCACAGGTCCATTTTTCAAAGGCAGCAACCCAGAAGAACAATTTGAAAGCTTACATAAAATTATGAAACTACCAGAGAATATAAAAATTTTTCCAGGACATGATTATGGTATTAAATTAAGTTCAACAATAAAACATGAAAAAGAAACAAATCCATTTTTGCTATGTAAGACTTTTAAGGATTTCCAATTTCTAAAAGATAATTGGTTAAAATACAAAAAAGAACACAACATAAAATGAAATCAAAAACTAAAAAATGCCCAATATGTAAATCAACAAACATTACATTATACATAGGTGGCCAATTTGGCAAATATCAGTGCAAAGATTGTGATTATATTGGAACTATAATTATAGAAGAAGATAACTAACTTATTTTTGAACCAATCTTTATATTTTTATCAACAGTAATTAAAATTACATCATCTTTATTGCTAGCAGCTAACAACATTCCTTTACTCTCAACACCCCTCAAAACAACAGGCTCTAAATTATTAAAAACAATAATTTTCTTTCCAATCAAATCTTCTTTTTTATAATGATTTCTAATACCAGCAACAATCTGTTTTTTTTCATCACCAACATCAACAGTCATAACAAATAACTTATCTGCATTAGGATGATCTTCAACTTTCTTAATCTCAGCAACTCTCAAATCCAATTTTTGCCATTCATCAAATTTTATCATTTTAATTTCTTAAATAATATTTCTCCTTTCTTAACATTATAATTAGAAACAAGTCCAAACTTTATATCTTTTACTAAACCTTGTTTAATCCCTAATTGTTTACATATTTTTTCACTAGTTTCAGGGATAAATGGCCATATCAATATGCTTATTATCCTTAAGGATTCTAATAAATTATATAATACAACATCTCTATTTTTCTCATTTTTCCAAGGTTCATTCTTATTAACATATTTATTAGATTCTCTAACAAAATTCCAAATTTCACCTAAAGCATTATGTAATTCATAAGTATCAAAATATTTCTTCACTTTAACAAATTTTAATTTCTTAAACAGTCCATCATCTTTTTGTTTTTTCAAATTTCCTTTAAAATATTTTTCACACAATGTTAAAGTTCTACTTAGTAAATTACCTAAATCATTAGCTAATTCATTGTTCAAACTATTTTTCAATTTCTGCTCAGAGAAATCTCCATCATCTCCAAAAGGTATATGTCTAATTAGGTAATATCTAATTACATCAATAGGATATTCTTTAGCAAGTTTGAGAGGAGCAACAATATTTCCTAAGGACTTACTCATTTTTTGCCCGCCAACTACAATAAAACCATGCACAGCTATCTTTTTCGGTAAAGGCAAGTTTATACTTAAGAGCATCCCAGGCCATATCCCTGCATGAAATCTTAACATATCTTTTCCAACAAGATGAACATCTGCTGGCCAATATTTTTTGTATTTTATATCTGGATAACCTATCCCAGTTAGATAATTATTGAGTGCATCCCCCCAAACATACATAATCTGATCTTTGTCTCCAGGAATTGGCACTCCCCAAGGCAAATGTTTCTTTTCCCTAGAAAAACTAACATCTGTTAGACCATTTTTAATCAACCCCAAAAAATCATTTTTCCATTTCTCTGGTACTATAAGTAACCTATCTTTTTTAACTAATTCTCTAATCTTATCAGAATATTTTGATAATCTAAAAAAATAATTTTCCTCCGATATGTTTTTTATCTCAATATTTGGGTGGTCTTGGCATTTACCATCAATTAATTCTTTATCAGTTATAAACCTTTCACAACCACTACAATAATTGCCTTCATATTTTTTCTTATAAATATCTCCATTTTTTTCCAAAATTTTCCAGATTTTAATTACTCCTGGCCAATGCTTTTTTTTATCTGTCGTACGAATAAAATAATTATTAGAAATGTTTAGTACTTTTGTTAGTTCTTTAAATTTTTTAGAATTTCTATCAACAAATTTTTGAGGACTAATCCCTTCTTTTTTTGCAGTCTGATAATTTTTAGAGCCATGTTCATCAGTACCTGTTAAAAAGAAAACATTCTCCCCTAATATAGAATGCCATCTAGCTAATACATCTGCTTGTACAATTTCCAAAGCGAATCCTATATGGGGTTCTGCGTTTGAATATGGTATGGTGGTCGTTATATAAAACTTATTTTTCATCTTAATCTGCATAAATACCAAACTTTTTATTTCTTTCTATTATGTTTTTCTCTGCTCTTAAAAAATCTTCATGTCTTTTAGAATGAATAATAATCAAACATATAATTAACTAAAAAAAGAAAAAAATAAAGTTTTATTCTACTTGTGTTGTTATGGAACCTGTTTTTACATGCCAAACAACTCCACCAGCACCATAGTATCCGAACTTAATGTCTCCTCTAAATTTACTTGCTGCGGATCCTGTACTTATGCAATCAGTAGCTGTCCATGTAGTTAATTGTCCATCTGGCATTGAACCAGCGGTACAACCAGTCGTACAAGTCAAGTCACATATTAACGACGTTTCATCATCTGGTTTAGTGATATTAACTTGAACACTATCTATATCATCGCCAATACCATTTCTTAAAGTCAATGTTATTGTATCGGATGCATCGTTAACAACAAAGTCTTCACAAGAGATTCCTGGTGTTATTGTACAACTTGATGGCAAGAATCTTCCAGGGTTAAGTACACCAAAGTATGCTAAAGCACCAATAGCGACTAAAACAACCAGAATTGCCCAACCATAAGTCATCAAAAACTCCATAGCTGCTTGTCCTCTTTTTTTCATCTATTTTTTCACCTCACTAAATATTATTTTTACTAATAAAAAATAACATAATCACATATATAAATGTTTTTATTCTTTAAAATTTGTAAGAATTAAGGCAAAAATCAAACAATAAAATATATATACTCTCTTCTTAAAAAAAATATTATGAAAAGAGGTCAGGCAGCACTAGAATATCTAATTTTAGTTGGGGTTTTATTAGTACTATTAATAACTATTTTTAACTATGTTTTTTTCCATTCGTCTCAAAACATAAAAATAGAACAAGCAGAAGATTCAGTACAAACACTTGGAAAAACAGCAGATACAATTTATACTTTGGGGCCAGGAAATAGAGATTTTGTATATGTAAATATGCCAGGAAGCATTAAAGAAACTAGGATAGAAGAAAATCTTATTATGATAAGACTAACTTTATTTGGTGGAGACTCAGATTTTTATGTTTATACAAATGCTCAAGTTAACGGGACTCTTCCAACAGAAAAAGGAAGATACAAAATAAAACTAGAAACTCTAGACTCGGGAGTTGTTCAAATTGAAAGGGCGTAAAGGACAAGTAGCCCCAGAACTTATGTTAGGCATAGGTATAATAATGGGGCTTTTCTTACTTATTTCTCTATTTGTTGTTAATAGACAAATAGACCTTAGAGAAAGAGCAGATCATATAGAAAAAAGAGACGAATGCCTTAAAATTGCAAATTTATTAAATTCAGTTTATATAAATGGTCCAGGGACAGAAGCAAGAACAAATTCAAATTTTTTAATAACATCTTTCAATTCTAATTTAATAAGCATAGAAGATTTAAAAAATGAGCAATCAAGTGAAAAAATAGCAATATTAGCATCAGAAAGCGGACCAACAAAAGAAGAATTTTACAACAAAGCAAATAATGAAATAGAACCAGAACCAGATTGGTATAAAATTTGTTTTGAGGATATTGGTGGTGAAGGTTGCGACTTAATAAATGTTACTTGGTTTGATCAAGAAATAAATAATACTTTATCAGATTTAATTGAAAATTTAGATAATTATACAACAATCTATTTAGAAGATCCACATATACAATTTTCAGAAAATTACATAGAGCTTTTAGAAAATTGGACAGCACAAGGAAATTCATTAATACTTTCAAGAAATGTAATGTGTACAGAACAAATGTCTGGTGAATATCCTTTAAGCTCATATAAATGTAATCCGAATGGTTCATATCATTCAGACGAATGGCAAGTATTTGATGTAGAAATAAATCAAAGAAGTACTGCATGGTTTTGGCCATATGACTGGAATGTGGGTATAAATAATAGCAATGAAGCATTTAATCTTTTTCCAGGAGACAAATTAAGTTTTAATAATAGACCATTTGTAACACCAATAAATGCAGAAGGATTCGATGCTATTGCTATATATAGAAATGAAACATGTTTTGGTGTAACTCCTTGTCTAGGAGACAGTACAGATAAACCAGCAATTGCACATTGGGAAATAGGAGAAGGTAAAATCTATTACATAGGAGAATTTAGTCCTGAATTCATAAATCCACCAGGAAACGATTTTTCAGATGTTTTAATAAATTTAATAGACGTAGCATATAATCTTATATTACAATCAGAGAAAGACAGCGATATAACTTGTGCTGTAGCTTCAAAAACTTACTTCCAACAAATTACAGGAGATTTTAAAATAAAGAATAAAAATAATGTAATATCCTTTGAAGATGTATCATAAAGAAAAAAGAGGACAAGTTGCAGTATTAGATTTATTTATAGCTGCTGTAATATTCGGAATTTTGGTAGCAACAATAATGTTTACATGGAATGAATATAATATTAAAATTGAAAAACATATAGAATATAATGATTTAATTATTAAAACATTTCATATAGCAGATTTATTAACTCAATATCCTGGAAAACCAAGTACATGGGAATTACCAAGGCCATTATCACACAGTACAGAACAACAAACATCGATTACTACAATAGGTTTAGTCTATGAAGAGGGTATAATTGATGAATACAAACTTGAAAAATTTCTTAATACAAGCTATAATGAAACTAAAGATATTTTCAATATAAATAATTACGAATATTATTTTAAAATAATTAATTTAGATGGTTCTGATTTAAATCCAATAATAGAAAAAGGAATACTACAAAATAAAACAAAAGTTTCAATTAGGAGGTTAGTAATTTATCAAAATGAAGAAGCAATACTTCAATTCCAATTACAAGAAAAATAAAAAAGGATTCATATTCACAATGGACGTTGCAATAGCATTAGTTATTGTATTTACATCTCTTTTAGTTGCTTCTACATTTGTAACAAAAGCAAATAAAGATCCCTTACCAAACCTCCAATTATTAAAATATGGTTCAGATATCTCAAGAGTTTTAGATTATAAAGGATATTTAGACACACCAGACACTTCACAAATCAATAATGAAATTCAACGAATACTTCCAAATTATTATGATATAGAATTAAAAGGTGATGGTCCAGGAAGCTGCAATTTTTATGTAGGAAATATTCCTCCAGAAAATAAAGCAATAATTAGTGGAAAATATTACTTCAATTCAGAAAATGAAATTTGCACATTAAAATATAAAATATGGTTAAAATGAAAGGAAGCTTTTTTACATTGTCAGGATTTTTGTTAGTAAGTTTAATTTTAGTATTATCTATTCTATACTCTCAAACTTTAAACCAATCAAATGATAGATTAATGGAGGCAGGAAGCTTAGAAAGAATATCTTCTTTAGAAAGGTCTTTAGGAAGAACAATAAAAGAAATGGATAATGGAATAGACATATCTCTAGAAAGAATAGGAGAAATACCAATTCTTACACAAATAAATATAACAGAAACAATAAATTCAAGTTTTGAAGAATACGGATCAGATTTTTATGATTCAATTCTTGATCTAAAAAGTTATCTTGAATCAGATCAGCAAGAAATAATATTAAATCCAGACATTTTATATTCTCCCAACGAAAAAATACCAATTTTATTTAAACCACATAATATAAAATATTCCCATTATAATTCAAATGATAAAATAAATGTAAAAATAACTACAGATGTAGTAAGTCAAAATTATGAATTATACTTACATTTATTAAATGAAAAAATAAACCACGACAGAAATATAGAATGGATTATACAAAATCCAGTTAATGAAAGCACAATCAACAAAATAAGTCTTACCATTATAGCTAGTGATTATGATGGTTATACAACAAACATATCAAAAAATATCTCAAATACAGAGCATAATCAATTCAGAGTTAGTGGCTGTGAGATAGATTTTAATACATTAACACCATCAAGTATAGATATAGATTATGACAAACCATATATAATAAGTCTTCTAACAATACCAATTGCCCTATTTGAAGAAGTAACAGCAAATTATCCTGCAGGATTAGTATTAATGAACTTCACAGAAATCAATATTTTTAAGAATAGGACAGTCAGAATAGCCTAAAGACAAAAACAAATCGAATAATTAATAAAGAAGTAAAACAAATCAAAATCGAATAAGAAAAGATGGCAAAAATCAAAAAAAAGAGGGGTTCAGTTAAAAAAGCAATTAAAAAAACTACAAAGAAATCTGTTAAAAAATCCATTAAATCTAAAAAAACAGTTAAAAAATCAAAATTAAAAAAATTAATCACAATATTAAAGCCAAAAAAACAGGAAGAATTCTCTAGCAAAATTTACTCAACAGATATAGATAGATTCTATGAATTTATTAAATCATCTAAAAAAGTTCAATTAAAAAAAGCAGCGACCAAATTCAAAATAAATAAAAAAACAGCAGAGGATTGGAGTAAGATTTTACAAGAACATAGTTTAATTGAAATAGCTTATCCAGTGTTTGGAGGTCCAGAACTATTATGGAAAAAATAGAAACATATGAAGTTGCATCAAAAGAATTACTTGTAAGTGTTAATATAAACAAATCCTCAAAAGGAACAAACATATATGAATTAATTAGGCCAAAATTACATCCTGCAACCAAAGCACTATTAGATGAAATAAAAATAGAATTAATCACAGAAGTAAATATTTCAGGAGCAGAAATTCTAGATATAAAAGAGATAGATCACATAAAAGAGAGATTTAAGACAAAAGCTAAAGAAATGCTTAAGAAGAAGTTACAAAACTTACCAGACAAAACAAGTGAAGTTTTAATTGGGATATTAATTCAAGACATGTTGGGCCTAGGTGAATTAGAACCATTATTATCAGATGAAAATTTAGAAGAAATAGTAATCAATTCTTCAACAGAAGCAGTAAGAGTTTATCACAAAAAATATGGATGGTTAGAAACTAATATAACTTTAACTTCAGAACCACAGATTAAAAATTATTCTAGTATTATTGCAAGAAGAGCAGGTAGACAGATAACAACACTTACACCCCTTCTAGATGCATATTTGCCAACCGGAGACAGAGTTAACGCTGTTTTACATCCAATTTCAGGAAAAGGACACACCATAACAATAAGAAAATTCGCAAGAGATCCATGGACGATGACAGACTTTATCAACAATAAAACATGTTCAGCAGAGATATTCTCACTTATCTGGTTATGTATTCAATATGAAATGTCTATATTAATTTCTGGAGGCACAGCATCAGGAAAAACTTCTTTCCTAAATGTTATCATGCCATTTATTCCAGAAAATCAAAGATTACTATCAATTGAAGATACAAGAGAAATTCAATTGCCTTCATCTTTATACTGGTGTCCACTAACAACTAGAGAACCTAACCCAGAAGGAAAAGGCGGAGTAACAATGCTTGACCTTCTAGTTAATTCCTTAAGAATGAGACCAGATAGAATTATTTTTGGAGAGATCAGAAAAAAAGAGCAAGCAGAAGTTCTTTTTGAAGCGCTCCATACAGGTCACAGCATTTATTCAACTGTACACGCAGATTCTATCGGAGAAACAATAAGAAGATTAGTAAATCCTCCAATTAATTTGCCAGCAAATCTATTGAGCGCTGTAAACTTAAATGTCGTCATGTTTAGAGATAGAAGAAAAGGAATAAGAAGAGTTTTACAAGTTGGAGAATTAGTAGATGCAGAAGGAGAACTAATAAGCATAAAACCAAATCTACTTTTCAGATGGAAACCAGATATAGACCAAATAATTAAACATAATGAACCAATCAAACTTTACGAAGATTTATCTAAATATACTGGAATGACACTTGTAGAGATTAAGAAAGATTTAGCCAACAAGAAAAAATTACTAGATCTTATGGTTAAAAATAATTTCAGAACAGTAGAAGAAGTTGGTTCTATAATAAGAAATTATTACTTAAATCCTAAATATGATGCAAACAAGATAATAAATATGGTAAAAAATGAACAAAGGGAAGAAAAAGAAGTACAAATTAAAAAATCCAATATTAACATAACAAAAGAAATAAAAACAACTCAAAAACCAATTAAAAAATTACCAGAGAGATTAAAAATTAAAAAGTTAAATACTAAAAAATTACATAGGAAAATTAAAAAATCTAATATTAAAAAAACAAAGAAGAAAAGGGGGCGATGATAAGTGCAGGGACCTCCTCTATCTATTGTACCAGCAAAAATTCTACAAAAAATATCACCAATGTTTGATCATATAAGTAGTAAATTAGCTCCAAGAATCCCAAATTTAGAATTGAATCTTAAAAGAGCCGATATAAAACATACACCAATACAATACATGAGTATGGTGTTAACATCATCTTTAATCAATTTAATTATTTTAGGACTCTTAGCAATATTATTTAGCACAAAAGGACTTACAACAATAGATTTATCAGGTCCACTAACAGGATATGCTGTAGCTAATGTTGCTCAAATGAATACAGCATTAGGGGCGTTGCTAATTGTTGCCATACTTGTATTATTTATTTTAATCCAACAAATTATGTATCCTAAATTTAAAGCGTTCGGAAAAATAAAACAAATTGA
>Ga0180009_10007165_pt1 | contig 11485 bp, 11 predicted proteins | sample OS_PC_MetaG_FD_123537 | JGI IMG/M metagenome (GOLD analysis project Ga0180009, IMG submission 123537) | Groundwater microbial communities from the Aspo Hard Rock Laboratory (HRL) deep subsurface site, Sweden - OS_PC_MetaG | ecosystem: Environmental > Aquatic > Deep subsurface > Groundwater...
CTCACGTCCTGTTATATCCCTGAAGAATCCGATTGCGACCGCGCCTCTGGCGGCTCCAAGCAGTGTTATGATGCTGCCCGCACCGGCTACAAATGCCATGCCTATGAAGAGTCCTTTGCCGAATTTGGTGGGTCGCTCGTCCTCCTCGTAAAGGCCGTAGATTGCCATCAGAAGCGGAAACATTGCAGCCGCAACGGCAGTATGCGCCATTATCAGCGTCATCGTGGCAGTCATAACAAAGCATCCGAGATATATCATGCTCGTCTTCTCGCCAACCATCACGAGCATCTTGTAAGCCATGCGTTTGGTCAATCCAGACTTGCTAAATGCCATACCGATCACGACCGAGCCGATGATGAACCAGACCGACGGATCCATGAAGTCTTTGAATGCGATCTCTGCCGGGCGAATCAGAAACAATGCCTGGACAACACCGATTGCGATGCTGGTTACGCCGATTGGCACCACCTCGAACACCCACCAGGTTGCTGCAAGCAGGAAGAGCGCAAGAGCGGCCTTACCTTCTCGTGTGAGAACAAAGTTCTTGCCTTCGGGATCGACTGCATCCGGCCACGCGGGTGAAAAGTAAACAACTCCAAAGAGCAATAGGCCGAGGAGTATGAAGGAGATTCGCTTCCAGTCTACTTGAGCTACGCCTTTGGCGAGCTTGATGTGTTCAGGCATTTGTGGCAACATGCCCGATACTGACTCGTCAAGTTGTTTTTTCCTGCTGAATACTCTAAGCCAGCTCATAATGTCCTCTTCATAATTCGCGGGGAGGGCTTCAATCAAGCATCTTCGCTACTTCGTGAAACACATCGACACTCCGCACCACTCCGACGATCTCCTGGTCACTCAGAACCGGCAGAAGATGCAGGTCCTTGCTCAACATCTTATAGATGACCTTTGCGAGATTATCATTATAGTCTACGGTCGAGACAATCGGCTGCATAATTTCGCTTACGGGGTGAGCCGATTGCTCTTTCATGGCCTGGCCTACCTTACCACCGGAGATGTCCACCAGATTAGGATCGGCTTCGACATCGAACAGCTGCTTGCGGTAGGAGATTGACATCGTACGCAGGAATTTAGGTTCAAGGCCGCGCAGGAGATCGCGTCGCCTAACGGTGCCGACCAGGTTGTACTTCTCGTCAAAGACAAGCAGCGCGCGCGGAAGCGATTTCTGACCGCGAAACTCAATAACAGATTTCTCGATCTCGACTACTGCCTGACGCAGCGTGAACCAATATGGGATATGAGGATAGTCCTGAAGGGGAATCATGATCTCCCCGGCGCACTTAGTTGGCATTGCTTACTCCTGATTTCTGCCTGTAGTTCGCGTCACAAACTTGTCACTTCAGCGACCCGAGCAGAGTGATCTCAGCTCGGTAATGAAGTTGCACCAAGATTAGTACATATTAATGCGCTTGTCAATAGTATTAGGCTCTCTCCTTCTCTATGCAGAAGGTCGCAATATCAGGTCAAAGGCGTCCTGTTTAGATGTTCGGCTGAAGAGGTGCTAATGGCTCGTAGGAGTAACAAATGGCGCCCCCCAGAATTGAACTGGGGACACACGGATTTTCAGTCCGTTGCTCTACCAACTGAGCTAGGGCGCCAAATGGAAACCATATTTAATCTATTCTTCGGAATCTGTCAATATCTTTTTAGGTCTGGCAGGAGTGTAGGAGCAGATTCAATGCAGAATAAGACCAGACTAACTCGATGATCGAGTATGGATGTATCTGGTCGCCCGACAAATCCAGCGGCCCATCAACCTTCGATCATGAGTTCCGCGAACCGTCGTTCCAGCATGTCTACTTTCCCGAGGAGCATGTCCAGCTTGGCATCAATATCCTGTATATTCGATCCGAGTTCCTTGAGCACGAGGTTGTCTCTCTTTCTGCCGGCATCGACATTGTTCAGCATCTCATCAAGCTGCGCAATCGACCGTGCAAGTTTGGGGAGATCGGTGTTGACTATTGTGCCAACAGCGTCGATACTGAACTGAAGCTGTTCGATCGACCCCGGATCAGTCACTTCCTCTTTCGGCATGATGGCTCTCCTGATCAAAACGGTTTAGGTTCTTGAATGCCCAGGATGCAAGTGTTCTGGCTGTGCGAAACCTTGTATTCGTTCCCGGCGCACCCAGAACTGCAACTGTGATATCATGATTGTTGTCATCACAAAGACGCGTAACAAAGCAATAGCCTGACTTCTGAATGTAACCGGTCTTGCCACCCAGCACACTCCACCCTGAGCTAAGCAGCTTATTCGTATTAACAATGTCCCGTCTGCGTTTGTGATTCAGCGATCGGTAGCTGTAGCGGTCGGTAGTAGCGGCAGTAGCTATCAGCTTGACTTTCAGCGCTGCGTCAATAAGTCGAGCGCAGTCCATAGCTGTCGACACATTCCGTTGGTCGAGGCCGGTCACCTCATATATTTCCGTGTCGTACATTCCGAGCGATTTTGCTTTTTGGTTCATGCGCGCTACGAACTCAGCATTTGACAGACCTGTACTCCGGGCAAGCGTCCGGGCTGCGCGATTGTCCGAGTTGATGAGCATAATGTAAAACAGATCACTGGCATAGAAGGTCTCTCCAATCTTCAACCTGGATCGAGCTGAGTTACTCGCATCCTCTCTGCTGACTTTGACTACTTCGGCCCAATCGAGGTCGAGGTCAATCAATACCATAGCGGTCAGCAGCTTGGTGATTGAAGCGATCGACCGAACGGCGTCAGCGTTCTTCTGATAGAGAATCTCATTTGTGGAGTTGTCAATCACGATCGCAGCGCTGCAGTTCACGGAAGGCTTTCGACTTACGTTTCGCTCAGTCTGGAAATATGTGTCAGTAAGTGGCATTGTCACAGTAGCGAGATAAGCGTCAGCGCACAATGAAGCATCAAAGAAGTTCCGTAATGGATACCCGAAACGGTGATAGCAGCCAAGCATAATCAATGTCGCGGCTCCTATGAAGAATATCTGTCTGCTGCGTTTCATTTGTTGTCACTCTCCTGGTCAATCTCGCGCCTGATCATCTCTTTCAACATTTTGGCATTTTGCACAGCCTGACCATGATGGCAGTTGTTGAAGAAGACATACATTTCACCGGCTGCCCTCTTCGCTTCGCGAATATTATCTATCCAGCTCTTCAGTTGCTTTTCGGAATACAGATAATCATATCTGAGCGCCCCTCCATTCCACCAATGCTCAGCATTCCTCCCGTGCAGCCGCACATATATCCTCCGCGCGCATTCGAATAGCTCCGGCCTGGGCAGCGAGGATAACTGAGGACCGTCGACGGAGCAGAGACTGATGTTCGCCTTCTCGCACAGTGCAAATACTTCGTCTCGATGCCATCCCCTATGTCTGAATTCAATGTAGAGCGGGTATCTGTCAAGCAACCCGGTTGCACGCGCCAGATATGACAGGTTCTGCTGTGACCACCTGAATGAGAATGGAAATTGCATCAACAGGCCTCTCAGCTTACCCGCATCAACAAGAGGTTTAATGCTCTCTTTGAATTCATCCACCTGCGCCATGACGTCCTTTCGATCATGCGTCACGCTCATGTGAGTCTTGACCATAAACTCAAAATGATCGGGCGTCTTCTTCTCCATATTCTCAAATACTCTCGGATGTGGAATCCTATAATAGGATGAGTTTATTTCGACAATGTCAAAGTGATTGACATAGTAATCGAGCATTTTGCCCTTCTTGATATCATCGGGATAAAACACACCTACCCAATCAAGAAAAGAGTAGCCCGAAGTGCCGATTTTTACTTCCCTTAGATCTGCCATATCAATATCTGTCAGTCACCATATTAATTGTCGGTAGTTGGGGTTCACTTCTTTCTGATCTTCTGGAATTTCACAGCACCGCATTTAGGGCATATCCACTTGCGCTGCTTGTGGAAAGACCGCTTGATCTCTTTCATCGCTGTGCTGCATTTGGTGCATATCATCAGGAAATCAACCCAATTGCATCTCTCAGTATAAATTCAAGTCTACCAATAAGTAACGATATTCGCGACATCACTGTATATCCGAATGTCGCACCGAAAAAGACCATGAGAAAATAGGTTCCGAGTTTCGTGAACTCACCGTAAAAGCCTTCTTGCTTTCGCGAGAAGAAAAAATACGCCGTCGTGGTGACAATCCCAACCAGGATGATAATGCCATTGATCGTGAAAAGAGACTGCATCGAAGCAGACATCTGCTTAAGGATTCGTGCTTGAAGCATCGCTGGAATCGATATGCCTGCTCCAAAGCCGATCATTAAGGAGAGCGGCAATCGTGACATGTACGCCCATCGCCTATTCAGGCGTGCGAACATCATCAATCCGAGAATTACCGGTACCAGCACAATCATCTCGCCTCTGAGAAATAGCTTATCGATCACCAGCGGATAAATCGTGTTTCTCGATATTATGACCAGATAATACCCTACAGAGATGCCGACCAGAAGATATTCAGCAAAGCGATAGAATGGATTCTCCCTATACAGGAATGAGAAGATCAGCAGAGTCAGCACGAGTGCGACAAGTGTACCGAGTTCCATCAGAGCTTCCTTCTCCAGGCGGCAAGGTTGGCGATAATTACAAGGAGGACAATCATAAGGTGACCTGATGACTGTGCAAGCATGCCCCTCTGTCCGCCGCCACTGTAGCCGAGCAGCTTCTCATATTCGGAAGCGCCCTTCAACCCACCAACAAGCCCTTCAAGTTGACCGGAGGCCGTATACGGATAGTAGGATGTTGCCATCACGGCAGTCAGGCCCGTGGCCACTTTCTGGCCGTATCGTGCCCCGGCATACTCGACCCAGTACGTCGGCAGCGAGCCATCTGCAAGGGAGACTACAAGGGGAATATCATCGTAGTCGGAAAGATCAGAAAATGCCGGAAAGTCGAGCCAATTCTCGTTGCGATAATCGAGCGGAAAGACATCCCTGATATTCTCCCCCATTCCCAATATGGCAGAGACGTACTGCGGACGGTATCCCAGGTATATGAAGTCATCGCCATATTCCTTGTCATAGCTGCGAGCGATAGACGACAGGAGATTATATCCAATCGCAGTACCTTCAGAGAAGAGCGCGAGTCCGATAATGTGAAGGTCCTTGCTGAATGCATGTTTGATGATCGCAATTGCGACCGGCTGAATCTCCGGCAGCGATGATGCCTCGATATCAAACGAGATCATGATCCTGCTGCCTTGCGGCAGAGCATCTATGGCGTCATACACTTTTTGCGTCTCCGGTCCAACACTGACCGGCAGGTTTACCTTGAGAGTCAGCGGTATCGCGACTGCTGCCAGCAGCAAAAGATATATGATCCTCCTGTCGAGTCGTGACAAATCCATCAATTCCTCCCGAGATAGCTTCTCTCAATCCCGAGTATCACGCGCAATGCCGTGGTTATGGAGCCGAGCCCGATACCGATCAGCACTGCCCTCTTGGCCGCCATTGACGGAACATTCAGTATCCACTCCGCACTCGCAGGAACGAAGTCACCGATGAGTTCGCCGACCGGTATCCTTCCAAGCATTATCACGAGCGCTGTAGCCAGCAGGATGCCTGCCTCAACATTGCGAAGTCGAAATCCGCGGTAGGCAGCCGATGCAACAAAGAACGCAAGCAACGCGAACACCGTCGACTGCATAGGCACCTGCATATTGTCAAACATCCAGACAAAGACCGATCCACTGTCTGTTCCGCCGGCAAAGCCAGCCACAGCCATAACCACAATAGCCATGAGTGTGATTATGCTGAAACCCCAGAATCTTTCGCGGCGTGAAATCCGCTTGAAGTGCATCTGGAAGACCGACAACACGCCGACAATCAGTGTAAACGCAAATATGATCTGGACCCAGTCCAGTAGTGTCGAATATGTTGACACTACCATTGGATGTGGAGAGAAATACTGAACAAGCCCGAATACGCCTGCAAGGAAGCAAACCGCCAATGGCATTTTCTTGTTCAGCACAGTTGATATCCTACGTTCGTCCGATCCACTCTGCCAGTGTGTTCGATCCGAATGTTACCATGATTGCACCGGCAAAGAGCAGTGCGACAATTGCAATTTTCAGGAAGTCCTGCACTTTCACCGATGACAGTATCTTGGCATCCTTAGTCAAATAGCCGGAGGCTGCAAAGAGTTCTTCTCCGATCAACGTAAAATCGCAAGCTACCATGAAGAACGATAGCTGTATTGTGGAGTCGGTCCCCGCCACCTGCATGGCACCGACAGAATTGCCTGTTTCCGCGAGAATGAGCGCCTCTCCCTCGAAGGTCCCGAGGAGAAAGATCGCGGCTGGTTTATATCGAGAAACAACGCCATCCACCGCTGCCGCATAACCGAGCTGCGACGATGATGTATAGAAGACATTGTCAGCATTATACATATCGGCTTGTCCCTGCTCGATATACGATTCGCGGACGACTTCCTCAGCCGCAGCCATGATTACCGGATCGTGAGTTGGAAAATACAGATCGCATCGGTACTCCGCAGTTTTCGCAGCCACGTAGCGAAGGATATTCAAAGCGGCAATCGTGGTAGGCCGCTGGATGTCTCCCCCCCAACCCGGCGTGAACAGGACAGGCTTGCCCATCTCAGTCGCCCGTCCGACGGCCTCGTCGACTGCTTCGAGCCCTTTGATCGGTCGAATATAGAATGGCTTGTTGCGTCTCGACAGGAGTGTCACAGCCACGAGCGTGAGGACGCATACGAGCGTGCCGATGAGCACAGTCGTGCGATGTGCGTTATACCACTGCGCACTTGCAGAGACCGGACCTGCGTAGAGATTCGATGAGGAATCACCGCCTCTGGCCACTATCATGTATTCGTAAGGCTTCCCATCAGCCACAGAGTCGTCCAAGTGCGATTCATCACTCAATGCAGCCACAGCTATCAATTTCCAGGCGATGGAACCTACATTGCGCCGATAAATTGTCAGGGTGTCTGCGGCGGATGATCCAACGAAATCATACGCGGACCAACAAAGCGTCACACTTCCGCCACCATCGGAAGGAGTATCAATGGCAGTGAATTCTGCGCTCGCGACAGGACAGAACAGCGCAGATATAACGCAGAACAGGAGCAGCCAGAATGCCCTCACAGAATGCCGGACGATGCACCTCCTACACAGACTTCTTATCAATAGCAAATGTACGTAGCAGGCTGTTATGGTCAACAAAAACAGATTTTAATGTTGACTCATGGTGGCTGGACGCATCTCTTGTAAGTTATGAAGAAGATCGCATTGCTTTGTCTTGTAGCCTTGCTGGCCGGTTGTGGAGGCAGTGCCGACTCGAACAAGATTCGGCTCAGCTTCTGGCAGTTCTGGACTTCTCCGGAAGTCAAACCGACCATCGAAAGACTAATCCGCGAATATGAAGAGCTTAACCCCAACGTGACTGTTGATCTGGTCGATCTCACGTGGTCCGACGGACACGAGAAAATAGTCGTTGCGTTTTCTACCAGAACCGCTCCCGATTTAATCGAATTGGGATCAGACTGGATCGGCGAATTCGCGAGGCAGGGCGTTCTCGCAGATATATCCGAATTCCATGACAGCGCACAAGCTGAATTCATGATGTGGGAACCTGCGCTGTACCAGAACCGAGCGTACGCTATCCCGTGGCTGCTCGGAACGAGGATTCTCTATTACAACAAGGATCTGCTATTACGGTCCGGTGAAAGTAATACAGATCCTCCAGCCACTTGGGCAGATTTGCTGCGGCAGTCTAAGCAGATAACGGCGCTTGGAGAGCCGTATTTCGGTTTCGGCTCGAACTCTGCCGAGAGGCATCGGCTCTACAAGAAGTTTCTGCCGTTCCTGTGGAGCAATGGCGGCGAAATACTCTCCGACAATGGATCCGAATCGCTGCTCGGTGAACAGCCGGCTATCGAAGCATTAGAGTATTATGTCTCCCTCTCAGATGTCGGTTACATGGACACGCAACGCGCACTCGATGACAAGTTCCTCGCGGGTGAACTCGGGTTCATAATTTCCGGCGACTGGCTGTTGAAACGCATTGACAAACAGCCCCCTCCCTTCGATGTCGGCGGGTGGGTAATTCCTGTCCCTGACTCCGGTGATGTGTCCGTATCATTCGCTGGAGGAGAATATCTTGCTGTTAACTCGGCATCCGACTATCAAAGCGAAGCGCTTAAGCTTGCCACCTATCTGACCTCAGAAATACCGGATTACGAATTCTGCAAAGCTGTCGGTAGTCCTACGCCTGCGAATATCATGGCTTCAGTAAAGATGATGCAGGATCCGAACGCACTGCGATGGATATTTCTCCAGCAGATCATGACCGCTCGCTCCTCACCGCTCCATCCAGAGTGGGTGTATATTGAGGAAATCATTGAAAGAGCTGTAGAAGAAGCGATCTACCACAAATCAGATGCGAGCACCGCGCTGACAAAAGCTTCCAACGAAATCAAAAAGCTGCTGGAATAGAGATATGGCCGTCAATCGACCGCTCTCATACCGAAGAACTGCGCTGTTGTATCTTTCACCCTGGATTATCACTCTATTGCTATTCTGGCTCTATCCTCTCGCCTACTCTTTCTATCTAAGTCTCACAGACTATGAATTGCTCGGTCGAACCATCAACTTCGTCGGCTTTGCGAACTACCGCAATCTTTTCATGGATTCGGACTTCCTGAAGGCATTGTTCAATACGCTGATATTCGTAGTCGGGACTATTCCATTCACGACTCTGTTTGCGTTAGCTCTTGCGCTGCTGGTCAATCGTAAGATACCGGGAGCACGATTCTTCAGATCGGGATACTTCATTCCATCTATCACATCTCTCGTTGTCATAGCATTGATTTTCACGAATCTGTACTCCAGAGGCGGCTACCTGACGATGCTCTGCGACCTGGTTGGCATCCCGACGCCGGAACGTGGCTTTCTTTTCTCTGAGTCAACGGCGCTCTTTGCCATTATGGCGATGGACATCTGGATTGCCTCCGGCTACTATATGCTTCTATTCCTCGCCGCACTCAAATCAATCCCGCAGGAGCATTATGAAGCAGCTGCAATCGATGGTGCATCGTCATGGTCATCATTTATCAGGATCACGCTCCCGCAATTGCGCCCAATGGCACTTTACATAATACTGATCAATACCATCAAGTCTTTCCAGGTGTTCGTCGAGATATTCGTCATGACCAAAGGCGGACCGTTGAACTCAACGCTCACCGCTGTCTATTTTGTTTATGACCGAGGGCTGCATCGGTTCGACATGGGCTATGCATCGGCGGCAGCATATATACTGTTCGTCCTGATCATGATTTTCGCGCTGATACAAATGCGGCTCTTCCGCGTTGGACGGAGCACTGCAGAATGAAGATTCGCAACGTTCTTACATGGATTCTCATGCTGGTGATCCTCATTGGCATGCTTCTGCCACTCTGGTGGATGCTTCTCGGAACATTCTCCGAGAGTTTTGCATCGGGCTCGCTCCTTCGCAATTTGACTGAGTACAGGTTCACTCTTGAGAATCTCTCTTCGATCCTCAAAGTCAGCGGTTTCAGCCGTTCAATCTTAAATTCGCTCGTTGTCGGCGGAATCGTAACAGTCGGCAATCTCGTCTTCTGTCTGATGGTCGGTTATGCTTTCGCGCGGTTCAAACTCAAGTTTAACAAGCTCCTCTTTCTGTCGGTGGCGGCAGTCCTGATGATACCGGTGCATATAATCATCATCCCCCTATTTCTCTTGATAAAAGGCCTCGGGTGGTACGATTCCTACTTCGCCCTTATTGTGCCTTTCCTCGTGAATCCACTCGCCGTGCTGCTGATCACTCAGTACATCCGAGAGCTTCCGCCCGATCTTGAAGAGGCGGCACGCATCGATGGTGCGGGTGAGCTGAGAATTCTTTTCTCGGTGGTCGCGCCGATGTGCAAACCGGTGCTGGCGGTCCTTGCTGTGCAAGTCTTCATGACAAACTGGAATTCATTCCTGCTTCCGTTCATCCTGACATCATCGGAGACAATGCGAACATTGCCGGTGATGCTTGCGCTGTTGCAGGGGTATCAGCAAATCGATTGGCCACAGCTGTTCGCGGCATCGACAATATCGGCGATTCCTGTGATAGCTGTCTTTCTACTGTTCCAGCGCCAGATCGTATCCGGGATAACCGCCGGCGCAGTCAAGTCATAGCGACTGGGAGAGAATCAGTCATCATCGAGTGAATCCAGGTAATCATCGAGACCCTCGAGAATGCCCTTGGCACATTTCTCCTGGAATGACTCTGTCCTCAGAGCCGCCTCCTGCTCCGGAATGATCATGAATGCACATTCCGCAAGAACAGCGATGTACTGTGTAGGACGAGTCACCGCGAAATTCGCATAGAACAAACCGTGATCGCGCAGGTCGGTTCGGTCGACCATCCGCGCCAATATCGATTCAGCCAGTGCCTTGCTGTGAGAATTGTAGTAGTATGCAGACGTTCCGTTCGCATAATACGGATTCATGCCATCCGGAACAGAGTTATTGTGAATCGAAATGAAGATATCGCAATTGTGTTCTCTCGTCATTTTCGGACGGTCATACAACTTCACATCCGAATTGTCGACCCGTGTCACAAATACCGTCGCTCCCTTCTTACGGAGCATTTCCGCCAGCCGGAGAGCAATGGACAGATTCGCCTCGGCCTCCGTAAGTCCGGTAGGCCCGATAGCACCGGGATCTGCGGAATGCCCGGGGTCCAGCATGATCCTCAAGTCCTTGTATGATCGCAACTTGGAGGGTCCGCGGATTATGTCGAGTGTCAGCGTATTGCCTTCGTAATAGCTATCCCATCCCCAGACATTGAAGTCCTCAAGCTCTACTACGAGTCTATATACACCATCCTGCTCCTGACTCCAGGTGACTCGTTTCACGAATTCCTGAGAGCGAATATACCTAATCCAGTCGGTATCGGATGTGCCATAGAATACGCGAAGCACGAACTTGCGTTCGTCGAGGAGTTCCTCGACCTGGAACGGGAGCTTTTCGTCAAGAAACACCTGCAATCTGACCCGGTCGACGAGACCCGTGCATCTAAGATCCCTGATGAAGCTCTGCGGTGATGGTGTACCCTGGGCCATCAGGATCACCGATGTGTCGGGCACCCAGGCTGTCTGGCCCGGCGCCAACGCCAACCTGAGGTAGTTCGAATATTTGCCGATGCAGACGAATCGAACGCCTTTTGGCTGAAATATCGACAGGTACCCTTTGCGCGGTCCGGTCCTGATCGACTGCACAGAATCTTTCAACTCGACGACTCGCGGGTATCCGTGACGGGTAACAGTCACACGACCAAATGCGGTGTCTTCTACGACCGAATAGACACTGTCCGCCACAGCAACCTTAGGTCCGGTCCGCCCGGCCGCTACCTGCTTTGCGGAAACCTGCAATTTGTAGAAAATGCGTGCACTGTCGACCAGCGCAGAATCCGGTATGTAGAGACTTCCATTATATATGCCGGCTA
>Ga0180009_10007166_pt1 | contig 11485 bp, 10 predicted proteins | sample OS_PC_MetaG_FD_123537 | JGI IMG/M metagenome (GOLD analysis project Ga0180009, IMG submission 123537) | Groundwater microbial communities from the Aspo Hard Rock Laboratory (HRL) deep subsurface site, Sweden - OS_PC_MetaG | ecosystem: Environmental > Aquatic > Deep subsurface > Groundwater...
CGGCGTGGGCGTTTATTGGGTTGGAAACCCAATCCTCCTCGGGATGTCGGACAAATAAGTTTTAAACGGAAAGGAGATTCGAAAAGAAACTTGGTTCTTTTCAGGTTCGAATTCTGGCGTTTGGGCGTTTTTAATTCTTAGAAAAAATATATAAGTTTGAATTGAGAACAATATCTATGGAAAATAATAACAACTGGGCGAATCTCGGTTTTGAAAAGAAACTTTGGACCGCAGCAGATAAACTTAGAAGCAACATGGATGCTGCAGAATATAAACACGTGGTTTTAGGTTTAATTTTCTTAAAATATATTTCTGATTCTTTTGGAGAAGCAAGAAATGAAATAGAAAAAGATTCTGAAAGCGATCCTGAAGATATAGATGAATACAAGGCAAAAAATATTTTTTGGGTTCCACCTGAAGCAAGATGGGAATATTTACAAAAAAATGCTAAGCAACCTATAATAGGAAAATTAGTTGATGATGCGATGGATTCTATAGAAAGGGATAATCACCCATTAAAAGATGTTTTGCCAAAGAATTATGGAAGAGAATCATTAGATAAACAAAGGCTGGGAGAATTAATAGATTTGATTGGAACAATCGGACTAGGGGACAAAGAGAGTAAGGGTAAAGATTTACTGGGTAAAGTTTATGAATATTTTATTGGGGAGTTTTCAGATGCAGAAGGAAAAAAGGGAGGGCAATTTTATACTCCTAAATGCATTGTGAAACTTCTTGTTGAAATGATTGAGCCTTATGAAGGCAGAATCTATGATCCTGCTTGCGGTTCTGGAGGGATGTTTGTTCAAAGTGAAAAATTTGTGAAAGAACATGGTGGCAAAACCGGGAATCTATCTGTTTACGGCCAAGAATCAAATAATACTACTTGGAAATTATGTAAAATGAATATGGCAATTAGGGCAATAGAATCTAATATTGCTTGGGGAGACAGTTTTCATAATGACGAACATAAGGATTTGAAAGCAGATTTTGTTTTAGCTAATCCTCCTTTTAATGATAGTGATTGGAATGGAGATTTATTAAAAGATGATGTAAGATGGAAGTTTGGGATTCCCCCTAAGAATAATGCTAATTTTGCATGGGTTCAACATTTTATTCATCATTTAGCACCAACAGGAATCGCAGGATTTGTTTTAGCTAATGGTTCTATGTCATCTAATACTTCTAATGAGGGAGAGATTAGAAAAAGAATTGTCGAGGAGGATTTAGTTGATTGTATGGTTGCCCTACCTTCCCAGCTTTTTTATAATACTATGATTCCGGCTTGTCTTTGGTTTGTTACAAGGGATAAAGAAAATCATGGGAAGAGAAAACGTAAGGGAGAAATTTTGTTTATTGATGCCAGAAACATGGGAAAGATGATTGATAGGCGACATAGAGAATTGACAGATGAAGATACAAAGAAGATTACAGAAACTTATCATGCTTGGAGAGGAGAAGGCGGAAAGTACGAAGATGAAAAAGGATTTTGTAAAAGTTCTAAGTTAGAAGAAGTTGAGAAACATAGTTTTATTTTAACACCTGGGAGATATGTTGGAATTCCTCCTGAAGAAGATGATTGTGAACCTTTTGAAGAGAAGATGGCGAGGTTGACTAAAGAGTTGGGCGAACAATTCAAGGAAAGCGAAAAATTAGAAAAAGAGATTAAAATAAATTTGAAGAAAGTGGGAGCGGGGGTTTAGATGAATGAAAAAGAATTGATTAATCTTATTAAGATAGGTGAAGGAATTAATTTAGAGTTTAAGGAAGGGTTTAATGTGCAGAGTTTGGGAAGAGAGATGTGTGCTTTTGCGAATGAAGGTGGAGGGAAAATAATTTTTGGAGTTAGAGATGACGGGGGGATTAAGGGCTTTAGTTTAACAAATTCCCAAAGTTCGCAGATTCAAATGATTGCTAGAACAATGGAACCTGTATTAAATATAGAAATTGAAACAGTAGGGGATTTAGTTGTTATTCATATCCCCGAAGGAAAAAATAAACCTTATTCATATGCTGGTCAATATTATCTGAGGGGTGGTGCGAATTCGCAGAAATTAAATAGGGATGAGTTGAGGGCATTTTTTCAGGAAGAGGGTTTGGTTTCTTTTGATGAGAAATTAAATAAAGAATTTAATTTGAAGGATGATTTTAGTGAGGATAAATTTAAAAAATTTTTGGAGATGGCAAATATTACGGATAATCAAGATAAGAAAATAGTTTTAGGTAATTTGGGTTTGTTAAAAAATAATTATTTAGTTAATGCAGGGGTTTTGATGTTCTGTAAAAGGGTTTCTAAATTTTTTTTGCAAGGGAAAGTTACTTGTGTTTTGTTTGAGGGAACTTCGAGTAATATAATTAGTAAGAAAGAGTTTGATTCGGATTTGATTTCTAATTATGAGAGTGCTTATGATTTTATTGTTTCTAAGCTGAATACGCGATATATTATTGAGAGGGAAAGGACGGAGAGATTTGAGTTGCCCAAGAAGGCGATTAGGGAGGCTTTGATGAATGCCTTTATTCATCGTGATTATTTTATGAAAGGGCATGTTCAAATTAATATTTTTATTGATAGAGTTGAGATAAGTAATCCCGGGGGACTTGTTAAGGGGTTGAAAAAAGAAGACCTTGGTGTAAAGAGTTTGGCGAGAAATCATGTTTTGTTTGATATTTTGTCGAGAACTCCTTATGTTGAGAAGGCGGGGACAGGGATACAAAGAATTAGAGATAGTATGAGGGAGTATGGGCTTGGGGTTGAGTTTAAGAGTACGGGTTTTTTTACTGTTATTTTTCAGAGGGAGAGATTTGGGGAAACTACCCAAGAAAGTTCGGTGAAAAACCAGCCAAAAACCAGCCAAAAACCAGCCAAAGAAGAAAGGAAAAAATTAATTCTTCAAGCAATAAAAGAAAAGACTTTTACTAAAAGAGGATTTGCTCAAGAAATATGGATGAATAAAAGTACAATTGAATCAGATTTGGAAGAATTAAAGAATGCTGGAAAAATAAAAAGAATTGGTTCTGCCAAAGGCGGAAGTTGGGAGGTTTTGTGAGATGGAATTTGAAGCAGAAAAAAATAAAACTTTTGACAAAGATGTTAGTGAAGAAGGAGTAAAAGAGATGCAGGAATATTTTGATAGAGATGTTTGGTCGCAGATGAAAAAAGAGGTTAAAGATATGACGAAGAAAGAATCTTGCTTTTTTGCGTTTTTGGCTGGAAGCCAAATGATGAAGCAGGCAGAGGAGATGCAACATGAGAGGTTAGAGGGAGAGTTAAAGGAAATGGAAGAAAAGATGAAAGGGATGAGTGGGGATGAAATTAAGAAAATGTTGGAGGGAGAAGATGGTCTTTGGGAAAATAAAACCAAAGTGAATGGTGTTTGGGTTGACGACGAAACTGGGGAGGAATTGGAAGATGAGTGATAAATACAAAAAATACGAAAAAAGAATTGAAGAACTTCTTGAGGTTTATGATCAAGAAATAGTTCCCAAGAAAAGACTTGTTAGAACATATTATTCAGGTGATAATTATTATCAATATAAAAAAGATGATCTAGATATTTTAGAAAAATGGTTAACTAATGTGGAAAATATTTTAGAAATAATTTTTGGAAAAACCAGTTTTCAGATAAATAATTTTAGTAGAATAAGAAATAATAAGGACATAAAATTTGCTAATAGATTACATAAAATAAAAGGACTTTTAGAAGGAGGACTAGAAGATATGCAAAATGGTTTTTTACTTGGGCAAGAGTTTATTATTGCAAATGAAGTTTTTGATTCTGTTTTAGAAGAAGCTAAATTTTTTATATTTGAACAAAAAAATAAAGATATTGGAGCAATTCTTTTAAGAATTGTTTTAGAAGATGCAATAAAAAGAATTGCAAAGAAAGAAAATATTGAAGGGCAGGATAAAAAAGTTGCTATTTTAAACGATGAACTAAAATCAAAAAATTATTTTATACAGACAGTTTGGAGACAAAATCAAGCATGGTTGGATATAGGAAATAATGCAGCACATGGAAAATTTGAGAATTATGATTTAAATCAAGTCGAAAATTTCTATAATGGTCTAGTAAATTTTTTATCTTCAAATTTTGATTAAAATGACCTCTCAAAAATTCAAACAAACTGAAATCGGAGAAATTCCTGAAGATTGGGAAGTTGAAAAATTAGGAAATTCTCTTAAATTAAATTATGGAAAAAGTTTACCTGAAAGTGAACGGAAATTTGGAAAGATTCCTGTTTTTGGTTCAAATGGTATAACTGGATTTCATAATGAATTTTTGGTCAAGGGACCGGGGATAATTGTAGGAAGGAAAGGTTCTGTAGGGGAGATTAAATTTTGTAAAGACAATTTTTGGCCAATTGATACAACATATTATCTCACAGAAAAAGATACGCCATTAGATTTAATTTTCTTATATTATAAATTATTAACATTAAGAATTAACAAAATGAATTCTCATGCAGCTGTTCCTGGATTGAATAGAGAAAGTGTTTATATCATTGAAACGAACATCCCCCCTCTCCAAGAACAAACTGCCATCGCTTCCATCCTCTCCTCCCTCGACGCTAAAATAGAGTTAAACAACAAAATGAACAAAACTCTTGAATCAATCGGGCAGGCGGTTTTTAAAAAGTGGTTTATTGAGGGGGTGGGGGCGAAATTTGGAGAGATTATTGACAATTTTGATTCTAAAAGAGTCCCTCTTTCAAGTCTTGAAAGATCAAAGAAAAAGGGGGCATTTCCATATCACGGGGCAACAGGAGTTTTAGATTATGTTGATGATTTTCTTTTTGATGGAAATTATATTTTAATGGGGGAGGATGGAAGCGTAATTAACAAAAATGGGACACCAGTCTTACAATATGTGCGAGGAAAATTTTGGGTGAATAATCATGCACATGTTATTAGAGCAAGAGAATCATTTTATAATGAATTCATTTATTTGTTATTATCTTCTACGAATGTTTCCCAAATAGTTACTGGGGCAGTTCAACCGAAGATAAATCAGCAAAATATGAACAATTTAGAGATAGTTATTCCTCCCGAAAAGGTTTTAAACAAATTTAAAAAACCATTACAAAATATCTTTGAGCTAATTTATAAAAATAAAAAACAAAACCAAAATCTTTCACAAATTAGAGATACTCTATTGCCTAAGTTAATGAGTGGTGAAGTGAGGGTAAGATGATGTCCAAAGAGAATTTGGAAGCAGAGATAATTCTTTATTCAATGAATAAATCTAATAACATTTTTTTAAGTTTTTTAGAGAGTGAAATTGATGTCGAAGAAATGAAAAATTATTTGCAAGAACGAGCTTCATCTAGCTATGCAAATTTTGAAGATGATTTTAAAGAAGCGGTTTCTAGTTTAATGGCTCAGAAGATTTTAATTGAAGATAGACCATTCTATTTAGGAATTTCTTCATTAGGTATTGGTAGGTGGGGGTTAGGATATCCTTTTATTGAAACCTTGCCTGAGGAAATTCCAGATAAACTTTTCTTAAATAAAGAAAAACTTAAAGAAAGAATAGCAGGAGGATTTGTATCTCCAACAATTAAAGAAGTTTATATTGAAAAAGAAAGCGAAGCAAAAAAAGAAATAAAACTTAAACTGGATAAATTAAAACAGATGATCAAAGATAAGAAAACTGAATCTGAACTGCATAAATTCATTAAAGATAATGATTTAATACCTTCACCATTAATTAAACATGAATTTGGTGTATTGGTTCAGAATAGGGAAGATTTCTTGATCAAAAACGAGTTTGAAGAATTCGAGATTTGGGAGTTAAAATCTCCTTCTGCCCTGTTATTTGAGGCAGACTCTACTGGATTAGAAAGACCTGAAAGATACAATAAATTAAAAGCTCTAAATAAAAGTCCTGATTTTGTTAAAGCAATTGAACAACTTTCTATTTATAAAAAAGAATTTATAGACCATAATCAACAGCATCCTCAAGATCATTCAGATCTACATGAACATATTTATAATGCTAAATTGATTTTAGTTATAGGGTCTAATGAAGAACTTGAAGGAGAAAATGAAGAACTCTATTTAGAGAAATTAAATCTTGAAAGATATATGTTAAATAATATGAATATAATCACTTGGGAAATGTTTTATAATAGAATTGAAAGTTATTATCGAGGTTTAATAAATGGCTAAAATAGGATTGGTAATTTTTACTTTATTTGTAGGATTATTACTTGGAGGTATTTTACAGCAACATGTTTGTGATATTAACCAAAATGAAAATTTAGGAACCGGAAAACCAATGATTGAATTGACATGTAAGATATTATCTATACCTTTAGAACTTATTTTGTTAGTTATTGCTATCACAGGAGCAATTGTTTATTATATTAAAACTAAAGAAGATTAACCTCCTCCCAAGTAAAACTAAACAAATATAAACTCCTTTATCTTTTGTGATTTAATAAAAGATGGCTTTAACAACCAACCAACTTTTTGTTCTTAAATTATTAGATTTAGCAGGCAAGATTGAATGTAAAACAAAACTTCAAAAATTAATGTTTTTAGCTAAAGTTGAAGAAAAAGTTCCCTTGACATATGATTTTAAAAAATATCATTACGGACCATTTTCGTTTGATTTAAGTGATGACCTAAATGCGTTAAAACAAACTGATTTCATAAATGAATCTATGACAGTAATGGGTTCAAGTGAAGGTTCTGCAATGGTCAAATCTGTTTTTACTTTGACTGAAGATGGGAAAAAAGAACTAGAAGAAAACAAAGCTAAATTAAGTTCTGAGGGAGTAAGTGCATTATCAATAACAATCAATAAATGGAACTCCTCTTCTTTAGATAAAATTTTAAAATATGTCTATTCAAAATACATCACCGACGAAAGTCCTAAACTTGCAATTGCGGGATAAGATTATTTCTTGTTTAGATATTAATCAAAACCTCTTTTATCCTCCTGCAATATATCCGAAAATACTCTCTTTGCGTTTAATAAACAAAATTGAAACTCATTTATTAAAAAACATTTGCACAGATAAAGAATTAAGAGATTTCTTATGTGTTAATATTCAAGCTATCGGAGACGAACTTCACAAGAAAAGATATTTTAAGTTTATTGAATCAAAAAATCAAGAAGAGAGTATATTCGTGTTTAAAAAATTTGGATTTGTAAACGATGATTCTATGAAAAAGAATGAAGAAGAGTATTATAATTATCTAAAAGATTTAACTCTTGATTTTGCCTCTAAAATTGATTTTTTAGGAAACAAGAAAATTCTGGATTTAAATAAGAATATGGTGAGAAATTTTGAAGTAAATTTATTAAATCCCTTTTTACATTTGTTAAGGAGTATAAATCTTAATCCAAAGAGTTTAAACAAAGATCTTTTTGAGATTGATGCAAAAAGTCCAGATGTCCAAAATTTAATTATGGCATGGCAAAATAAAACAATTTTTGAGAGAGTTATTGCAAGATTGATTAATAATAAATTAAAATGTGAAGTTTATTGTTCAAAATTTATTGTTATAAATAATAATGATCCTTTAGCACATTCTTTAGAATTTGATAATATTTTTGTTTGGAATAACCGAATTTGCTTTATAGAGTTAAAGAATGGGTTAATAAAAAGGAATGATGTTTTTACTTTTTTAGGAAAAGTCAGAGCAGTTGAAGAATATTATAAATTAAAAGTAAATAAAATTGCTGTGATCGGAACAAGAACTAAAGATGAAACATTTGATGAGTTAGAATCTAAGGTGACTAATTTTAAGGTATTTGATATAGATGATTATTACAATAATCTGGAAAGGTTCTTTGAATTCATTAAAAGTTAAATCTAAAAATACAAAAACCCTTAACAAAAAAATGAAATCCATAATAACAGAAGACCACGTAGAACAACACGCATTAGATATATTGCAAAATCTGAATTATCAAATCATCTACGGGCCAGATATTTCTCCAGATGGAAAAACACCTGGAAGAAAATCATACCAAGATGCCGTATTAACAGATTCTCTCCAAAACGCCTTGCAAAGAATTAATCCAGATATTCCAAAAGAAGCAAGAGAAGAAGCTGTTAAGAAAATCTTACGAACATCAAGCCCAAAACAAATTTTAGATAATCAAAATTTTCATAAGTTTCTAACGGATGGCGTTCCTATAGAATACAGAAAAGATGGAAAGATAAAACATGATACTGCATGGTTAATTGATTTTGAAAATCCAAACAAGAACGAATTCATAGCAATAAATCAGTTTACAATTATCGAAGAAAATGTTAACAAAAGACCTGACGTGATTCTCTTTGTTAATGGTTTACCGTTGGTTGTTATCGAGTTAAAAAATATTGCAGATGAAAAGGCAACAATCGCAGAAGCATATACCCAATTACAGAATTACAAAAAATATATTCCTTCTTTATTTAAATATAATGAGATTTTAGTTATTAGTGATGGACATAAAGCCAAAGCAGGAACATTAACTTCAGACAAGGATAGGTTTATGCCTTGGAAAACTATCGATGGGAAAGAGCCAAAAAATGGAACCTCCGAATTAGAAGTTCTATTAAAAGGCATGTTTGAAAAATCAACCTTCCTAGAACTAATTAGATACTTTATTGTTTTTGAGAAAGAAAAAGAAATAAAGAAAAAATTAGCTGCATATCACCAATATAATGCAGTCAATAGTGCTGTTATATCCACAATAAGAGCTTCTTCAAAATCTTCTATGAGAATCAGAGAGGGTCCTGAAAGTTATGGCTTAGCTTCAGTTACTGACCAGCCAAAGGGAGATAGAAAAGCAGGGATTGTTTGGCATACTCAAGGTTCAGGAAAAAGTCTATCTATGGTATTTTATGCAGGTAAACTTGCTTTATCTAAAGAATTGGAAAATCCTACAATGGTCGTTTTAACAGATAGAAATGATTTAGATAATCAACTTTTTCAAACTTTTAGTAGATGTAAGAATCTGTTAAGACAAAATCCTGAAAAAGCAGAATCAAGAAAACAAATAAAAGAATTATTGAATAAATCTTCTGGAGGAGTTATCTTTACAACAATACAAAAATTCTTTCCTGAAAAAGAAAAAGAAGAATATCCCACTCTTTCGGATAGAAAAAATATTATTGTTATTGTAGATGAAGCCCACAGAACGCAATATGGTTTCGGAGCAAAAATTTCTGTTAAAGAAGATAAGGCATTGCTCAGATATGGTTATGCAAAATATTTGAGAGATGCTTTACCAAATGCCTCCTTTATCGGTTTTACTGGAACCCCAATAGAAAAAGCAGATAAGAGTACTCCTGCTATCTTTGGAAATTATGTCGATGTTTATGATATCAAAAAAGCAGTTGATGATGGGGCAACAGTTAGGCTTCTTTATGAGAATCGTTTAGCTAAACTAGACATCAAGCCTGAAGAAAGATTAAAAATTGACCCGCAAATAGAAGAGATTACTGAAGATGAAGAAGCTAAAACAAAATCTAAAAGCAAGTGGGCAAGACTTGCAGCAATTGTTGGAAGTCCTAATCGAGTTAAAAAAATAGCAAAAGACATTGTGAAACATTTTGAAGAAAGGAATTCTGTTTTAGAAGGTAAGGCAATGATTGTTGCGATGAGCAGAGGAATCTGTATCGATTTGTATGATGAAATAATAAAAATAAAACCAGAGTGGCATAGTTCTGACGATAAAAAGGGTGAAATAAAAGTTGTAATGACTGGTTCTTCTTCAGATCCTAAAGAATGGCAAGAACATATTAGAAACAAGCAGAAACGTACGGATATTGGAGATAGGTTTAAGGATTCTAAAGACCCCTTAAAATTAATAATTGTTAGAGATATGTGGCTTACTGGTTTCGATATTCCTAGTTTGCATACAATGTATCTTGATAAGCCAATGAAAGGACATACCTTGATGCAGGCAATAGCGAGAGCAAATAGAAAATATAAAGATAAAGATGCAGGATTAATTGTAGATTATATTGGCATCGGAGTGGATTTAAAAAAAGCACTTGTCGATTATACTGAAAGTGGTGGAAAAGGAAAACCTGTTGTAAATCAAGATGAAGCTGTAAGGAAAATGTTAGAAAAGTATGATGTGGTTAAAGATATGTTCCATGGATTTAATTATAAAAAATTCTTTGAGTTAAAAGCTAAAGAAAGAATCTCCATAATCCCCCAGGCTATAGAACATATTCTAAAGGGGGAGAATGATTTAAAAAAAAGATTTGTTAGAGAAACAACCGCATTATTACAGGCATTTTCTTTATCTGTTCCTGATGAACGAGCTATGAGTATAAAAGGGGAAGTTGGATTTTTCCAAGCTATAAAATCTGCAATAGTAAAAAATACAACGATAAGAGGACAATATAAGGAAGAAATAGATTCTGTGATAAAACAAATTTTATCTAAAGCAATTGTGTCAGATAGGATAGTGGATATATTTGAAGCAGCAGGAGTAAACAAGCCAGATATCTCTAATCTTTCTGATGAATTTTTTATGGAAGTTCAAAATCTGGAACAAAAAAACTTAGCATTTGAAGCCTTAAAGAAATTACTAAATGATGAGATCAGGATTGTAATGAAAAAGAATGTTGTCCAAGGAAAATCGTTTATGGAGATGTTAGATAAAACAATTAAGCGATATACTAATAAAAATATAGAAGCTGCTGAAGCCATAAACGAATTAGTGGTGACTGCTAAAGAAATTAGAAAAAATCCTGAAAGAGAAAAAGAATTGAATCTAAACGGGACAGAGATCGCTTTTTATGATGCATTGGCAGATTGTAAGGATGCTAAAGAAGTTTTGGGAAATGAAAAACTTAGATTCCTTGCATTAGAATTAGTTAAATCAATTCAGAATAGTGTGAGAACTGATTGGACCTTAAGAGAAAGTGTTAGGGCAGAATTGAGGTTAAAAGTTAAAAAATTATTAAAGAAATATGGATATCCCCCAGTTGGTCAAGAACATGCAACAGAGTTGGTTTTGGAACAAGCAGAATTAGTTGCTAAAGATTGGGCGGATAAAAAATAAAATCTTTAATCTTCTTTCCCCCATAGAACCAACGACTTTTAGAGGAGTCTCTTCCAAAGATCTATTCATAATCCCATACTTCTCCCGCTTATTTAGCCCTCCCAACAAACATTTCAATAATTTTATATAATTCCATCCTTAGTTAAATCATGGGAATATTTAGTTTTCTTAAAAAATTTGGAAAAGAGGAAGAAATTGAAGAAGTCATTTTAGAAAAGCTGGTTTTTTCTGAAATTGAAAACTGGGTAGACAAAAAGAGAGTTGAAAACGAAGCCAAAGAGAAGGAAATTTTTATTCTTGTTAAAGGGAAAATTAAAGATTTTAATAAAGACTTGAGTGGGAAAATAATCATTCTCAATGAGTTTGATGTTGAATCAAAAAAAGCAGAGGATAGAATTAAAGGAGTTGTTCATGATAGTCGGGCACAATACATCGAGTCTGTCGAGAACCTTATGGTCGATCTC
>Ga0180009_10007167_pt1 | contig 11482 bp, 11 predicted proteins | sample OS_PC_MetaG_FD_123537 | JGI IMG/M metagenome (GOLD analysis project Ga0180009, IMG submission 123537) | Groundwater microbial communities from the Aspo Hard Rock Laboratory (HRL) deep subsurface site, Sweden - OS_PC_MetaG | ecosystem: Environmental > Aquatic > Deep subsurface > Groundwater...
AAATTTTACGTTTTAATTTTAAATCGCAACGAAAATCTCCATTTGCGAAACAGGTTTTTGGCACCTACAATTGCCGCACATTTGAGACAGTAGGATTTTCTATGAATCAATTCCCTTTACCCAATGCAATGCGAGGAGTCAAAAAGCTCATTTTGTGGCAATTTCTTGCCTGTTTGCTAGCGGCGTTGGTTTTTGGAGTAATTGGTGGACGTTTTTCAGGAGTGTCAGCTTTCTTGGGCGGTATGGTCTGCTTAGTCGCCAATAGCTATTTTGCTTGGAAATCTTTTAGAATCAGCGGGGCTTCTCGGGCGAAAGAGGTGTTAATCTCTATCTATTTCGCTGAATTCATGAAGATAATCATATCCATCCTTTTGTTTATACTGATATTCAAAACAGTCCATGTTAAAATGCTGCCGTTTTTTTTGGGCTATATCCTAGCGCAATCGGTGTTTTGGTTGTCCCCTTTCATTTTTTAGAAGAGATAGAAGAAGAATGTTTGCACAAGTTCAATCACCAGCCAATTCAACGGAATATATTCACCATCATTTAACGCATCTGATGTTAAATCTTCATAATTTTACGATTTCAGATGGTGGATTTTGGACGCTGAACCTCGATACACTGCTTGTTGCCTTTGTGTTAGGTTTCTTTTTTCTTTTCTTTTTTACAAAAGCAGCGAAAAAGGCGACTTCTGGTGTGCCAGGCAAGTTACAAAACTTTGTGGAGATCATGGTCGATTTTGCCAACGGACAAGCTAAAGAGACTTTCCATGAAGAATCGACGTTTTTAGGCCCACTTGCATTGACCATCTTTATTTGGGTTTTTTTAATGAATTTCATGGATATTATTCCTGTCGATCTGTTTCCGCTGGGCGCCCAGTATTTGGGAGTTGAGCATATGCGCGTAGTGGCTACCGCCGATTTAAATTTAACCTTTGGACTTTCTATTTCGGTTCTCTTTATAACGTTTGCTTACGGGTTGAAATGTAGAGGTTTTCTCACTTATTGGAAAGGGTATTTAGTAGAACCGTTTGGCCCCGCTCTTTTTTTTATGAATATTGTTTTAAGAGTTGTAGAAGAATTTGCGCGACCGGTTTCGTTATCTTTGCGACTTTTTGGTAATTTATATGCGGGCGAATTAATTTTTATTTTGATTGCCTTATTGCCGTGGTGGACTCAGTGGCCGTTAGGGTTTATCTGGTCTGTTTTTCACTTGTTAATTGTTGTATTACAAGCGTTCATCTTTATGATGTTAACAATTGTCTATATCAGTTTATCGAGTGGTTCACATTAATTTTGTTTAACGTTAATAGGAGAAAGTTATGGATGTAGTAAGTTTAATTGCTCAGGTTCAAGGGTTAACTGTGATTGCAGTTGCGGTGTTAATTGGATTGGGTGCGATTGGTACAGCTATCGGTTTTGCTTTATTGGGCGGAAAATTTTTAGAAGGCGCAGCTCGTCAACCCGAGATGGCATCGATGTTACAAATTAAAATGTTTATTGTGGCGGGGTTACTTGACGCTATTTCGATGATTGGTGTTGGTATGGCACTCTATTTCACCTTTGCTAATCCGTTTACAACACCCATTCTTGCCGATGTTGCAAAATATGCGAGTAAAGCAGCACACTAAAATAAATTAGAATCGTTGGAGCATTTAGAATGAATATCAATGCAACCTTATTTGGAGAGATGCTGACATTTCTTTTGTTTGTTTGGTTTACCATGCGATTTGTATGGCCTCCTGTCATTAAAGCGATGCAGGACAGACAAAAGAAAATTGCTGACGGATTAGCAGCAGCTGAAAAAAGTCAGCAAGAGTTAAAGCTCTCAGAGCAAAAATCAATTGCGACGTTACGAGAAGCAAAAAATAGTGCATCAAAACTTATCGATCAAGCGAATAGTCGTGCATCACAAATTGTGGATGAAGCAAAAGGAATAAGTCGTCAACAGGCGAAAAAAATTATTGAAGATGCTCATCAAGAAATTGATCAATCAGTAAAAAATGCTAAAGAAAATTTACAAGCGACTGTTGTGCAAGCTGCGATAGCAAGCGCTGAAAAAATTCTTCAAAAAGAGATTGATCAAGCAGCGCATGATAAATTGATTGAAAAATTAATAGCAGAGATTTAGTGGATGGAAGATTTAACTGAAATTGGTAGGCCCTATGCAAAAGCCGTTTTTGAATTTGCATTAGAAAAAAAGCAAATTCAAGCGTGGCATGATTTTTTATTTAATGCAGCTTTAATGGTCGAAGATTCAGAAGTTAAAAAATTATTAAATAATCCCAATGTGACTTCTGAACAGTTACTTTCGCTTTTTGAAGATGTATTAAAAACAGAAGAATCTCAAAATAATTTTTTAAAATTATTGGAAGAGTATCATCGATTAAATGCTTTGCCCGCTATTGTTAAAGGATATGAAAATTTATTAGATGAATATCATGACGAACAAAATGTTTTTGTAACCACAGCTTTTATATTAAAAAAAGAGCAAGAACAAAAATTAATAGCAGCATTAGAAAAACGATTTAATAAAAAGATTAAACTTCATTGTAAAGAAGATAAATCAATATTAGGTGGCGCGATTCTTCGCGTAAATGATCTTGTTATTGACTATTCTGGTAAAACACAATTATCTAGATTAGCCGATTATCTAAAAGGAAAAGAGTTATGCAATTAAGTCCTTCAGAAATTAGTGACATTATTAAACAACGCATCGAAAAATTCTCAACCGCAGTGGAACGAAAAACTGAAGGAACGATTTTAAGCGTTGAAGATGGCATTGTGCGTATACATGGTTTAGATGATGTGATGCAGGGGGAAATGATTGAATTTCCCGGCGATGTTTACGGCATGGCGTTGAATCTTGAAAGAGATGTCGTCGGCGCTATTGTTTTGGGCGAATATGAACATTTGCTCGAAGGCCAAAAAGTAAAATGTACAGGAAAAATTTTAGAAGTGCCGATTGGCGAAGCTTTATTGGGCCGTATTGTGGATGCTTTAGGAAATCCATTAGATGGAAAAGGCCCCATTAAAACTGATTTAACTTCACCGATTGAAAAAATTGCGCCGGGCGTTATTTATAGAAAATCCGTTAGCCAGCCAGTGCAAACAGGATTAAAAGCCATTGACTCGATGGTGCCCATTGGTCGTGGTCAACGCGAATTAATTATTGGCGATCGCCAAACGGGTAAAAGCGCAATCGCAATCGATACGATTATTAATCAAAAAGATTCAGGCATAAAATGTATCTATGTGGCGATCGGTCAAAAAGCTTCAACCGTTGCAATGGTTGCCCGAAAACTGGAAGAACATGATGCGCTTAAACATACGATTATTGTTGATGCTTCTGCTGCGATGCCTGCTGCGATGCAATACGTTTCGGTTTATGCGGGTTGTGCCATGGGAGAATATTTTAGAGATTTAGGGCAAGATGCTTTAATTATTTATGATGATTTAACTAAGCAAGCATGGGCTTATCGTCAAATTTCTTTATTGCTGCGTCGTCCACCCGGACGTGAAGCGTATCCTGGCGATATTTTCTATTTGCATTCACGTTTATTAGAACGTGCTGCCTGTGTTAGTCCACACTACATCGAAGAAATTACCAAAGGGAAAATTAAAGGGAAATCCGGTTCATTAACCGCACTTCCAATTATTGAAACGCAAGCGGGCGACGTTTCTGCTTTCGTGCCAACGAATGTAATTTCAATTACTGATGGACAAATCTTTTTAGAAACGGATTTATTTAATTCAGGCATTCGCCCCGCGATTAATGCGGGGCTATCTGTTTCTCGTGTGGGAGGAGCCGCACAAACAAAAATTATTAAAAAACTTGCGGGAGGTATTCGTTTAGCATTAGCTCAGTATCGTGAACTTGAAGCGTTTGCTCAGTTTGCATCGGAATTAGATGATGCGACACGTAAGCAGTTAGAGCATGGTGAAAAAGCAACAGAAATCATGAAGCAGAAACAGTATTCGCCGTTAACAGTTGCTGAAATGGCCTTTTCATTATTTGCAGTCGATAAAGGTTTTTTAGAAGATGTGCCAAAAGATAAAGTAACCATTTTTGAAAAAGATATGCATGAATATCTTAGAACAAATGAACTAAAATTATTAAAAGAGATTAATGAAAAATGTGATTATAACGATGAGATTGAAGAGAAAATGAGTGAAGCATTAAAGAAATTTAAATTAACAGTTAATTGGTAATTGAATAATGGCATCAGCAAAAGCGATTCGAACAAAAATTAATAGCGTTAAAAGCACGCAGAAAATTACTTCTGCCATGCAGATGGTGGCAGCAAGTAAAATGCGAAAAGCACAAGAACGTATGAGGCAATCGAAACCATATGCAAATAAAATACTGGATGTTATTCATCATGTTGCACAAGCACACTCTGAATATCAACATTCATATATGGAAAATCGAGAAGTAAAAAATGTCGGATTGATTGTTGTGACAACAGATCGTGGATTATGTGGTGCGCTTAATACGAACGTGTTGAAAGAGGTATTACAACATTTAAAAGATTGGAAAAAACAGAACATTGATCATGAATTATGTTTAATTGGGAGTAAAGCCGATGCGTTTTTTAGACATTTCGGCGGAAATGTTGTTGCAAAAGCGGCACGTATTGGTGATCAAGATACTTATGTTAAAGATGTTGTTGGTGCAGTACGTGTTATGTTAGATGCGTATAACGAAAAACGGATTGATGAACTGTATGTTTGTTATAGTCAATTTATTAATACCATGGTGCAAAAACCATTTATGCTAAAACTTATTCCTATTGAATCAGGTGAAGTACAAGCGAAACCCCATTATTGGGATTATATTTATGAGCCTGATTCAAAAGAATTATTAGATCAATTATTAGGACGTTATATCGAATCATTAGTGTATCAGTCTATTGTTGATAATAATGCCTGCGAACAAGCGGCAAGAATGATCTCAATGAAAAATGCAACTGATAACGCATCTAATTTAATTGATGAATTAAAATTAATGTATAACAAGAGCCGACAAGCAGCGATTACGCAAGAATTAAATGAAATTGTTTCAGGCGCACAAGCGATTAGTAAATAGGGGCAAATTATGACAAAAGAAAGTAAAGGTAAAATTATTGAAATTATTGGACCAGTCATTGACGTCGAATTTCCAAGAGACTCGGTTCCAAAAATTGATGAGGCTTTAATTGTTGATGAAGTGAAAACAACATTAGAAGTGCAACAACAATTGGGTGATGGCATTGTTCGTACTATCGCAATGGGTTCAACCGATGGTTTTTCTCGCGGATTAAAAGTTTCTAATACCCATGCAGCAATTTCAATCCCAACGGGAGAAGCAACATTAGGTAGAATTATGAATGTGCTTGGTGAGCCTGTTGATGAAAAAGGCCCTATCGGCGATGGTAAACATTTAATGCCGATTCATCGCGATCCTCCAAAATTTACCGATCAAGCGTCTTCACAAGAATTATTAGAAACAGGAATAAAAGTTATCGATTTAATTGCACCCTTTGCGAAAGGCGGAAAGGTTGGCCTTTTCGGTGGCGCAGGTGTCGGTAAAACGGTTATCATGATGGAACTTATTCGAAATATCGCGACTGAACATAGCGGTGTTTCAGTGTTTGCAGGCGTGGGCGAAAGAACGCGCGAAGGAAATGATTTCTATAATGAAATGCAAGAATCGAAAGTGTTAGATAAAGTCGCGCTTATCTATGGTCAGATGAATGAACCTCCCGGAAACCGTTTTCGTGTGGGATTAACAGGACTTACTGTTGCTGAAAGTTTTCGTGACGAAGGAAAAGACGTTTTATTATTTATCGATAATATTTACCGTTATACATTAGCAGGAACGGAAGTTTCCGCATTGCTAGGACGTATGCCATCCGCGGTAGGTTATCAACCGACATTAGCCGCGGAAATGGGAGCACTTCAAGAACGTATTACTTCAACTAAAAAAGGTTCTATTACTTCAGTGCAAGCGGTTTATGTGCCTGCAGACGATTTAACAGACCCTTCACCAGCAACCACATTTGCGCATTTAGATGCCACGATTGTGTTATCGCGTCAAATTGCTGAATTAGGGATTTATCCTGCGATTGATCCATTAGAGTCAACAAGCCGACAGTTAGATCCATTAGTCGTTGGACAAGAACATTATGATGTGGCACGTGGCGTACAAAGTACATTACAACGTTATAAAGAGTTGCGAGATATTATTGCTATTTTAGGTATGGATGAATTATCGGATCAAGATAAAGCAATCGTGATGCGTGCTCGTAAAGTTCAGAAATTTTTATCTCAACCATTCTTTGTTGCAGAAGTATTTACAGGAACCAAAGGGGTTTATGTACCATTAAAAGAGACGATTAAAGCTTTTAAAGGCATTGTGGAAGGCAAGTACGATCATTTACCTGAACAGGCATTTTATATGGCAGGCACGATCGAAGAAGTGGAAGAGAAAGCGAAAAAAATGGCAGGCAAATAATGAATGCGCGAAATGAAGAAGTTGCAAAATTAGCAAAAGCAGATTGGATGTTAAAAGATACGCTGCAAGTCGATATTGTGAGCGCAGAGGAATCCATCTATTCAGGACGTGCCAAATTAGTGGTGGTGACTGGACATGATGGGGAGCTAGGAATTTTACCTGGACATGCTCAATTACTGACAACGGTAAGACCCGGACAAATTCGATTAGTAAAATCCGATGGAGAAGAAGAATATTATTATGTGTCGGGTGGTTTTTTAGAAGTCGAACCCGAAGTGGTAACTGTATTAGCAGATACTGTTTTGCGTGCTGATGATATTGATGCAGAAAAAGCAGAAGAAGCAAAAGAAAAAGCGAAGAAACGATTAGCAGAAAAACATTTACAGCTTGATGATTACACAGCGGCATTAGTTGAATTAACGAAAGCAATCGCGCAACTTCGTGTCGCGAGAAAGAAAGGAAGACTATAGTGTCTGAAAGATTTCATGTGATTAAAGATCCTGTTCATGGATCGATGCAATTTACTACCCAAGAAGATAATTGGATAAAACCTTTTATTGATAGTGAAAATTTTCAACGTTTAAGAAATATAAAACAATTAGGCTTAGCCGATTGGGTATTTCCTGGCGCAGAACATACGCGTTTTAATCACTGTTTGGGATGCTGTTATATTTCCAATCAAATTTGTAATAAATTAGATATCAAAGATGAAGATCAGCAGATAGTGAGTATTGCTTGTCTTTTGCATGATATTGGTCATGGCCCTTTCTCTCATGCGTTTGAAGATATTTTTTATCAGCATGCGATTCGTCATGAACGTTGGACACCGCTATTTCTAAGAGAATATTGTGATTCAAATTTTTTGGAAAAATTTAATAAACGAAATCCTAAGTTTCCATTAGATGAAAATAAAATAGAAAAAATTGCCAATTTAATTATGCATCGTAATGGTGAAAATCAGTTATTAAACGATATTGTGTCTTCGCAATTAGACGCAGATCGTTTAGATTATCTATTACGAGATAGTCATTTTTGTGGTGTTAATTATGGCGAATATGATCTTCGCTGGTTATTACATTGTATGACGATCGTTCAACACGAAGAAAAACCGCGATTAGGCATTACAAAAAAAGGAATTGGTGTTGTAGAACATTATTTAATGGCACGCCGATTAATGATGCGAAATGTTTATAAAAACGGAAAAAAAGATGCGGGAGAATATTTATTAAAAGCCTTTTTGAAATATTTAGCACAAGGAATAGAAGAAGATAGATACTTTACCAAACTTGAACCTAAATCACTCATTGACTTTTTACAAAAAACAAATGAGTTTAATCAACAAGCCGAGAAAACAAAAAACTTCCCTAAATTATTAAATGCTTTTTTAGAAGAGAATTATGCATCATATAAACAACTCTATGATTATGATATTTTGTCATTAATTAGACAATTAGCGCATGCCGATAAAAAACATCCCGCCATTACGTTAGCGAAGCGATTATATGCAAGACGTATTCCGAAAGTGATTTATGGTGACAGTGAAAAAAGCAGAAAAATTGATGAAGTTGTAAAGGAATTTAAAGAAAATAATAAAAATCAGATTGAAGATTGGCAAATTGCTATTTTGAATTTGCCCCATCTTTCTTATGAAATGAGCAACGATCCAATTTTAATTGAAGATTTTTCAGGTAATGCAAAATTTTTGCATGATAATTCATTAATGGTGAATGCGCTATCGGATAAAAATGAAAATACTGTATTAGTCATTGTCGATCGAGAAATTGCAAATCAATCATGGCTTGATGAGTTATATTCATCACTACAAGGTTTATAAGGAGAAATTGACATGGGATTAAGTGTTGTTATCTTAGCAGCGGGCGAAGGAAAACGTATGCATTCGGGTTTGCCAAAATGTTTGCATCGTTTAGCAGGAAAACCGTTATTAGAACATGTTGTACGTGCTGCAAATTTTTTAAAGCCAGAAAATATTACCGTTATTTATGGTCATGAAGGCGAAAAACTAAAAGATTCTATGCCAAAGTTATCGGTCGATTGGGTTGAGCAGTCAAAGCAGCTTGGAACAGGCCATGCCGTGATGCAGGCTTTACCGACCTTAGATCCCAATAATCGCGTATTAATTTTATATGGTGATGTGCCATTAATTACCCCAGAAACATTAGAAAAATTAATTTCAAAAACGAATGAAGAATCGATTGGTTGGTTAACTGCATTTCCCAAAGATCCGTCGGGTCTGGGCAGAATACTAAGAGATGAAGATGGAAATCCTAAAGCGATTATCGAAGAAAAAGATGCGACAGAAGAGCAAAAAAAATTAGACGAGATTAATACCGGTATCTGTTTAATTCCCGCAAAATATTTACAACAATGGTTGCCGACACTAAAAAATAAGAATTCACAAAAGGAATATTATTTAACCGATATTTTTTCGATTGCCGTTGAGAACGGAATTAATATTACAACCGTTTCTGCACTTTCAAATACAGAAATTTTAGGAATTAACGATAATCAGCAATTAGCAAAATTAGAAAGAATCTGGCAAAAACAAACAGCAGAACGTTTAATGAGCCAAGGATTAACGTTATTAGATCCCATGCGTTTTGATATTCGCGGGTATTTAAAGTTTGGTAGCGATGTCACGATTGATATTAATGTGGTTATTGAGGGAGAAGTTCGTGTTGGTTCTAATTGTACAATTGAGCAAAATGTCTTATTACGAAATGTAACGATTGGAAACAATGTGACGATTAGAGCAAACAGTGTGTTAGAAGAGGCAATTGTTGGAGATAATTGTGAAGTGGGCCCCTTTGCACGATTACGTCCTGGCGCAGAACTCAAAACAAAAGCCAAAGTGGGCAATTTTGTTGAAATAAAAAAATCAACTATTGGTGAAGGCAGTAAAGTGAATCATCTCAGCTATATCGGCGATACTGAGATGGGCAAACATGTGAATGTTGGTGCGGGGACAATCACCTGTAACTATGATGGCCTTAATAAATTCAAAACCGAAATTGGCGATGAGGTCTTCATTGGTTCCAATGCTTGCTTAATTGCCCCTGTTAAGATTGGTAATAAAGCCACCATTGGCGCAAGCAGCGCCGTTACTCGAGATGTCCCTGCCAGCAAACTGACCATCGCGCGCGTTAAACAAGAAACCAAAGAAAACTGGATCCGTCCCGTCGACCGCCAGTGTGATGTGGATTGACGATTTCTGTAACATTTACCGATGTTACCGTATAAAAATAATCAATAATTACCAAAATCGTCGGAAAAACGCTTGAATATCGACAAAACATGCCCAATATATGCACAAAATCGCTTTTTTCCTACGCATTTTGTAGGAAATGGACTACAATTAGCACACTTTTTAGACAGAATTGATGTGAAATTTGTAGGGGCAGCCTTTATGGCTGCCCTTGCTGCCTGTGTAATCAGATTTTTTCTAAGATCATAGGCGCTCAATTGTAGAGACGCTCAATTTGAGCGTCTCTATGGACTAACGAATACAACGGAACAGTGTGTATTTCGAGAATTAAAGGGGCATAGCACATTATGCCAAAAAGTAGAGACGCGATTTATCGCGTCTAATATCTGGGCCAACGATAAGAATAAATCAGACTTAGATATCCAATAACCAAAACAACAAAAATAAAACGGTAAAATTATGAATACAGAAGTGAAAGATACTAGACGATCTTATCGCGAGATTAAATTCTTACGAGAGGCTTGGGAGATTTTTTTAAATCCAGAAGAAAAAATTTCATATGACTTTAATGATGAGCAAATTAGAATAATTTTTTCAGATCTTGAAAAATTTCATTTTCCTGGATTCAATCGTCAAGATAATAGTGAAAATAAAACCCCGAATTGCGAAGAACTTAAAAAAGAATTTCGGGCACTTATTGCATCATTAAATTTCGCTAAAAAACAAAAAGAAAAATTTAAAGATTTAGTTTTACGATTATTATCAATAAATTCAAGTCCACTATTTGAACTAGATCCACTGCTTAACACTGATTATTTAAGATTAAGTCAATTTTTAATTGGATATAACATAACTTTTGAAAAAAAAGCTATGGCAATGGATGTTAAGAAAGAAGGGAACAATATTACAATATCGTATAAGAGTGTAGAAGATTTAACCGCAAGTAAAAATAGTGGAAAAGAAAATAAGACAGAGACTGGAGATATTATCTATGAAACTGAAATCCAATTTAATTATTTAACTGAAGAGGTTAATATAAAGAGGTCTGATATTAGTTTTGTATCAAATGATGTCGAATTATCAAAATATGTTAATGAAATTTTTGTTGAGGCAGAGAAAAAAGATTTGAGAGAAGAATTAGTTAATACGTTTTTAAGTTATGAAAAAGGATCATTAGAAGAGTTTTTTTGGACAATAGGTATAAGAAAACCTCATATTAAATTATTGTCAGATAAGTTGAGAGATTGTTATAACGGATTGTTAAGACAAAAAGATTTTTTTAAAAAATTCATGGAACATTCAGACATAAAAAACTGTGATGAAATACTTAGAGAGAGCGATCAATATTTATGTGCTAAAAGTAGTAATGTAGATGGGCAAGAGGAACCAGATAAGAAATTTGTTGGATTATTCATTCAATTAGTTGTTGATGAAAAGCAAAAAGACAAAGAAACTGACTTTATTGAAAGTCTTCAGCAGCTCGCTGAGTCCTATAATTCTGAGGAAGATTATTACGAAATTCTTGAAGAACATTTAAAGAATAAAATAGATGAAGTTATGGGTGTTGCTAAGCATTCAAGTGAAACAATCAAAGTGCTCATGAAAAACTTTTTCAAAAAGGAAAAGAAAATTATTCTGTACAGAGAAATGTAAGCGATAAATCAACCCCATCTTTTTGTTTTTAATTTTTTTTGTTATGTTTTGATTTTTAAATATAAGGAATCAGACATGCGAAAAATAGATCGAAATAAATTTAAGCCGTTA